>Ga0224501_10002239_pt1 | contig 15129 bp, 26 predicted proteins | sample SF_Oct11_sed_USG_4_FD_169105 | JGI IMG/M metagenome (GOLD analysis project Ga0224501, IMG submission 169105) | Sediment microbial communities from San Francisco Bay, California, United States - SF_Oct11_sed_USGS_8_1 | ecosystem: Environmental > Aquatic > Marine > Sediment | place: USA...
CTGAAAAAGTACCGCGAGAAGGGCCCTAAGAAAGGGTAGGGGGCAAGAAAAGAGAGGAGTGCCCGGCAAACCTCCGTGCTTTCCAGGTTCAGGGCAGTCAATACTTCTTGAAACGAAGGAAAAAAAATGAGAAACTGAGCGTCACTATATCCGACAGGACCGTGATAATCGACAGGGAAGCTAATTTAAAAGCTTGCTTAAGTCTTCAGTCAGGGGTTATCAGTTCAGGTAAGAACATTCACTAAAATGGGGGAAGCATGTCACAGAAGAGTTCAGACGAAAGCCAACAGACTGTTGATCAGATGCTAACCGAACTCAGAGGGTCAGCAGGAGGCGACACTGTGTCTGATCTTATGGATGTCTATGAATCGATTGAGAGGTCTTACCGTGCAGCTGCTATGGTCAGTGAAGGACATCCAAGCGTCTCCTACTCCACAAATGGGTGATGCATGCCTACCTGGGGGGAAATTCTCAAAGAGGTCAATGTAAGCGTCAAGGAGCGGAGGACTCAAGGGTTAGGGCCGGATCTCGACGGTATTCGCCTGAAATACTTACAAAGACTTCATCAGTTGACCGGCAGGGCAGTTATCTCCTACATGAGTGGATGGCAGCAGGGAAAGAATGGAATATCTCTGTCTGTAGAAGGGCAGGATGTCCATGGCCTCATGGAGTGCTGCTACCAAGTTAAGTCCAGGGAGCTGGACTTAATTCTTCACAGCCCAGGAGGATCTCCAGAAGCAGCCGAACAGATGATTGAGTACCTCCGGACACAGTTTGATCACATTCGAGCAATTGTCCCCTTGCAGGCTAAATCAGCGGCTACAATGATGGCCTTAGGTTGTGACGAGATCTTGCTTGGTCACCATTCTGAGCTTGGGCCAATCGATCCTCAAATTTTAGTCTTTGTACCTGAGGGGCGCCGCTATGCTCCAGCCCACGCCATTATGCGGGACTTCGAACGAGCCAAGAAGGAATGTAAAGACGACGTGGGGAGCCTGCCAGCCTGGACACCTATCCTTCGTTCCTATGCTGGAGGTCTTATCGAGTTTTGTCATCAGCAGGTCTTGCTATCCATGGAGGTCGTGGAAAACTGGCTTGTCCGATATATGCTGGCACACCATGATCTAGGAATTCCCGAGGCTGAGCGAAGGCCTAAGGCTAGGTCGATTGCGGAATGGTTTGGATCAGAAGAAACTTACGATAAGTTCCACACTCATGGCCGTCCCTTACGACAGCCTGAACTCAAGGAGGTTGGGCTACGCGTGAGACGGCTAGAAGATGATAACGATCTCCAGGACGCCGTTTTGAGTGTCATGCATGCGAACGAGATTACTTTTAGCAATGGCAATGCGCTAAAAATCATCGAGAACCACGAAGGACGTAGAAAGGTAGTAATTCAGCACAATGTTGTTCTAGCTCAAGAGCCGGACTCAATCCCCGCACGACCAGGTAAGCCAATGAATCGAAAAGACAGGCGAGCCGCCGGACGCGGTAAACGATAGACCTATTCCATCTTCCGCACCTTAAGGGTTAATAACGTATCCCGCTCATTTCATCCAGCTCTGATCCTGGAGCGGATCCTGACCCATCGGATGTTTCAGATAATGACGCATGATCGTTGAGCCTTGAATCGCCGAGAGCATCACATCCGGCCGCTTGCCATGCCAACAGCGCAGTTGGGGCGTATCGACCGTACCGAATAATCGGCACATCAACGGACGATGCTTGTAGATTGTGCAGCCGTGGCTTGAGGCATATTGACACCGCAGCCCTGTAAATGGCCTCGCCTCGATTTGTGACAGCTCGACCACAGTGAACGGCACAGGCCCACAACAGTCCGTACATCCCTCACGGCATTGGAACGAAGGGATACGCTCGTACTGTTTCTGAATCTGTAGCAAGACCGTGTTCACCATGCACCTCCATACATCACATCATTGATTGCGCTCAGATGCGTGTCCTATATAGGACACGCATCTTGTAAGTCGTTGTAAAACCTCATGACTCATCGGAAGGTTCTAAGGGCTTATCTTGTTGATTTTCCTCATCTTTCTCCGTCCTCTCAAGGCTTAAACACGGGTTCGAATCCCGTTGGGACCACCAAACTTTCTCCCGCCGTTCCAATGAGTTAGCGACTTTCTGCTGAGCAATTTCCTCGCCCGTCTGTTTTCCATAGGACAAACCATAGGACAAAAGCGCGGTGTTGAGGAGAGTCACGGCTTCACGGAGCTGCTGGTCCCAACCGTATCCGCCGTGTGAATAGGCGGCTGTCATCGATTCCCCGCCGAGCTGATCATTGCCGAGTCCACGCAGGCGATGCCCCAACAAGGCCGCCCGGACTTCCAGCGGAACGCCGAGGTTCTGGAGCCAGGTGGCGAAGGTATGGCGGAGGTCATGGAAGTGGAGATCAGCCACTTTGGCCTCGGCACTCAATCGCTGCCAATAGACGCTAAACGCGGCCGGAGTCCATCGCCTGAAGATTCGTCCATCCACATGGACGATCTCGCTGCGTAGGGCCGCGTAGGCGGCAGAATTGAGGGGTATTTCGCGGGGTGTCTGCTTGAGACGGCTTCGGGACGGGGGAAGGATCAACCACCAGCCGTCATCCCGCCGTCGCATCCAGATTCGATCGATTTCCAGGATCTTGGCTTCCCGGAGTCCGGTATTGAGCGCGACGGTCACGATTCGCCAAAACTCCGAGGGATCGTATTCGTGCGCCGCAAGTTTTTTGAGGCTTCGCGTATCTGCCTTAGCCCTGATCGTTTTCAATTCTTCTGTAGTCGCCACACGCTCACGGGTGGCCACGTCGGGCAGCTCCACCCGCTTCAACCGATTTTTGTCCAGCTTGTCGAAGTCGACAGCCAGATTCAGGATCCGCATCAGCACGTTCCATTCACGCCTGATCGTCCAAGGCGCGGCCTTAGCGGCAAGTCGGGCGGTAATGTAGGCCAGGCCGTCTTCTGCTCGCAGAGAGTCCAGCCGGCGCTCACCGAAGCGAGGCAGCAAGTGTGTCTCGATGATCGATTCTGGCCTAGCCAGGTCAAACCGTTTCTTCACGCGCATGGTCTGCCAGTAGAGTGGCAGAAAGTCCTTGAAGGCAATCGATACTGATCGAGGCGCGTCATCCGGATCGCCCCGTTGAATCTTGGCGATCATCTGGATGGCTGCTTCCTCGGCCTGTTCTTTCGTGAGGTTGTAGCCGAGCAGGGGACGGTACCGTACGCCTTTCCAGCGGAAGTACAGATCGAAGGCGAGGCCCTTCTTGGTCGGTCTCTTGCTGATCGTATAGGCCATACAGGTCTCAGCGGTAACGGGGATTGCGATGGTAGACGGCCGGGCCCTGAATGTCTAGCCCGTCGCCTGCCGGCACTGCGCATAGAGTCACCGAGTCTTCACCCGAGCTGGGAGACTCGACAAACGGGGAGGCGGACCTCACGATTGGGACAGGCTCAATCCGGCCGGAACGCACCCAGGCCTCTAGCTCATCCTGATCAAACAACAGCGTCCGCGAGCCTGGCCGCCGATACCGAGGAATGTCCTTCCGCTGGTACAACGACGACCGCGACATCCGGAGAAACTGCGCGGCTTCATACAGGGTCAACGGTCTCATGCATTACCGCCAAGCATCATGACATCGCCCCAATGTGCCGCAAGGCCGACGGCTGATGGCCGGTGACCGCCAGGGCGATCTGCCGACCGTCGAGCATGACATGCGTGTGGATCTCCTGCTTCCCACCCCCACCTAGGCCCAACGTCTCGCGCATGAAGGCTGCGCCGCGTTTGTTGAGGGGAATCACGGCTTCAGAACTGCCGGCTTCGCCGATCAGCCCCATGGTCGGACCGGTGGCAATGCCGCCGTCGGCAAAGGCAAAAGCGGCGATGGCCCCAATCGCGGCGCCAATTAGGGCGACAGCCGCCCAAACGGGAACCGAAAACGGGATACCGAAGATGGAGACATCAAGCGCCGCCCCAATTCCTGAGAGAAAGGTGATCACGGCTTTGCCGACTGCAATCATCGCTGGCAAGACGGTCTCGATGATAAATCCCTTGACTGCGGCGAAGACCGTCGCAAACATGCCGTGAATGGCTGCCATCGCTGCCCCCCAGATAGTTGTCGTCGTTCCGGCTGCTGCCGCGTCACTGGCCACAACCGCAGCATTCTTCGCCGTATTAATCCCTACCACAGCGGACGCCGTGGCAGTCTCTAATCCAATTCTATGGGCGGACTGTAACGCCCAGAGCCCGGCCGCCTGCACGCCGTGAGTCAAGATCCCTTGTAATAGCGTCGCCGCGGTCTGTTTGCCGATCTGTTCCATCGCCTGGCCAAAGTTCTCGAAATTCACGATGGCCTGTGCAATCCCACTCGTCCACCCTGAGACGATCATGCCGACAGAAAAGGTGTTCGATGCCACGATCGTCTGGAGCTGCTGTTCCCAGATCGTAGGGAATTCCTGAATGGCCTGGCGCCGGCGGGTCTCTAATTCAGTGTCCAGATTCAGCAGCGCTGCGTTCTTCTGTACCTCATTGAAAATGGTTTCCTCGATTGTCTGCTTCTCAAGTGCGCCTTCGGCTTCAATTAACTGCATCCGCACACGTCGCGCAGCTGCGGACGCACCGAGCATCCCCGCTTCCGACTGAAAGAGCGCCTGCTGTGCTGCGTCGACGGTCCTTGACCGTTCCGCAGCCATCACCAGCACATCGTTACGGTGTTCCCACGCTGTCGTCGCAGCTCTGATCGTCGCCTCGGCCTGAGTCTGGTTTTGGCTGTAGAGGTGAATGGCGTCGTCTCGCGAGAGTTCAGGCATGAGATTCGTGAGGTTCCGAATAGCCGCTTCCTTCTTTTCGATCGCCTCAATAAACGGACCGGTCGTAGGCACCTTTGACAGTTCAAGATTCAAGAGGCGCACACGCTCCTGCTCTTCAACCATGAGGCCGAAGGCTTGATTCCGCTCGTAATTTTCTCGCTGGATTATTTCCAATGTGACACGCCCGAGCGCCTCCTGCGCTTTCCCAGCATGCTCAGCAGCTTTCCAGGCCTCGATATGCGTTCGTCGAAGTCGGAGTCCGGCCTCTACCTGCTGCTCTTGATTGTCGAGCGTAAACGCCGCCACATGTGCATCCTGTGGCCCACCAGGAGATATCCCTCCTCCTCCCGGCGGCATCTGCGCAGCGCGCGTTGCTGCCAGTGCCCCAGCCATTCCAGGGCTGAACGAACTGATCACCGGATGTTCCTTCTTGACCTGTTCCAGAGCGGTCGCATAGTTCTGCGTGATACGGGTTAAAGTGGCGATGCCCTCCGTGACCGCATCGATGCCCGATGTGACCGACGAGGCGAACGTGGCGGCGAACTGCTGCTGCAACCCTTGGAGCGCCACCCCCATCCGAGCTGAGGCATCGGCAGCACCTTCGAGAGCCGAAACCTGTTCAGTTGAAAGCACAACGCCGAACCGCTGAGCGGACTTGGCTGATTTGTCGAACGCCGCCGAGCCTCGATTCAGCACGGGAATGAGATGCAGCCCCGACTCCCCAAACAGTTCGATCGCTAAGTGGGATTTCTCGATTCCATCAGGCATGGCTGCAAAGCGATCTGCCACCGCTCGGATCACATCCTCGGTCGAACCGAGTTGTGTGATGGAGATCCCCATGTCCTCAAACATGGTTGCGGCTGCACTCGCGGGATTCCGTGCCTCGGTGACATGCTTTGTGAGCTTGCGCATCCCCTGTGTGAGTGCACCGGCCTCAAAATTGTTCTCGGCCATGACGACGGAGAGGCGTTGGATCGATTGCAACGCAATACCGGTTTTCTGGCTGAGACGATGGAGTTCCTCAACCTGGTCCCCAGCCCGAGTCGCCATCACTACAGCCGCTGCAGCTGCCGTCGCGAGGCCGCCGGCCAACACACCAGCCGCAGAAGCCCCGCCGCGAGCAAGACCGGTGAACGCCTCCAAGGATCGATTCATCCCGCCGCCGAGTGACGCTCCTGCTCGGTCCGCGCTTCGCGTAAACGCATCCATGCGCTTCTGCACACTGTCGAGCGTGCGCATCATCGGATTTGCATCAGCGACGAGTTTAAGCACGAGGCTGTTCGACATAACGGCTCCTTTCCGGATTGCCCTCAGGCTTAATCAAAAAATTTGGCGATGCCCGGCAGATCAGTCTGGTTGTTGTCCGGCAATCGCTTAACCCGTCCATGCGAGACCGGCGAGGCCCCGAGCTCGGTCAAGGCTTTGTGGTAAGCCGCGCGAGCGGTATCCCGCACACGCACTTCCGGCCGCATGCGAATAATCGGTCCTGACTCACCGCAAGTCTCATACGTCAGGCCCTTTTCCTGAATCACCTTGTCGGCGCTCACCAATTGCGAGAAGGCATTCACGGCGCAGAGCAACATGCCGCGTGAGGCCGCGCACAGGATCGGTGCGAGATCCTGAGTCAGACGGTCCCACTCCGCCGAGGCCAGCGGATCTAGATTGTCCGGCTTGGGAACATCCTCCAGTACAAACGGGTCACCGGTCTGAGGCACCGGCCGCTTGGAGGCGTTTCCCTGCAAGAGTTTCAGGGCGATGTCTTTTGGTTTTCGGCCTTTCATGAGTCCCTCAGTAACGGATTGGCGACACTGCACCCAAGCGCCCCACAGAGCGAGGCATAACTCGCACTCAAATCCTTATCCACGGTACGCAGGAGATCGGGTGCCGAGATGCCCAGCTGGCGCGCCAAATTTCCCACGGCCCAGCCATAGCGATAGGCTTGAGCGGCTGCGGTCAGCAGGAGCGTTTCATGGTGCAGGGACATCGTTCTTGGTCGTCCTTGGCGCTCCGTCACCAGCCGATCCCACTCGCGACCGGCAATCTCGTCCAAGTCTGTCGGCTTCGTTGGACTTTCGGAGACATGGGGAGAAGTCGACGGAGAATGGTGGAAGTTCTCTGTGTGTTCAGAGGGCCCTGTTGGGTTTTTCTCACTCATTGCTCTTTACCCCCAGGGGGAAAAATAATTCCAATTTCGCGGCGACACACACTGAGGGAAGACAGTCGGTCTAGACCCAAAAACTGTAGAGATTTCATCCCCCTACCCCCTTCCGGTACGTATGCCGGTCTCTTTTTCCAACGGCGGCAACGGGTTCTCGATCTGCAACCCTGCGCGAATGCTCGCCGCCTCGTCGAGCGTCACCAGCCCGTTCATCTCACTCACGTCAATCAAGCGCATCACCTCGTCAAACGCGGGATGGAGATTCAGACCGACGAGATGCTGGTAGGGCGTCCGGCCCTCTGTCGGCATCGCTTTGTATACGTCTTCCATGGCGCTCACCGCATGGCAGGTAGCCCGCAGCAATGCCAGCAACTGCCGTGCAACAAATCGCGGCACCGCCGGGTCTTGCTGCCTGTCCGGCTCCTGTACCACTGGCTTCACCTTTCGTCGAATGCGAAACATCACGTACCTCTCAAGATCTAACGATCCACTCTCACCACACATTCAAGCAGGACAACGAGGGAGAATAGCGGCCTCCCATGTAGCGCGACATATAGCGCATCATCAAACGCGCATCCGGCTGAACGGGTCGGGAACGAGAGACGGCGTCGAACGACCAATATGTAGCGTCAAATGGAGACGCTTGCGACCATGGCCGAACAGCCCGTCCCGACATAAGCGCGTGAACCCGTTGTTCGATCAGACGCTGACGAAGGATCAACCGACGCGATTGATCGGGGTCATAGACCTGCGCACGGCTGGCTGCCTGCTTGACAGCGCGTGCAAGTCTAAGCAGCATCGTCACATCATCATGTGGCATACAAACCTCCTCGTCTCAGGCTCCGCAGATTAGAGACCGTTTTGCAGCACCAGTGGCGGACCTGGTGCGACATCTGCCGGCCGAGGATCCAACACCGCATCGATCAATTCATATCGCGCTAACTGCTCCACCTCTTCGGCCGTTACGAAGCCCGCTACACGAGCTTCCTCACTGCCTACCGCAAGCAGACGGGCAAACGCGCGATCGTCTACAACACCCAACATCCCACGGAAGTGCAGCTTCGAGACGTCATACCCACTGTACGCAATGCCGTGAGCGAGTCCGTTGACACATGCACTCCACTCACAGGCACTTGCGAGAGAGTTGAGATACCGCCGAACCTGATACTTCAGCAACCGATGAACTCGCTTACCGAGATCCGTATGCTGCTGCGCACTATCCATGTGAGGATCGAACGACAACCAGGTTTCGGTGTCAGCCTGACCGCGCGCGGTCAACGTGATCAACACGCGGCCGCTGTCATCCGGGAAGGAATCAATGCGCTCAATATGCGAGGCATCGTTCGACATCATCCCTCCTTTGCCACGATCCGCCCTAAGCCAGCCGCTGCACGTGCCTCCGCAATGGATAGAGGCAAGAGCAACGTCTCTCCTGGTTGGAAGTCGCTATGATATCTGTTGACGCTCGGAGAAACGTCCGAGCGTTCTTCAGCAAAGACCCAATGCACGGATGTTTCGAACGTCACGTGGTCGATACGTGTATCCATGGCCGTATACCCCTTCTTCGTGAATGATAGGCCTACGCACTCTCCAAGCTTGCCGGAATCGTGCCGTCCACGATTTGCCGAAGCTCCTCAGCGGAAATCATGTTCTGCTCGCGCAGATCCCTGAGCATGGATTGCCAGTTCGACTGCACATCACTGATGCCCCCCCAATCGCCAAGGAAACGAAGTAGGCTTTTCCCCCTGGTGTCATATCCGAGTCCGATCGTGCGAGACACCAGCGCCGACTGCTCCCCCTCCAAGCGATGCAACGCAAGCGCCCCGGCCAGCGTGCGACGTACAGCAAGCCGAAAGGCAGGTGCGATGGCAGCATGGGCGTCGACCGAGTGGCGTCCTCGGCACCCTTGAAGATCAAACTCAATTCGTTCCACCGCCCGACGCAGTGCGTCGATCTCGCGATCGAACCGCACCAGCTCGCGCTGTCGATCGACCACCTCAGCATCAAATTCGTACGCCGGATTCTTGCAAAGCTGGTCAGCGGCCGCATCGACCAAATATCGAGGCGGCAGCTGCTCGGCTACCTGCTGGCGTGCAGCCTGGGTTTCGCTCAGTCGGTGCTGCAGCTGTGCACGCTTCTCAAGTAGCGCGGCAAAATCCGGCTGACGGTCCAACGGCACCAGCCCAACCGACGAGCGCGAGGCCTCGGCCTTCTTGCCTTTCAGAATTTTGAGCAGACCAGCTGCCGCACGAGCCTCGGCAACGAACCGAGGGAGCGACACGATCATGCCTTCGGTATAGCTGAAAAACTCTCCGCTCCAGGCGACCAGGTTTTCACAATCGACATACTCGTCAACCGGTGAGTCGATGACTGTCTGTGCGTGACTCGCTGACATAGCTACGTCCTCCTCTCGTGTTCAGTGTGCCAGTGCTGGCTACCGCTAGCGCCTTAGGCGCGAGATCGGCAGCCGCATCCGACATCGGGCTGACGTAACGACGAAACGTGCCCGATCCGCAGTGCTTTCCTGAGCACTGTTGCAACCCGGGGGATATATTTATATCCCCCGGGGAACAACACCTTGACTGCAACGATCCACCGTTGCAGCAGTTTCCCTTGATGGCGCGCGCACTTACGTATGGCGTGCAACGGTTGCAACAATTGCTGCAACGATCCCGCTGCAACGATTGCAACGAAGTCTGCAACGATCTGTGCACCGATGCAGAATGTCCGACTGACCGTTGCAGCAATTCGCGTGTGAAACCAAAGGCTTCCGTGCGACTGCAACGGATGCAACGGTGTCTGCACCGATCCGGCCCGTTCTCCGTTCCATGCAACTGAACTTCGGATTATGGGCGCGTCAAGCAGGTCCATTTCGCCTCCCGTCCATCGCCGATCGTGTGCCACTTCCGTCCGTTGTCACGTGAGAGCGTACTCTTCACTGTCGTAACCGGGGCCTCCAGGGCTTCAGCAATTTCTCGCGCGGTATAGAGCCCACCGTCTTTTTCCAGGAACATCCGAATGCGGTTCGCAATCGGCAGCCCTTTGGCCAGCTCAAGCGTCTCGGCCAAGTCGCACGGTTCATAGCGAAGCGTCGAACTATCGGCGTTTTGGCGCACGCGCAAGCCGATCGGCGGATGCAACCGGCTCAAGTTCGACTTCTTGTGAAAGAGTCCGAGCACGGACTCATCCGCGCCGACCTCTTGTTCCTTCTTCAGTTCCCACGTGGACCGCGCAAAGTTCTTGAAGAACACCGAGCCGTAGATGCTCGATTCTTGCTGCTGCTCAGTGACCTTCGGAATATGGGCCAGCACCAGCGCGCCGACGTTGAGCATCCGGAGTGCGCGGAAGGCCTTCGTGGCGGCCTCTGCCGAAGCATCCCCACACGTGGCTGGCGCCAAACTGTCGAGTACGAGGAAGTCGATCCGATCCGATTGCACGCGGCGCAGCAGGGTGGGCACAATGTTCCAGATCGGTTCCGTATGGCTCTGGTAGCGAATCTCCGCGTTCGCCAATTGCGGATGGCACGCGCTGATGGCCTGCATCCGTCGCACGTGCACCTCATAGCTGTCCTCGTAATCCAGGTACAGCACCCGCCCACGAATGGCGCTGAGTCCGGCCACCGTTTCGCCGCGCGAGATGAGCATGGCGCACAGCAGCGCGAGTGAACTCTTGCCGAGCCCGCCGTCGCCGTAGAGAATTGTGGGCTTCTTGGCGAGAACGAGGGGATTCAGTTGATAGCTCAGCGACTCAACCGGCGTGTCGATATTCAGGATATGCAGGGGCTCGCCTTCACGGTACCGGCGCAGCACCAGCACCGCCGTGGTTTCAATCAACATGGTCCACTCAGCCAGTTTTAACCGACTGCCGTACTCGTGCACCTTCTTCGCGATGCGACTCTTGTCACCGTTCAGGTTGAGGCGCTGGCCTTCGCACAGCGTCTTGTCTCCATCGATCACCGTGAACTCCGCATAGATCCCTGCCGACTGGCGCGTGATATACTCAACCAAAAAACGGACGTTGCGTTCAGACCAACTCACGCTGTACCCATTCCCGAGATCGACAAGTTCAGCGGGTTGCGACATCGAGCCCTCTCGGCATGAGGTGATTCGCTGTAGGTCGCTTCAGCAATTGTCGCAGTCGGGCAACTTCAATTTTCAGCGTTTCAAACTCAGTGCGAAGTTGATGGAGTTCGGCGCGGGTTTCATCAAGTTCATCGGTATACACAGAAAATTCGTCGGGCAAGCGACACCCGTTGCTGAGGTACTTTGCGAACTCGTGGTCGGGCAGAGAATTGATGTAGGCAAGTGATGGCCGTCGGGGATGATGGCGACGACGATACCCCACACGATACGGCCGCTGGCGCGTCTCAGAGACGAACTGATCAGACATGCTGTAGTCGTAGATATCACTAGCTTCACCCACCTGATTCATCGATCTAGCTTTTCCTCCTTTGTAGATCGCCGTGAGTTTGAAGCGATAAACTCCTCAACATCCTGTGGCTTGTACCTAACGAAGTGGCCGACCTTCACGAAAGGCAATCCAAAACCGCGCACACGCCAATGTGCGAGTGTCCCCACACTGATACCTAGTATCTGAGCTACTTTGGTTTGAGAAAGAAGCATGGCATCTCCAATTTCAACAACTGGAGACGGTGATACCACAACGAGCGAATAACCTATCCTGAGAGAAGAACAAAGACCGGTACTTCTATGGTTAGGTAAAGATAGGAGGGCTATCGAGGTGTCTCTTGATAGAGGTTACACTGAGCGTTCCAATCTTTCCCCCTCTGAGCGCATCACTGATGAATTGCAGCTTCTGGTCAGATAAGCTTTTAGGGTCTTCTCCTCCATATGGCTTGTAGTATAGGTCGAAGAGATTGGCCAAATGGTCGACAACCGCCTTAAGTGCGCGGTGCGTTTTGCCATGCCTACTCTCGTTCTCTCTCAGTCTTTTATGGGCAGCATTGACTGCCCTCAACATGCGTGCGGCATCGTTCTGAAAGCGACATAGCCTCTTAAGATCCTTGAAGTTTGCCGCATCAAGAAGAATGTCGTTGTGTGCATCCTTTGAGAGGTCTCTCAATTGACGTACGACTCTTCTGCAATTTTCAGATAGTGGCTTTAATTCTGCGGCTCTGGCCGCTGGCCGGGGCCTATCATCAAGTTCCTCTTTCCAGCAAGGATGCATTCCGATGGCAAATTCAATGCTCTCGCTTATTTGAGTCTTGATTTCCGCTGCTTCATCTTCTCGGTTAAGTTCGTCAAGCAATTCTTCCCGAACCGATGCTGATAGTCGGGTGGGGACAACTTGAGCGCCAGCGGGTTTCTTTTCGCGTGGTTTTGGCTTGGCTGGCCGTGGCATGCCCCCTCCTGTGGGGTTCCTGGTGAGGAACGGGGCGCGGGCGCCAGGAAACGCCCGCCGGTCGGTTCATGAGGCCAACCGTTGCCCCTTGTGATCGATGTTAAAACCGTACCGCGTCGGGTCCCGAAGATCAACCCTGAACCGGCGTTCTTAGGCCGTCGGAGGCTGGTCGGTTCCCCTTGAACACTTCGCGTGCAATATGTTCGATCACCCGTAGCCTGTGATTCACCATCTCAAACACGGTAGGAAAAATATCGTTACCTTCGGTACAGTACAGCTCATCTGCCGTCTGCACGACGGCTTGCGCCGCTGAGATGTTGTCTAAGAGCGTCTTCGGCGTGGCCTCTACAGATATTGGTCGGATAACCATCATTCACCGTCCTTTCGTGTTGTGGGTCGTCGTGATCCGCCGATCACCTCTGAACCGGCTGAGGCTCTTCCTGCGCGACGGACTCGTCGCAGCGCGTCATCACCACGCGTGCCAAGAACGCCGTAGGTTCGTCAGCCTGCCTCCGTCGCTTCACCATGTTGCGACGCGTCCATCTGCTCCATAGCAGCCTGAAGCCTCTCGTGAACGCTCGTGAGCTGCGCATCGAGCAATTCACAGAATCCGACGAAGGTCTCTCCATCGCACGGATCGCGATCCGTACTCATCACAGTACCGACTTTCACGACGCTGAGGACCTTGCGGAGATCCTCTACGGCATCAACAATCAGGTCTGAATTGCTCGTTCCGCTGGATGTGGTAGGCATCCGTCACCATCCCTTCGTGCTGTGGAAGCGCTGTCGCGTTGGCGAACATCTCCTGCATCAGGCCGACATAGCTGGCCAGTTCAGTGCCCTCCTCTAAATCGCTCTGCACGTCTTCCACCGTGAGACGGACGAGGTTGGCATCAACATGTTCACGGTTCTCTGCCGCGAGGCCCAAGAGCGCTAACCTCTTTTTGCACTGCTCTAGAATATGCAGAGCTGTGCCCCCAATCTCTGCCAGGTACGTGAGTCCGAATATGTTCGCATGTGTTACGTCGCGCACGACGCCGTGTTGATCTCGCAACAGGATCCGGCCTTGCAGCATCACGCACGGCTGATTGTTCTGTTTGCTCTCCATCACTCACCGTCCTTTCTGGGCTCCTGTAGCAGTGCCCGGCATTTTAGGATGACGGATTGAGCATGCTGGTAATAGAGCCCCAGATTCACCCCAATATAGCTTTGCTCAGATGTCGCATCTTCGATGCTACGATCGATCACGTCTTTGACCGTCACCAGACTGAGTTCGAGTTCATTCACCAGATCGTTGAGCGTCTCCAACGGGCGATCACGAAGAAGGCTGCAGACATCAGACTGTGGCACCATCGTTCACCGTCCTTTCTTCGGATCAGCGTCCGCCTTCAGCGCATCGTGCTCTCGCTGCTTCAGCTCATCAATCATCACGGGCAACGCATCCGTCAGATTCTCTACCCGCTCATTGAGCGACCGGATAAACGCATGCACTGCCGCTGCCTCGATCGTGGCACGAGGCTCTGTGGTGAGACTGGCTGCGAATGTGACCAGATGTTGTGCATCGGCAAGATCGGCGAGGATTTCCTCAAATAGCCCATCAATACTGAGCTGTGCATACGGCCTGGGACTCTCTACCTGTATAGTCGTCATGGCATCCCTCCTTGGTTAAACGATCATTCCGTCTGCTCTGTCTTCGTCACACCCGCCCGATTCCACGGCGGCTGTAAGGTTCGAATCCATTCGCGCTCTACGCGCAATAACTCTGACTCCGGCACCGGGAGAAAGAGCACCCGATCCCACCGCCGTCCATGGTCGCTGTGCTGCGCCAGCCGGGCAGCTAAGTTGCGGCTCTGGCCGACGTAGCGCACCATCTCGTCCTCGACCAAGAAATAGACACAGGGCACCTGGTCGAGGCCTGGCCATTCGCGCAGCCGATCGCACACCAGCGTGAGGGCCATCGGCACCTCGCGTGACACAGGCATGGCCACCACCGGCCGCAGATCCAGCGGCAACGGGGCACCGGGACATTCCAGAGTTAAATGTTCCCGCACATAGGCCTTGAGCATCGGCGGATAAAAGAGCGGCTCTCCACCATCGATCCGAAAATGCGGCAGCACCTGAGCCCGGCTCAACTCCAGAATGCGTTCGGCCGGCAGGCGCACCAACTGTGCCACTTGTTCCGCCGTCTTCAAACTTCCCAACGAGGGACCGTCACCCGTGGCACTCGCGTGTGGCAGTCGAGAAACATCGCGTGTTGGCATGATTTCCCTCCTCTCAGCGCGAGTCCTTCCGCGCCTTGAATTCTCGCTCCAACAGACTCCGAATAAACCCGCTGGCCGTCGTGCCCTCCTTCCGGAGCGCGTCCAGCTTCGCCTTGATCGACTTCGGCACCATGATCAACATCTTCACCATCGCCATCGCGTCACCTCCACTCTGGCGAACGTATAGCATATGACATAACTAGATAGCAAGTTATCACTTTGACTATATAACAGGGGTAGGCTATCGTTCACGCGCGATGGCAAAACCCAAACAAGAACCCGACCGTAAGCTCTTCGGTGTTCGGATGGATCGCGCGCTGATGATCCAGCTTCAGCACCTGGCGACGGACGAAGACAAGTACGTGAATGAATTGATCGAAGAGGCCGCCAAGGATCTCCTGAAAAAGTACCGCGAGAAGGGCCCTAAGAAAGGGTAGGGGGCAAGAAAAGAGAGGAGTGCCCGGCAAACCTCCGTGCTTTCCAGGTTCAGGGCAGTCAATACTTCTTGAAACGAAGGAAAAAAATGAGAAACTGAGCGTCACTA
>Ga0224501_10002240_pt1 | contig 15128 bp, 20 predicted proteins | sample SF_Oct11_sed_USG_4_FD_169105 | JGI IMG/M metagenome (GOLD analysis project Ga0224501, IMG submission 169105) | Sediment microbial communities from San Francisco Bay, California, United States - SF_Oct11_sed_USGS_8_1 | ecosystem: Environmental > Aquatic > Marine > Sediment | place: USA...
GTCGCATATCTCAGTCGTGACGGTTTGTTTATATGTTTCAATTAGCTCTTTTGCTCTGCTATAACTTTACGCGTGTGCACCTTAGTCCTAGTTGAATGCCCACGCGAAATAAAAAGGAGATGCATGCATGCAACATCATTGATGTTAGCCCGACAATAATCTTTTTTCATTTTCGATTTCCATCATTTGCCTTTTGTTAATTGAAGGACACGCACGTGCAATGTTTTGGCAAAATTCTTATCATCCATTCTCTGGACCGCCAATCGAAAATATGAATTCCACATGTTCGTTTGTAGGTTTCTTTCCTAAATACATGCGCACACTTTTACAGTATAGTTCAAAACCTAGATCTTGAAGTAGTTTGACCGATGTATTGTTTACTGCTGGGACTCCAACGTAGAGTTTTGCATTGGTTTCAATGGTTTGTATGCATTTCAAAATGAGTCCTTTTGCGATCTGAGGATGGTGAGGGTTGCAGATCCATGGTCCAATTCTATATCCTGTCTCCATTTCATAGCACATAATGTAGCCAATAATTCGGGAGTTTTTGCGCGAAGTGAAGCAAAGCTCTGGGTTATCCTCAAACAACTGGCACAAAACCCGTGTTCTATTCGCTCCGAAATATCTTGAATCAAACTTCGCTGTTTCGGTTATCTGATTCTCTCTCAGCGGTTTAATATTTAAATTGGTTGGTTGGTTATTTTTTTCGTTCACTTTCTTAAATCTAAGGGAGTCAAACTCGTCAATGAACCCCATCTTACGGTACAAGCCTGCAATTCCAGGAACTGCCTCTAGTTTCACTGTTTCGACACCCAAATTCTGCAAATAGTTTATGGCTCGTCTCATCAAAAGCGTTCCAATGCCCATCCGTCTATGTTCCTTATTGACAATTAGCAAGCCAATCCATCCAACTTTCCCGTAACTGATGGAAAAAACGTGCCCAACTCGTTTTCTGTTAATTGCAGCAACAAAACAGCCATTTGGTTCATAATGATGTACTCTCTCAATACGTTTTCGGCTGTAATTCCAACTTTCATTCTTGCATAATGCATAGACAAATTCAATGTCGTTTTCTCTGATCGGGTGAATAGACAGGTCACTCATTGAACTCGCCACTGTTTGAGCATATGTGTTCTGGAGTGTACGTGCTGGAGACATTGTTTGTCAAGAGACTACTATCGCACACTTGATGGTCTCATGGAGCCTAGCCACATAAAAAGCCGTGCCTATATATAGGCAATGGTTTAAATTCTGGGGATTTTGACGTTTTCTCATGGTGTGATCGAAATTGCAGGTCAGAATGGTTGACTTTCTGCTCACTTTTAGATGTCCTTCAAGATGTAAACATTGTTGCTACAAAGCTGGGCCTGAAAGATCTGGTTACATGAGATTGATGGATGCAGAGAAATATTTGAAGGAATTAGTTGAAACCCAACCTCTGCAATCTATCGGAGCTCATGGAGGCGAACCGTTTCTCTATTTTGGACTCCTGAAGCATATTATGAAGAAGGCGAAGAAGTTGGGAGTGCCTAGAACATGGGTAATAACAAATGGCTTTTGGGCAAAAACTGGAGAAATAGCGGAAAAAAAACTTGTTGAGTTGAAAGAAGCTGGATTAACAAACATAACATTCAGCGTTGACGGCTTTCACCAGGAGTATATTCCTTTGGAGACGGTGAGAAATGGCATAGAAGCTGCCGTTAAAGTTGGCTTTGAAAGGGTGTGTGTAGACAATTGTTTCTTAGGGCATCCAGAATCCGATAACTTTTTCAACATTTCAACCAGAGATGCACTGGAAAGCCTAAAAGAACCTGATGGAATTGAATTTCATGATAGGCAGGCGGATTTTGAAGGAAGAGGTTCAGAGTTAGTCAGGTATATGAAGTCGAAAGAGGGGACACCTACTGGAAAATGTCAGGTACCGTTCTGGATAGGAGGAGACTTGAGAAACCCAGAAGGGGTAGAGATTGACTTTGAAGGAAACGTGACCCTTTGTCCTGGCATTTGTATTGGTAACACGAAAAACCAGCCTCTAGCACAAGTGCTTCAAAGCTATGATTACCTTGAGCATCCCATTCTATCAGTTATTGCGGCAGAAGGCCCCATAGGACTTTTGAAAATTGCAGAGGCGAAAGGCTTCAAACAACGTCGAAAGTTTGTTGATGAATGCCATCTCTGCTATGAACTTAGGAGGTTCTTGAGGGTCTATCATCCTCAACACCTAGCTCCTGCAAATTGCTACTAAAAGCAATGCATCAATACAATTAAGGATATGCGATCATTCAATGGGTAAAGAGAACTGGTTAGAAAGCCTCGAAGCTACTCTTGTATTCGTTGTGCCTTTGCTTTTTGCTATTCTTCTCTACGCTTTGGGTTTACTAACTGAACCTTCAGGCGGCTATATTCTGTACACAATTTACATTGCATGTTCAATCTTGCTGACTTAATACAACAGAAGAACGCTAGCAGATATAGGATTAACACGAAGGGGACTAATTCCCAGCCTAGGAAATTCGGTAGCTTTAGTTGCGGCCTTTTCCGTGGCTAGGTTCATAGTTACTGATCTGAAACTTTCTCCAGATGCAAATTCACTAGAGGCTGTTGTGCAAAATCTGCTTCATTGGTCACTTGGTGGCTTTGGACAAGAGATCTTGTTCAGAGGGCTGATCTTGTTTTCCTTCAACAGATGGAAAGGTTGGAAGGTCGCACTAGTGGTCTCAACTATTCTTTTTGGACTTGTACATTTGCAGAGATACCCGAGTATATCCGGCATATTTCTGGTTAGCATGATAGGCGCACTTTGGGAGTGGATAGCTTTGAAGACCAGAAACATAATCGGAACCACCATAGCTCACAGCATATTCAACTTCCTCTTCGCTTTTCTGTTTGTCTCATGATCATAACGCTGGTGAACTCAAGTTGCACAGAACTTAAATGAGAAAAGGATACCTGCCGGTGGACATTTCGAACTACATTACTTCTTTCTTGTTACTATCACTATTCTTTGGCTGTCTGTTCGATATTTTGTCTTTTTGAAATCTTCGTAAATATCTGTGACTTTCAAACCGGTTTCTTCCAACAACCTTGTGATATCCCTTTTGGATATTATTGCAACTTCTCCAAATTCGTGATATCTTTCCAGCAATTTGCCATTCCTGTAAACATCAAAGAATAGATCCAAACCACATAGGCGTTTTTTCATATCCCTTCTTGTGAATATACTTCTTACGACCATTCTTCCATCATCAGTCTCTTTTCGGTCAATCCACCAGGAGGTTTCAGGTTTGTATGGTGTCATTTGCTCAAGGTCAAATGCAAATGTGCCGTTCTTTTCCAAATGTTTGTAGATGCAACACAACGTTCGCTTTTGCTGCTCAACTGTGATGTTATGGTCAAATGTAGAAGCAGGAATGTAAATGAACGAAAACGATTGTTTCAAATCAAAGTTTCTCATGTCTCCCCTCTTCAAAACTACGCGTCTCCTAACATCAGCTGTTTCCTTGGCCAGTTTCTCTTTTGCTGCTTTAAGCATGTGGATCGAGTTATCGAGGCCCACAACAGTAATCCCAGCTTTGGCAAGTGGAATCGCTATCCTACCTGTTCCAACACCCAACTCCAAAGCTTTGTTTCCACTCTGAATAGCGAGTTCTCTGTAGAATTCCAGGTCGTTTTTAGAGCCAAACAAATCATAAAATCTAGCCGCATGCCTATAAGTCATGTAATGCCTTCCAGACCTAATACATGAAAGCAACAAATAAGTGATTGATGAGCTCGTTTGTGCACGTGCATGCATGCATTGCATAGACCAATTGTTTCGAGACATAGAAGGAATTTGACACTTCAACATGATTTCAAATGTTTTGAATGCGGGAACGTTTTTCATTGCAAGAAAACTAACGCGAGAAGTATGCATGTATATAGTAATGGTGTCGTGGGGGTGGAATTCCAACCCATGTCTACTCGTAAAAAATACAAGATGTGCTCATTATAAGCTCGGCAAGAGTTTGGAAATACTAATTAAAACATAGTAAGAAGGTGAACGTGCTCACTTTGTTTTTCTTTATCCACTTTTAAAATATCTCTTATCCAGTGAAAGAAAGAGTAAAGGATTATTTAGCCAGTTCTCCCAATAGCGGTCCTAGTGTTTTTCTGATGCTTTCTGTCAATTCCTCTGCTCGCATCAGCATAATGCAGCACACTTTTTCTCCCTTTTTGGAAGTCACAATAGCCATTTTGTCGCCTGCCTTAATTCCTGCTCTTTTACGCAAGTCCTTGGGCAACACGATTTGTCCACGTTCGTCCACGCTGACTACAGCCTCAAGTTTCCAGCATCCACTAGTTATGACAACTCCGCAGGTTCCTTCTTCCTCTCCCTTTTTGTTCATTCTTTTCACCATGTATCTCTGCTAACTTCGTTGACAATTAACGTTTGTTGGTTATGGTTTTTTTGCTGTGAAGAGTGCATATCCAACTCCGCCCTTTCGAACGAAGTTGACAACTTCTTGAAAGTTTCTCTCGTCTTTTATGTCTGTTGCAGCCAACAGAATCTGCGAATCTAAGGCTCTTTTTATTGAAATTGGATGGCCATCTATGGCTAGTCCCCCTGAGTAGTCAACAGTCTTTACTTCTGTCAGTCCAGCTTGTTTGAGCATTTTAGCATAGTCGTCTTGGCCAACGGCTCCACCTATACATCCGCAATATAGTTCTGGATTTTTTTGGACAATTTTTGGCATATGTGCCCTAGAAATCACGTCATGCATTACTATTTTGCCTCCTGGCTTTAGCACTCGGGCTTTCTCATTAAGCGCCTTCTGTTTGTTAGGCGTCAAGCATACGACGCATTCGCTTATCACGGCATCAAAATAGTTGTCTTCGAAAGGTAGCTTTTCCGCGTCTGCAACCCTGAACTCGGTAACTTTGTCCAATCCAAATTCAATCGATTTCTTTTTGGCATTGGCTATTCCTTCTGGAGAGAAGTCTATGCCTACTGCTTTTCCATTTGGACCGACTTCTTTTGCAATTTTTAGAACGGTCTCCCCATTTCCGCAGCCAACATCAAGAATTCGTTTTCCTTCAAGAGGCATAATTTCATTTAGTAAAGCTTCGTGCACGGTGTGCTCAGACAGGCGGATGACTTTGGGTGACTCTGCTGGACTGCAACATGTTCCTTTGTTTTGCCAAATTTTACTGTAAGATTCTTTTACCGTTCCTTTTATTTCATCATCATGCAACATGAGATTTTCCTCCAAAGAAAGTAAAAGGTATTTCGGAATATTTATATTTTTCTGAAAAATCCTTAAATTCTGATTCATCTGAACATACGGCGCCCCCTTGTCAAATCGTATAAAGCTCGAGGGTTAGATGCATATCTTCGTTTAAATTCCACACATTTACGAGTCGAGTGCCTAGTCCACATATACTTTCATAATCCACGTTTTTGCGTAACACTCGCATGCATGCATATGGGAATTCTTGCGAAGTTTTCTTTTGCATGCATGCGTGCAGAAATCTCCATGCAGGCGTTGGAAGTGTTTATAAGAACTAACAAGAATGGGATTTGCCTGTATGGAGGGTGAAAAAGTGAGTGGAAGTTGGAATCCCCCCGAATGGATGTATCGAGACAGACAACCACCGAATGATGATGCTTATTTTGAGAACATGACCAGGGTTATCTTTCTTGCAGGGTTAAGCTGGAGAATGATTGATAAGAAGTGGCTTAGTTTCCGGAAAGCCTTCAAAGGCTTTTCTATAGGTGTAGTTGCAGAATTTGGTGAAAAAGATGTACAACAACTCATGAACGATACAAGCATAGTGAGAAATCGCGCTAAGATAGTTGCAGCGGTTAACAATGCAAAACAATTTCAAACCATAAAAAAGGAATATGGATCTTTCCAGCGTTATTTCGATAGTTTGGACAAATCCGACAATTATTCTAGAGTTATCAAGGAACTTGGGAAGAAATTCAATCGAATCGGACCTTCTTTAGCACGCATCTTTCTCTACAGCGTGGGAGAAGATATCCAGAGACCAATGGAATAGCTGACAAGCCAGCAAGGATGTGCATGCATATAGCAAGAAGGTCTTAATAAAACGTAAAGAGGGAATTGGCAAGATGAGAGAGCAAAGGATTTTGAAGTTATCTCACCCTCGATTTACGGGTAGCATGTCGATTGAAGAGGCTTTTAAGCTTCGAAGAACCATCCGGAGGTTTTCAAGCAAAGAAATTGATCTATCTGTCATTTCGCAACTTCTTTGGGCCCTTCAAGGAATCACCTATGTTGAGGATTCACCCGGAGAAGAAAAGATTTTACAAGTCTGCCCCGTCGGCAGGGAGAAGTTATCCATTAGAGGTGTATGTGGCTTTTTCAATGGGTCTGTATCGTTATGACCCGAGGAAACATGTTCTTCGCTTAATAAGTGGCATAGACAATCGTGACAAATTGTCAGAAGCTGCAGTAACGCCTCTAAACAAGGAAGCTATCAAAACCGCACCAATGACAATAATTTTGGCTGCAGATGACCGAAGGGCTTTGAAGGCAACACCGTTAATGGAGAACGCAGCAAGGTTTGTTCATCTTGAAGCTGGGCATGCGACTCAGAATCTAATCTTGCAGGCTGTTTCTCTCGGTTTAGCAGTTTGCGCGATCACAAGTTACAATATTGCAACGGTCTATGAAGCTTTGAAATTACCGCTGGATCACAGGCCAATCTATATTTTCCCCATCGGTTTTCCAAAAGAAGTAAGCGATGAAAATCCAAATAGGGTGAAAAAGAAGAAATGAGACGAATGCTCAGCTGGCTAGTATGGATTCCGTGTTGCCCTGGCTAAATGCATGCATTTTTATTTCGCAAATTTGACTAGGACTAGGGTGCATGTGCAACTAAATTAGCCTCGTTGGATCTTCTAAAGTAGGAGAAGAAAGAAGGAATAATCATGAGTAAGGGGGAAGTTAAGAAGTGTCCAAAATGCGGTAGAGAAATGGAGATAGGATATTTGCCTGGAGCTTGGAGTTGGAGTGCAGGAAAAAGTCTTTGGAGAATAAGAAAGCCCAAGAGAATCTTTGGATATGGATGCAAAAGCTGCGGCTATGTAGAATTCTATCTTGAACAAAGACCCAAGGGAATAAAGGGATAAGCTATCTAATCCTCTTGGAAATGAGCGCCAGACCAATTACAACAGCAACAATGCATATAATTCCGAATAAGATCCAGCTATAGTTTTGTCTCTTAGCTTTGTCATAGACAGAAACCATATAATTCATTGCATTGACATACTCCCAATCGTAAAAGAACTCAAGTGCATTCTCCAATTCGCTTCTTAAGACTCCAATTTTCTCTTGGTCGTCTGAAAGAAGCTCAACAGTCGCATTGTAGTATGATATAAAGGTCATTTTTGCTCTGGCATCCTTGCAGAAGGCACAGAACTCATTGGTCAGGGAAGACATTGAGCAGACTATTTTTGGGTGGCCTGATGCGTAATGTGATGAGTGATGAGAAAGACTCAGCCAATGTCCAATCTCATGTCTCAAAAGGTGAATCAAGAATTTGGGGCCACTTTCTCCGATAGCTGTCATAATGTTTCCTTGAAATCCAACGACTATTACGTTTTGAAGAAACCAAGATACGCTTGCTTGTATTGTACCCCCAAAAGTTGTATCGTTTCTGAGTTGTAAAAAGACAACAGGGATTACAGATTTGTCCTCCAAATCTGTTAAGCTAAAGTAGTCTTCTACATGGTCGAAGAAGAAACGGATTAGGGGGTCGTGTTCTCCGGAATTGGCGAGAAAGTCACATTTCACATTTCGCCTTGCTTCAATAGTAACCATAGTTCCATTTGATAGAAGAAACGAATAGGTTAAAGGTTCTGTCAACTCTTCAGTCCGACTTTCAATAAGGTCGTTCAGCGGAGTGTCCATAGCTTTGGCTTCTATTGTTGTCATCCAATTTGTCCAAGGAATCAAATTCTCAAATGATTCTTTTATCTGTTCAGAGTAGAATTGCATGCATGCGTTTTCGGTTCCATTCAGCCAAAGTATTCTTACCTTGTAATTTTCATATTTTTGAATGTCAGCAGAGATCATCCGAGAATCTTCTGCACCCAACAAGTCAATAAATATGTCTTCTGAACCCTTATTGAACAAATCAATAAAAGTGTTTGTCACAACCGATTCTATGGGTGTATTTTCCATTACGTCGCTTATGTCAAAATATAACACTCGACGCATTCCGCCAAAATTCTGCGGGAATGCCCAATATTTGAAGGGTACACCACTAAAGTAATCAATTCTGCCAAGAAAGAGATCAGGTCTTTCTTGAACATAGAACCACAAGTGATTTGTCTCGTCATTGGGAACCCACATGAATACTATGAGATAGCCGCGCGTTGGAATGGTTAAGCTTTCGAGCTGAGATAATAAAATATCTAGAAGGGTTATATTGTAGTAGCTTATGCCTTCTGAGTGGAAAGCGTTCTGTCTCAAAGATTCTAGAACATTTTCAGGGAATTCATGGAAAAGAGTAGATATATTGAGGCTCCATTTCATGGTGTTTGGATAGGCAAATTGACTTACGTTTCGAGAAACACTTTGCATAAATTCACTTTCATCCACGTATTCTGGGTTAATTCCAAGAAACACAACTTTCATATCAGCAGTCTGACTTAGGCTAATTTCTGGAAGGTTATTCTCATTTGGAGCTTTTGTTAGGACGGACAAAAGCGCGTTCTGTGTGAAAAACATTGAAAAGAGGAATAGAACCAACATCTGCGCTCGCAGTTTTGTCACCTTCATGGTATGCAAGCGCGCACTGAAATATAGAACATTCCCTATATATAGGTAATAATTTAAATTGTCCGAGTTTTATGTGCCTCATAGGTGCGCAGAGAGAAGGTGTGTTGTTTGAATTATGAGGAAGAGAAGAAAAGGTATGTATCATTCTGTGGTTCATATTGCCGTACCTGTGATTGGTTTACTGGAAAGATACGGAGAACCTTTCAGTTAGCGTTGGATATGGTGGAAGAATATGGTTTCAAGAAATGGCTTGGAGGTAAGGTGGACATTGAGAATTTTAAGGAAGGCCTAAGGATTCTCACAAATACTCCAATAGATTCGGGGTGCATGCATGCATAAAAAGTGGAGCAAGTATTTGACAAAATAGGTACACTCATTCGAAGCCTAGGACGCACGCGCAGAATAAGGCGGAGCAGTAATAGGAGCCTGAAAATATGACAAGAAACATCTGTGGAATCATAATCGGTGAGGCACGTTCAACAGAAGAAGCAAAGAAGCTTGTAGAGACTGTGAGGAATTGTCCATATCTTATCGCTTCAGGGACAACCTCAAACAAGACTTGCTCCGTTTACATTGTTCCTGAAGAGAAAAGATGGTGGCTAGAGTATCCTGAGAGGAATCCAAAAGCAACGGGCCTAGAAAAAGCATCGGTTCATATTATTGAAAATGTCTTATATCCTGAGAAGATCGGTTTTAGAAAACCCGAAAGGAAAACAGAGACTGCTCCATGTGGAGCGAATTGCCAGACATGCCCGTTGCGAGAAGAATATAATTGCGGTGGCTGCCCTGCCACGATTTACTGCAAGAAAACGAGATAAATGGGAGCGTGGAAAAAGTGAAATGCCATGTATGAATTACTTTGTCATTTCCTTCGATGAGTTCTGTTCGGCCTCGAATAAAAGATTCTTTATGATACTCTCAACCTCGGAGACTTTTTTGTCAGAAACGCCAAAGGAGATCCCCAAATAATTAAAGAAGACATCTTTTCTCCTTATATCCAGAATCTTCTCAAGCTTTTGTGTGATAGTTAAGGGAGGTTGCATGTTATGTCTGTATGCCTTCAAGGTTTCGTGTGATGGAGAAAACCCTGCGAAAAGTGCTCCTCCGTTAATGTTAAGGCTTATGCGATGAAGTCTTTTTAAGAAATTCAATTCAACATCTTTTGCTTTGCGAGGAAATGAGACAATAACTGATGGTTCCTCAAGTTCTTTGAAATCGAATACAATGCCCACTATTTCCACTGTTCCAATGGATGTGTCAACATTGAACCACAAACATCCTTCGTCTGAAATCTCAAAATTCGGGTATTTTGATGGAGCAAGACGAGCTCTCAACTCATCGAAAGCTATCATGAATCTTGAAAGACTATCTCCAAGATTCTCGGTCTTCAGAAAGAGATCCCATGCATCTAGATCTCGTCTCACTTTCTACACCTCATGCGTACGCATGCATGCGTAGCTTTTCTTCGAGAAAATGCGGTCAAAGTAATAAACCTACGCCTGTATATAGGCGAGAACATAAAAGCCGCTCTACTCTTAACAGATAATGGGTGCCTAGACAAGTGGTTTAGATGGGGGTTTCAAATGAAAAAAGTTGGAATACATGTTTCTCGAGTGTTGAGGAGTAAGATTTCATTGGAGTTTTTTGAGGTTTCGGCAAAAAACTCGCGCCATGAAGGACCAAGGCAAGTTTCTCATCGAAAAAGCATTCCTGGAGAAAAAAAGAGATGAAAGAGAAGTTAATATGCGCCTTACTTATGGGCGAAGCTGAGGCCGAAAAGAAGGCCAAACATATAGCGCGAACCTACGAAAAATGCCCATATATAAACCTCATGGCAACCAAAGAAAACCGGCTTTTTGCCACATTCTTCCTACCACCAAAACAAAGATGGTGGATTGAGTACATAGCGAAAAAGCCGAGAGAAACCTTTGGATTCGAAAAGGCCAAGGTTACAATTGTAGATGAAGTTCAATACCCGAGGCAGTTGAACATGCGGCTGCCTGAAAAACCACAGAAGATTTCTCCTTGTGGAGCTAACTGTAAAACCTGCCAAGCTTATGAAAAATGTCTTGGTTGTCCAGCCACAATATTTTACAAACCTGCACAGCATGAAAAAATCTCTTAGAGGCGAAAAGAATTCCTGTTTCGCGCGTGGAGATGACAAGCCAGATAGGGTTATCTTAGGTTTAAAGGAACTGTTAATTGCACTGAAGATTGCTGAATGCGCATGAATTTTGACAAATCAAGTCGATGTTCGGAAATGGAGCAAAATTAGGCGCGCGATCAAAGAGGTTACTTAGAGACTAATGTTTATTCGTTTTGGAACAGTTGCGCACGTGCATTATGCGCGCGAAACGTTTTTCTAACATCTTGAGTTGTTTTTCCGTGCATGCATAAGGTTATGAGATATTATAATTAAGCCCAAAGAAAAATCACACAACCGCAGATTGAGAAGTTGAAAGGATTACTGGTTGAACAACAATAATGCTGCATGGCTTTTCATATTTTCTCAAAGACTTGAATAGTCTTTCTCAAGTGTTTGGAGAATCTGAAACCTGAATCTTCCACCAACTCTCTAATCAGATCGAGAGGCATTACCTTTTCTTCATCGATCACCAATTTTCCCCTCTTCTTCAGGATCCGGCTGAATTCTTTGATCGCGCGCCCATTCATGATAAATTCTTGACAAAAAATTTAGTCAAACAGCCTTAAATTGGTCATTTTTCTTCATTCTATGTGGCGAGAAAGATGGCCAAAGCTTTGGATGTGGACCTTGAGTCTCTTCATAAGATACTTAAACATCCGATTAGACGTAAGATAGTTTTGGAGCTTGATGAAAAACGGGAGCTAGCCTACATAAATCTAATGAACCTACTGGAAGTCGAGAATACAGGAAAACTCAACTATCACCTCAAAATCTTGGATGACTTGATCGAGAAGAACGGAAACGGAAAGTACCACTTAACAGAAAAGGGAGACCTAGCCTCACAGCTACTTCACAAATTCCCAGAAAAGACATTTAAACCATTACCGCTTCGTGGTGGAGACGCTATTCTGATAGGTTCTATCGGTTTCGTCCTTGCTTTGATTAATCCTGGGGTCTGGGCTCTCCCAGTACTCGGTCTAGTACCTATCGGCATAGAAATAGGTTTTCTAGGTTGGGTATATGCCTTGATGGTTCCAAGCGGTACGATGTGTACTTGACTGTCAAGCGGACAAAATCCAACGACCTCTATGATCTGTTCAAACCTCCTCTTGTCACATCCGCCCTGTTCGTGATCTTCGTAATCATCATGCTACTATTGAACATAAGACTATCATTCACATTTTCAGGACAAGAATATGTTCTGTTCTTCTCTCTTCCTGGATACGTGATTGCCAATGTGGCTTTTGCCTTCCTCGGAGTTGGCGTATCAGAGATGATCTACAGGGTCAAGACATACGGCCTGTTCAACATACAAAATGATAAAATTGGCTAGCTTGCGCGCGCGTAATAGCGCAGACTAAAGTTCACTCAGTCTCTAAGGGAATTAGATTACGTAGTTGAACTTGGATTTTTTCCAGCTTTGACTCGATTCCTTTCTTGTTTAATTTTTCTTTTATTCCGTAAAGTTCATAAAAAATTGGTAGCACTTCTTTCTCTCTGATTAAATGAAGAGACATACCCGTTTCAATAGCATATATGAGGTCCACAAAAGCCTTTTGTGGCTCTTGCAGTGGTTTCGAAAGAATGTGTCTTACAGTTATCTTTTGCTCTTGCTTTAGCCATTCATCTTCTATTTTAAAGAAAGCCTCCAACTCTTCCAAATCTTCTTTAGGAATGTCCCATCCACTACCTTCAACATTCTCTTCCAAATGTTTTATAGTTGAAGGCCCAGTAAGGGCGCATATTACTTCTGGTTGAGCAAGAACCCAAGCAATGGCCACTTGAGTTGATGTTTTACCATAGCGTTCCCCCAATTCAGCCAACTTTTTGGTTATTCTCAAACCGGATCGAAGGCGTTCACGTTGGAATAACGGATCCAATGAGCGTATATCCCCCGCTTCAAATTTTTGATTCTCCTTATATCTCCCGGCGAGTAAACCTCTTCCAGTAGTGCTGAAGGCAATGATACCTAGGTCATCTTTTTGATATAGTGGGAAGATATTCTCATATGATTCTCGTGCAACTGCACTAAGTTCCATAAGAGCTGAAAAAGGATTCCCAATTTTACAATAATCTTCTATCACCCCTTTTGGAAGGTGGCATACTCCATAATAGCGAATTTTCCCCTTATCGACAAGCTCTTTCAGGACACCAACCGTATCTTCTATAGGCGTATTAGGATCATTAAAATGCACTTGGTAAAGATCGATGTAGTCAGTTTGTAATCTTTTGAGACTTTCCTCACACGCTTTCCCTATGTATTCTCCTGAAAGATTTGGCTTGTAGCCCTCTCGTATTCCCACTTTTGTAGCAATATAAATCTCTTTACGGAAAGCCTTAACTGCCTTACCAAGAATTTCCTCTGCATTCCCGTAAGCTTCTGCAGTATCAAAAAAGTTCACACCAAGCTCAAAAGCTCGATTAATCATGCTTTTGAACCCTTCTATGTTCTTTGCACCGTAAACGCCGCTTAGGGAATAAGTTCCCACACCTACTTCAGAAATTCGCAAATCTCTATGCTTTCGATATCTCATAGCGTTAACCTATTTTGAACTTTTATAAAATCTTCGTGTGCGCAAGCTTCACCACACAGTTCCATAATTTTCTTTCGGGTTTCCAAGTCGACTTCTTCCAAACCTCTTATGATTGAATTAAGCACTGCGTTAGTACGCTTCAATAATCTTGCTTTCTCATCAAGTTCGCTTGGCATCATCTTTTACTCCGGCAGCAAGTGCAAGCGATGGCTGTTTGGGGAGGACTTTGCATGCATGCGCTTGTTATGATCACAGATTTACCTTTAAACTTCATTTTTCCAACTCACACTTCTTTTCTATCGAAATCAGTTCTGTTTAAAATCTTCCCTCCAGTAGTCATTGACTTTCATAAAATCGAGAGTGCCCGCTCAAAGTTTCAATTTCCAGTAATTCACTTGGCGCACGAGTATGAAAAGAGAAGACAACCATGGCGCGATCCCCAGTGGTTACAGCATGTGGAACATTTTTGGCAATAACATACCAAATTAATTGCATTCCCTGCGGGTCAAAAGTTTGTACTTCTTTTTCGTCTTTTTCGATTATTATTTTTCCACTACCCTTTATTACTGTCGTATGTTGAACACTGTTAGGGTGGTAATGAGAAGGGATTCTGATGTTCGGTTTTAGGGCAAATATCCACGCAGATTGAATTCCTTTAAGAAAGGGCTCTCCAAGAAGTCTTTCTGACAAAACCTTCCATGTGAATGGTTCTTTGCTCTCTAAAATTTTTGCTTCCAGAAGCTCCATTATGTGAAGAATGTGCGGAGTTCTTAATGCTTTTTTGGTAAGTCTTGTTAGTTGTTTCAGATCTATGTTACTCAAGTCAAACCTACCTTGTTATGAGTTCGCTCTCTGTATTAGTTTGTTCATAATAAGCATGGCCAAAGCAAAAACTGCATCTGGCAGGCACCTCTAAGTGAGTTCTCCTTTGGCGATCATTACAACCTTTCCACCGACGTGTACATCTATTTTTCCTTCTTTGCCTTCTGCCTTCAGAAGAAGCAGTGAAGGTCTCCCTATCTCATAACCCTGTTCAAATCGAATGTTGATTCGAGTTTTTCCCAAATAACGGTGTTTCACTAGATATCCAGCTAGGCAACCATTTGCAGATCCTGTGGCTGGGTCCTCACACACACCGTAGTAGTCAGCGAAAACTCGGACATTCAAGTCATTTTCCTTGCAGTATGTTTCAGGGCAAAAGACGAGTATCGCCTTGGCCCGTGTATCTTTTATAAACTCGAAGTATTTGTCTCTGAATATTCTAGCCCGCTTCAAAGCATCCAAGGTTTTTAATGGAACTATAATAAAGGGAACCCCTGTTGAAACCTCTTGAACGGCAAATTTGTTGTCTATCTCTCTTGCATCGAGTCCTAGAATCCTTGAAATTGATTCTACACCAAAAGTCTGACCAAACGTCGGTTGCAGTTGCTTCATCCACAAAACGTCCTTGTGTTTTCCACCATAAATGAACGTAACTGGAATTTGCCCAACTTTCAAATTCAGAGCTATCTCGCCGATTTGTCCTTTGACAAGCTCACGTTGTATCACGAAGGCAGTTCCTAGTGTTGGATGCCCAGCAAAAGGCAACTCTTTTTCTGGTGTGAAAATGCGGACGTCATACCCGCCGTCTCGCTTTTCATCTGACAAAATAAAGGTTGT
>Ga0224501_10002241_pt1 | contig 15127 bp, 9 predicted proteins | sample SF_Oct11_sed_USG_4_FD_169105 | JGI IMG/M metagenome (GOLD analysis project Ga0224501, IMG submission 169105) | Sediment microbial communities from San Francisco Bay, California, United States - SF_Oct11_sed_USGS_8_1 | ecosystem: Environmental > Aquatic > Marine > Sediment | place: USA...
GGGGGTACCCCCAGTTGGGAAGGTGAGGGGTTACCCCAGTTGGGAAGGTGAGGGGTTACCCTAGTTGGGAAGGTGAGGGGTTACCCCAGTTGGGAAGGTAAGGGGTTACCATAGTTGGGAAGGTGAGGGGTTACCTAAGTTGGGATGGTGAGGGGTCACCCTAGTTGGGAAGGTGAGGGGTTACCCTAGTTGGGAAGGTGAGGGGTTACCCCAGTTGGGAAAGTGAGGGGTTACCCTAGTTGGGAAGGTGAGGGGTTACCTAAGTTGGGAAGGTGAGGGGTTACCCCAGTTGGGAAGGTGAGGGGTTACCCTAGCTGGGATGGTGAGGGGTTATCCTAGTTGAGAAAGTGACGGGTTACTCTAGCTGGGAAGGTGACGGGTTACCCTAGTTGGGAAGGTGAGGGGTTACCCTAATTGGGATGGTTACGGGTTACCCTAAATTTGTAAGCCAGTATTCCTGGGCCACCTACCGGTGAACAGGACCAGCAGGAAGCAGAGGATGATTGTAATTAGCTTGATAACTCTTCTCAGAGTATGCCAGAAGGCATCACCCTGGTCTGTGTGAGTGTCACCTCTAGCCGTGTCATTGAATCTATCCCATAACTCCAGCTCCATCGCAGCGCTTGCCTTACGAGTCATCGTACTACAAAGCAAAGTCAGTTACTCCATCATGTGCCAGCAGTGTGCCATAAAGAAGACAAGTACATATAGATCTCATTTAAGAATAGTTTATAATGCTTATCCTTCGGGCTCGTAAAGAACCAAATACTTCGCAAGGAAGCCAGACAGTTTGTGTGTGAATTGGAGTAAAAAGAGAGTTGTACAAACGTCAGGGTCACTAGCTCACCAGAGATGGCCTTGAGCCAATGGCGGAACATGGGTAAGTATGGTTGGGGGTAAATTATTTCCTTTTTTTAGTCATTGTGTATTTTTAGTTGTATGATTTAACATTGAGCACTTGGCCATGTTATTTACAGATGTCACACCCCGGGGCTTGTTACGTATGTGAGGATGTCACGTTTTTGCAATGGAGATCAGACTGATCAGGGATTAAAACTACAATCTTACCATCTCACCACCAAACTAGTTCTGGCTACAAAGCTACTACACTCCACCTTGATTTAAATTAAATATAATTCTAACTTTTTAGCCGGTGTTTGATGCGTTAGAGGTCGAAATAAGCAAACCAAAGTTCAGTTATTCCAACAGAACTCAGATGGAGTCAACCAAATAAAAATAAAACTATTCATTACAAAATAATTGCAGTAAAGTTTAAATTGGTTTACACTAAAAAGTACCGAGTAGAGCTATTCAGGTGCGGACAAAGAATATAATATAAGGTAATAAACTAAACTATCGGCTGCTCATAGCAAAGCGAACAATCTGACCATCTACTATCTCCTGATAACTAGCTGATGTGGATGATAACCTTACCATAAGAGGGCCAGTGTGAATTTTATAAAATCTCATCTAACTAGGCCAGCACCGAGTAACTGGGTCAGCGCTGAGTAAGTAATGACCTTAATACATTAGTGCTGGTTTCTGGGTAACTGGGAGAATAGAGGAATCACTAAATATTTTTATTGTTTTAAACTGGTAATTTTGAGTTGTCCGCAAAAAGGAGTATCTGTGTATGAATGTCTTGGTTGTTAAAGAGGATCAGTTACCAACTATCAAGGGTTGGGATTATATAACTGGAGACAAGACTGCATGCCCAAGATAATGGAGAAAGTAGTGCACGCATCTTAACTGCGTAAAGACCCAAGGTAAGTCACGAATGCTATCACAGAGTCAACGTACTAGAAAGAGAACACAGGAAGTCAGCACCCTGGAGAGTCAGCACCCAGAAGAGCACACTTCCCAGAGAGTCGGCACCCAGAAGAGGCACCACCCAGGAGAGTCAGCACCCAGGAGAGACAACACCCAAGAGTCAGCAGGCCGGAGAGCCATACCCTTACAAGGGTGAAGCGATAGTTTAGTGGATAGCATATTGGGCCTCGGGGTTCCTGGTCTGATTCTCAGTTCGGGCAAAAGGTTTGTCTCTCGCAGCAACCTCATCGGTTTCTGATCCTGCCATTCAAGAACAAGGGCCCAACCATAGAGTTACCTTCGCTATGGGTAAATCTCCTAATGATGCGACCTGAGAAACGCTGAATCAAGAGACTCGGTAGGCAAATTTCTGCGCACCCCTGATACTGCTCAGGATATGAAAGAAAGGAGGAAGAACACCACACATGGTAACCAACACCCACACAGATACACATGCATGAGTTGATTACTAATATAGAGGAGTGTTATAACTAATGGGATGGGCACCATTGACTCATCGCAGACTGCTAATTATAAATGGAATCTCCTCTTGATCTGGTTCAATGCACATCGTCAAGTGACACCAAATCTTCAGATGGTGGCTTTTGATCGCAGTATGATGATTACATACACAATTACCCTGCAATTTTGTCAGACATTTTAATTTTTTTCCGTTATGTAAAAGCTTCCCCTATTGGGTAAATAAAAGTATTACGGAAAATGGCAAAAGTGACTGGATTTAAGCATCCCCTGATAACTTTGGTTATAAAAGCTAAGTCCTTTGAATTGGGAGTCATAGTATGTATGACAGGTATGACTTACTCTTGCCGTAGGTTTTCGTTGACATCTCTGTTTTTGTGTTCAGTCATCTCGATAGCATTGTGGTAACTATTTCTAGCCCTGGGCCCCTCGTCCTCCTGGTATCCTCCATTTGTATAGCCTTGTGGGTCTCCGTTCTACCACAAACATCAAAGAAAAATCCTATTAGTACGATGTCACCAAGCAACAAATACTGATACAAACAGGGCTGCGCGGTTATGGACGAATCTCCTTAGCTGCAGCTGACATAACAGGCAAGATTACTACAGATGCCGAAAGAATCAAATGTGGTTTCCATGATTCCTTGTACTTAAAACCAACATTTGTGTTGGCACCACATGGAAGTGGGGTGATATTGAGACTGCTTGAAAATCATATTACCTGTACCATTATAGTTTACCTGTTTATATGCAGAGAATGGCAATCCATCTAGGTTAACATACTGGTGTAAGCCAACCATACCATGGTACAGGCTCATCTTACAGATGATAACGCAGTTATGAATGAAACATATGGAGGGGGTTGGGCTGAACTTAATATATATTGTTAGTATATAATTTAGCTCTCCCGGAGGCAGTGAGGGTGAAGCCGTGGTAACCGTTACCATGCTGGATAGAGATGAATCATGATTATTACCTGTCCGCCTACTACTGGCTGGAAAATCCCGGAAACCCCCATTAAGATACAGGAATAATACCATCCGCAATCCCTGCACCAAGGAGGTGAAACTTCCCCGAAGCGTAGGTATGGTTAAAGTTGAGAGGTGAAACATTTAACGCGATGGTCAGGTAGTGATAGAGATTTTTATACAGAATTCATACAGTGCACACTCGGGACGCAGAAAATATTCCCGAGACCTGTTTTCCTTGAATTGAAAATTGTTGCGTCGGTGCTTAAATTTTGTGGAAGAATGCAACACATGTAGAAAAAATCTTCTAGCAGCGTGTAGAGGAACTCCTTTATTTTAAGGAAGATGTAAGAATTTTTGTTAGACGTAAAAAGTCCATCTGCAGTAAGTCTTCAACTGAAAGAACTTTGATTTAGAGAAAAATTTTAATTTAATCGAGATCAAAGTCTAGTCCCGTTGGTACCATACAAATTAAAATTCAATCTAAGTAACGATTTACTTCTTTAAAAATATAAGTCATTGTATTACTGACTGGCCGACAGAGTTAAAGTTTTAATCAGTAAGGCACTCACCCTTTTAGCCATCTGAGCGGCATGCAGACAAGCAAAGGAATGATGGCTAGCTTAAGAGGAGTAATGAAGCCTAGATAGTGCTTCAGTTATCTTTTCGGGGTATATAAAACTGATAGGGCAGATGCGTCAATACGATCAGCTTTAATCGCGACACACCACACTGAGTCAGCTAAGCTATCAAAGTCATCACACGTCAACGGACACAGGGTGCCACAGGAGCTGCATGACCCATAAAAGGATAGACACTCAGAGTAAATAAATACATGTTATTGACTCCCTCCTCCCCCACATTACAGTTTGTCAATTCAAAGTTGACTAACATTCATAGAGCTTCCAAGTGAGATCAGTTAATCTGCCTTCGTAAATCTCTTGAAATTACATGAACAAACTTATTCTTGCTCTTGCTGTAATAGCAGCCTGACTAACTAAACAAACTTTGGTTTTAACTGTAGTAGGGCGCTGGTTATCCTTCAACCACTAAACGGACTCTTTGCCAAGAAAATAGGATACCATATACGGAATATCAACTGACTTAAACTCTGCCTATATCATTCCCGAACTCATCAAGACGTAGATTGACTTTGTAAGACTGGCATCTGTTATCGAAGTAAATGTTCTAGTTGTTTCTCAATGAATGAAAATACAAAGCATTACCGCATAACATGCGTGCTGAGTAGGGGGCAGTACCCTATGAGCCAGAATTCGGTAAAGACTCACCGACTGGAACCACGAATCTATCAGCCTATATTCCATAACACACGACGAGGCATAGAGAGTATAACAGGACTCCTACATGGGCTGTTAGCCCTGCGTTAGCCCCACTCCTTTGCAACTAGGAATAAACTACTTACTACGTGTGTGAAAGCTTTGCAAGCCTTGAGATTAGCTTCATGCCATTTGCCGAGAGGAGAGACACAACTCCAAGTGTTTTACTACTCAGGTGATCTGAAATTCTGGCATCGGAGTAGGCCAGACAAGTTAAGGTCTAGACTAACAGATGGGGTGTTTTATGACTAAAGTCACAAACCAGATAAGATAGACTAATCAGGAGCTGGGAAATAGGTGGAAAAAAGCACACAGACCAGATACACCTATCAAAATCTGGTATATAGGTTCGAAAAGACGCACAGATCAGATAAACCAATCAGAATCCGGGATATACGCGGAATAAGAGAATGAGAAAAACGAGCAAAATCAACGCACAATAATCTCACATTGACTTTGATAGCAGCCTGTATAAGCTATGAATCCTTGACCTGATTAGCAATTTCATGTGGAAAAGAACTAGGAAAGTCTTGGTGGAGAAGAAAATCAGAAAGGACGGAACAGGACCTCATCCTTCTGGCAGTAATACAGAGTGACTACAGATTCACCGTTCTCCGCACTAAGGGCCGCTGTGGAACTCGGATAGAGTCTAACCAGTTCGGCGTACTCCACAGTGCTTATCAAGGCATAGTATCACAGTGACGCTTCGTCATTCCCTGCATTTATTTAATTGAGTTGACTCGCATGTTTGGTGATGTCCTTGTTAGGCAAATTATTTCAAAATCTTAGTTATAATACATCAGTGGAAGCCGGAGCATGTCTTAGGTTTTTAACAACCAAGGCTAACCCTGGTTATAAACAGAAGAAATAAATGCTAATTGAACTCTTTTCATCTAATGAGGGTATTGTTTTAGTTATATTGACTCGCGCGATCACGCGAAGCTGGTACATAAATGTAGATGACTCACTGAATGATCACATACGTAATCTGCCATATCATAGAAAGCGGACTGTAGCACGAGCAGTGGTGAATCCAACAGAATTGCGTCTTTGATGAGAAAATAAGCCCACGCTCCTAACTTCTCAGATATAACCCCTAACGCGGGTACAGTAGAGATCAGATATTAGTTATAGGCGAGTTTATGCCTGGTCATCCTTGGACCCTGTCTGCAGTAAATGTTTCACCACATCCACCCAGTTCCAGCCCCGTTGTTTGCCATCTGTCATACCCGCCGTGCCAAACTTGTCGTAAAGTCTCTTCTTTTGGTTTTTAGTCAGAGTTTCTTTCTTCAGTTTCTCCTGTTTAGGTTCCGCCTCTCGCTGCTTGCTGACCGGCTCAGCCGCTATCTACAGGCAAGGATAAACCAGAATACAGTCCGAATTTACACAAGGGGTAATGCTGTAATGTTAACACAAGGGGTAATGCTGTAATGTTAACACTAGGGGTAAAGCTGTAGCATTTACATTGGTATAGAAACTGCTGATATGATGTCACTGACGGTCGGTCCGTCTCAAAGTAAATAAAGTATAATGTGGATTCACAGCCAGCTGAGTCAGACCCCCACCACAAAATAACATGATGAGATAAGATAGTATAAGATCATGGTTTCCAAATGACATCATTTAGAAATTGGCTTGTGCCCATGGTGTGCCCCCTCCTCCCCCTCAAAGGTGGCATTCGAACTCTGAGCTGGACCAGGGACCTTTGATTCTGAACCCTACGCACTATAGTATACACTAAGCCATCATCCTGCCAACTAAGGCCCTCCCCCATTTGATACCCACTGCTGTGTTAATCAAGATGTCAAGTTCATCGATGCTGCATTCAAGTGTTTTATAGCATCCATTGTCATTGTGGTCATCATGAGATGCGGAGATAAAACTTGGAGCTGAACCCAAATGATAACAGGTTTATCACAGCCGATTGACAAATCACAAAATTCTTTATTTCTCCCTCTTCAAGCCAAAATTCTATTAACCTGCCAGTTGCCCGCGGTACCTAAATTCCTGATTTCCTACATGTATTATATGCCAAAAGTATTCTAACTAATTTGTTAAGTGAAATAGGATGCTGGCAAACACCCTTGTTCAAAGCAAACGCGATGTGGGCCGTTTCATCATCAGATCTGACACACAATCTATTCCCCATGATAAATTGGCTCGGTGACTTTTGGTTTCGTATTAGGAATTTTCCACCCTCCATTAGACTTACGGAGGCTTCTGGTTGGTCAGATAGGAGATCAGCAACATTCTCCTTACAGAATTCAAATACAGTGTAGGTACTGCCAGACCCAAGCAGCTCCTCTGCCTATAAATTAATTAAAGGGGTTATGTCACGGTTGAGTGTAGACACACTTTCGGAGTTGTTTTTCCCATTCTTAAAGGGAGGCACCTCCGCATCCAATGCAATAGCGAGAGGTCTTTTTCCAAAAAGTGATCACCTGAATAACTATGGACCGAATGGCCCAAATAGAAAAAAATGGGATGTAATTACTAAAACTTAGTAACCTAATGATATTTACTCCCTAATAACATCAAATAGAACTCAAAATTAAACGTAATATTGGAGAAAACTGAAGTTATCAGAAGTGCTTTGCCGGTTTTTCCCTAGCCATAAATATTGGCTGTTGCGTTCGGGCCTCTATCATTGTGCAATAACGGCACTGACGCTCGCTGACAGAGGTGACAAACAGCACTCTGAAACCCTATTTCTATATTTTTGTTGAACATTTTCTCTATTTAAACTTGCGTAGCTACAGGTCTAGCTTGCACCTGCAGGAGACTTCTCCAAACATCGGCGCGCAAGCCGAGAAATCAATGCAAACACCAACAGCTCTGTGTGGATTTCCTATCTCGAGGCCAATTTGGTTTTGATGGTTATTCACTACATTTGCTGGAGATAATTAGGACGTTTGACTACCTTTAGATTGTCTTATCATTTATTTTCTTCTCTTCTATTTTAACTAGGTCAGCCAATAGTCGCCCTTTTTTAAATCCCTGGCAGGACTCTGGTGTCTCCTATTAACGCAAATATTGCGCGATGTAGCTCACCTGAAATATGGCCTGCAAACCCGGCTCTCCTATAAGAACAGCCTAAGTATGCGCATTGGATAGGGCTATATCTAAGCTTCCAATTGAGTGGGTTATTGGGCCCATTCGTTGATGGTAGGCTTCAGAATTTGAAAACAAGTGAAGACATTTTTGGTCATGAGATAACCTCTTTAATTATCATGGGGAATCTTTTATTGACCCTACGGCATTGAAACTTTTTCTTTTCTTTTAACTAGGGTTGACTTACACGTAGTATAAAACTGTGTTTGTACCATGCATGGAGTTATCCTCAAACAATAGAGAACTCTGGGGAGTTTAACTCCTGACCCGTTTTGGTTGCACATGTATACAGACATTTGATTGTGAACACCTCAAGTATCACATCCATGATGAATTGGAGAAATATTTGAGAAACTTGAAGCAGGCTGACAGAATTCCCAACTGTTGTGTGTTTTTCAAGTCTTTTTTTCAGGCACAGGAAACCTTTTTACAGCACACTAACGATGGGGTGCTGCTACAGAGCATGGATTGATTAGGGTCTGATTGTTCACTGATTTTGCATACACCATTTAGGTTTGGGCTGCCTAGAGGGGCTTTCTTGGTATAATGTTTGTGCTATAATAACCCAGTTACGAAAATGACCCTTAATTCTGAGAACAACGTCTTAAGCCCACGACCTCCAGTAGTAACCTTTATGTGCAGATTTTATTGTGGTCCAAAGAGGCTTACTGAAGCGATATAAAATGACATAAGAGGATGCCGCCCAATAGTACTTTCTTATGGTCGATGAGGAATAGTTGACCTCACCTGGATTTTTAATTTCTCAAGGATGTCTGCCTTCACATTGGCTACTCTACAATGTGATAAAGAGTTATGCTCTGTGAAACATAGTGAAAGGACGGACAGTGTGCGCTACAAATCTAGGTATATGTACCACAAACAGCTGTAAAGGTGAAGGCAACAATAATGCAACTCGCACTCACGCACACAAGCTCTCTGAGAGACTCTCCCACCATTTCAATTGACACTTGGAGGGGGCTCGATGTAAACTTAAACATACAGCGTTCTACAATCTTGACACAAAACTGGAATATTTCTGACCATGATATTCAGACCTGCGATGTCTGAATAATTTGTTTTGTCGATAATTTTATTAACCAAGGCTCTGATTTAATACTGTTATACCTGTAATACTGTTATACCTGTAATACTGGTATACCTGTAATACTGTTATACCTGTAATACTGTCATACCTGTAATACTGTTATACCTGTCATACTTTTAAACCTGTAATACTGTTATACCTGTAATACTGTTATACCTGTCATACTTTTAAACCTGTAATACTGTTATACCTGTAATACTGTTATACCGGTCATACTTTTAAACTTGTAATACTGTTATTATACCTGTAAAGTAAAGTTACCATCTCCTAGCCGATATGAAACTGCCATCAGTGACAGGATAGACCGTATTAGAAGTGACACCCCATCTCCTTGTCCCAGCTCAGTACAGTGACTCAGTGATACTCACATGTGTTTGTTATAGAACAGATCCAGGTTAATGGATGGTAAGTCATCGGGATAATTATCTCCCCATGATACCTCTACTAGAAATGATTTACTCTCTCCATTCTCACCAATCTAAAATCGCACAGAGACGTAACACACCATCATGATCAAAATCATAAGATGCTGCTATTCTGTAGATTGACCGTATGTATGTATTCAAGTTACTTGGGACCGGAGGCGCGGATTAATTGTGGTGTGTAGACTGTAAAACAACCAAGAACATAGAAAGGCTAAGTATTAACATTGCAAGGCTGGAATAAAAGCGACAGATAAAATAAGCAATTTAACCTTCACTGTCGTGGTCTCCTAAGCTCTATTGAACTGATAACCACTCGCGTTGGCCGATTACACTCGCGAGCCATTTTGTTAACGCATACAAATGTTAAAATGTATTTATTTGTCATTTTAACAGCACTCAACCAACCAATCTCTGACTTCACCACACCGTCTATTCAGCAGCATTCTAATGTATTATTACCTTGTTTTGGATCTCGACGATAAACAAATGAGGCCCTCCCATAGGGTTACCTTCTCTATGGGGCAGACGGATGCAAGCAGAAAGTCTCCTACTGATAAACTCTCGGAAACGCTGAGTAAAATACTCAGCAGGCCAACTTCTGCATCACTCCTGACAGTTGTTTGTCATGGAGATAAAAAGAAGAATAAGAAGGAAATTACCTACCTTGTATTGGTATTTGGTTGGCGCCAGATCAAAGAAATTTTCATCACCTTCGTATATAGAGAGTAGTACTTCCCTCTCCTCCTGTTAAGACACAGTTTTCGGTGATCGGTTAACCCGTACTATAGTGCAGGATTGTGTGTGATAATACCCCAAGGTAAAAAAAGCTAAATCTTGTTACTGAATGGCATGGGCATTTTCTTATGATGTGAGTCAATGTATGATAGCTTACGTTAATGCGGGTTACTTAAACTCTGAAGGTCATTTCAAAACTGATGTTGTTACTGTTGCTGTTCAGTGTTCATCATTTGGGTCATGTGCCAAACCAGAAGTTCATCCAAGACCGACTGAGTCCAAGTCTCATTATCTGACTATGAATGACACTGACAGTTCTTCAGTCGATAATCACTAGACAGTGGACTCCAGAGACTAGAGTGGGACTTAGTAGTTAGTAAGTTAGTGACTAGTGAGTTAGTCAGAGTCAGTAATTGTGTCAGACTACGAGGCTGACCAAGCCAGTCATACCCAAAGTCGAGCCAGTAGACCCAGTCAGTGACTGGTCAGTGGTCATTACCACAGTCAGTGAGTAAATAAATGGGCTGACAATGAGTCGAGTGTTACACTGACTGTGACTGAATCAGTGTGACTCACTCAGTCACCGACTCAGTGACTGTGAGTGAACGAGGAGTGAATCACAAATCAATGAAATCAGCAGTTGCACCTCTTGAAGCTCAGTTGAGCTCATTCTCGAATAAAAATCGTTGGTTGGCTGCTAGTTCGAGCCTTGGTATCTAACACGATCAAAAACTTAGTTGAGCCAGTGATTTATGACATAGATGATAGATTACAGAAACTACTTCAGAGAATTGCTCCGTGCCATGAAACGGATATCTAAAAGAAGTAACAATGTTTTACTCGCCCCAAAGTAGATGGACCAATCAGCACCAAGCCTGTGCTCTCGGAGACTAATCACCATCCGATATAGAGCCTCTGTTTACATTTGGGCTTTCAATTCTACCGTGAAGAAAAATGAAACAGGGGATGGTACGCATTCTAGCGGTCTTTGCTGTCTTGGTGGTTTTTCCCGGACCCTGCGGTGCTTCTGTGGACAAACTGTCATCAAACGCTTTATTGCCAATTGTGATCAACACTTGGCCATTTACAAATGCGACAAGAGCGGGTGAGCAGAAAGGCTCCACGTGGCTTTCAATGTTCAACCGTCTCACGGTCTCAGTCAATCCCCCAGTCCCACTCCCTCTCCCAGATTTCTATTTAGTAGTCTACTTAAGTCATCTAGACAGTGGCATAATGATAAAGGAAGGTCATACAGTGGCATTCCTTTATGTCACCGATCTAGATAATATAATCTAGATGGTGATCTATCAATCTAACCCAGTCGTTGAGCGAACTTAACTCAACGGTTCACGGTCAACGACTGGGTTAGAAAGAAACTCCGAGTGGTCTTGGTCCCACTCCCGCTGACCTTTATTCCTGGTGGTCAGTTCTATTCTTTCATCATGGTATGGCTTTTCACAATGAGAATTGAAATGTATGCTTTTTTCACACAGCATGGAAGCAGCTGAATCTATCAGGTAGCTCGTTGGATGCAGTGGAGGTTGGCTGCTCTCAGTGTGAAGTTGAGCAGTGTGATGGAACAGTTGGCTATGGAGGCAGTCCTGATGAATCAGGAGAGACTACACTGGATGCTATGATAATGCATGGGTAAACTTAGCTACAACAAAGAAGAGCATTATGATCAGCTGAGACTGAGGACTTCAGGGCTGCAAAGAGCAGCCTGTTTCAGCTGCTTTACGTATGCTTGACTTTGCATTAATATCATTGCCATCGGAGTTGGAAAAGTTCAATTTTTTATACAATGTTCTGATACCGGTTCACTGGCTTTTTTGTATCAGTTACAAATACCCGATACTTACGAGAAAGAAATTAAGGTGTATGCGATGCTCGGTACACGATGCATCTATACGGAAATGTGGCATAAAATCGCCAAACATATCAAGTAGGAAATGAACAAAGATGTCATTGAGTGGTTTTCTGTCAATTATTAGGAAGCTCTTTCCTGTAAATTCAATTTAAAAAGAAAACGTGTATAGTTTTTTAAACCAAATACAATTAATTGGGATGTACAAAGTTCACTATCAAGGCCAAGGTTACCTAATTGACAAAACTCGCCAAAATCACAGTACAGACGAAGCCCATTGCTACTATTCATTCTGAATTATTAGTTAATAACTAGCTGTTTCAGTCAAATACCAAAAACTACATAACCATTGAATGCAGGTGGGCCAGCTCCTGAGAGTATAGAATGCAATTTGATTGTAGTGGTAACTGATACTGATTTTAACTCTGAACTTTCATGATGAAATTGTCACCATTTCCGTTAAAAAAACAACTAATAACGGGAAAGAGTATGATTTTTTTTAAATTTCCAACCCTGATTGCCATGTATGACTAACCTAAAAATTCTGTTTTCTGCTCTATGACCCGCTGTCTATAGACTCTTGGTAAAAAAATACCCTGGGAGAGAAAGAAGAAGTTTTATCGCCAGCATTCACTTTAAAAGCGAGGCCCGTGGCATCGCACCCGTGTCTCTCCAATGTAAAGTATTAAATGTATTTGGGGGTTTATTCACCGTTCGCCGTCAACGTTGGTTCGCATTCCATGAAGAATTGTGGATTCATACAGAGACGTCTAATAGTGGTGAATCCTCCTCTATGAAACAACCCATATAACATCTTGTAAGCAGCCTCGCGCTCATTGGCATTATCCATGTAAAAGATGTTTATATTTGAAATTTCATATTCCTCTTGTTGCAGTCCTACTCATGATGTTGGCTCCGTGGCGGACTTACGACGTATCAAGCAGGCGATATCTGTAGCCAGATCAGTGATGACATATACCAAGCATACCTTGCTAGTTGGGAACGCGGCTACCAGGTAATAATTCCGCCTACACTGACCATCTGTATTCTCCGCAAGCTCTCTGGTCTGAACTTAAAATTTGGAGTTGTCTCATGTTTCACAAAATCCACTGTAATTTCAATATAGATGCTTAGCTTTGGTAACTGTGTATGAATCATTGTTTAGATATTAATATGTCTGTCCCATTGGCGCCATTTTTAGTTTGCAAACATTGTGGGTCTAGTCCATTGAATCATTCCAAGTGAAGACCATTACCAAGAGTCAGATGATCCTAGTAGTTTACTGTTTAGTAACTACTCAGCAACACTCTTGATTAACCAATGTACGTATAGAATAAATTTATTAAATTCAGCAACAGGGACCCAATACCTCATATCCATATGATAGACACACAGAGTGAATCAGGTCCTAGTAGTTGGAAGGAATGCATATTATACATACATTCCAGTATAGAGTATAGATGGATCTGTATAGGTTCACTGTGTAAAAAGGCCATGATAACTGCCGACTAACTGCTGAACTCCTCAGATGAGGGCTTCTTATTGAGTTAAGTAGACTGAACCTAACTTGCTCAGGTGTCCACGCTCTTCAATAGGTTTGCCGTCGAAATGGGATTCAAAGAAGTGGATCTTCATACACCCTCCTCAATAGAGATATTCACCAGATGGAAGGCTTCCAGCTGCCAACCAAACTTCCGTCAGGTGAGCAGACCCGTGTTTTGAAGCCTAGTACATACGTAATACTCTTGATGTTTTGATGCCGGGTCTGGGTCCCCGTTACGGGTTCATTCGGCTTAGCTCCTCTCCCTTCTTGTGGTATTTGGAACGCAAACTATTTATATTATTTTGTCTCCCGTCATCAGATGTATCACTGACCCGCTCACTAGTCACCACATACACAGCCACCACATACACAGTCACCACATACACAGTCCCCACATACACAGTCACCACATACACAGTCACCACATACACAGTCACCACATACACAGTCACCACATACACAGTCACCACATACACAGTCATTGTATGGGTATAGCTAGTCTCTGTCCTTGTGTTCAATGACTCCATAGAGAAATGTACTAAGAGGGCAAAAATTGGGCTCAATTCTCTGGGACTTTTATGAGAAAGTTCACATCAGGATACAGTTTGTGAACATTCGTTGCATATTGCATCCTGTAGAATGTCCATCCTGACCCGAGTAAATCGTGTGGACCGTATTCGCCCCTCGATGTGACCTGGCGTGGTGAGAGGGCACGATATAATGCCGGAGTCTCCCGTACAGATCATGATACTATTGGCATGATCGCTATTGATACCAAAGGGAGAATTTCTGGAGGCACATCAACCAATGGAGCCACACACAAAGTGCCGGGGTAAGTGTCCAACATGTCCTACATCGGTGTTTAGCCGTCCTAAGCCTGAGGCTTGTTGGAGCGGTAGGAGCTAAAATACATGTGAGGGGCTTATATTCACAATGGTGGTGCGCCGTGACTGGGTTTCAAACCCAGATTCTCACGATAACAAGCCCAACGCTCCACCACTAAGCTATCTCGCTGATGCACCCCATATCAAAACTATGAATACTCCATGTCACCGCAGTTACATACAGACAATCCCCGGCCAATTAACATTAAACTACTATGAAGAACATGTTTAAAGTAGAAAATTGTTTGTGAACACCGGAACATCACTGTAGTTTGTTAGACTAAGCTAGTTTAGTGGTATGGAATCTAACTACATTCTGTATAGAAGTACGTGGTTACTACAACTACATTATCAACACTGTGAAGTATTTTTTCCTTCCGGTTCCGATTTAATGTCTCGATTATCTTATGCTCCCCAGGCTTCCTGTTAAGTCATCGACTGATTCCCTATGTTTGTTACAGTTACACCGGTTGGCTCTATTTGTTACAGTCGCACTGACTCGTTCTAGTTGTTCCAGTCGCACTGATTGGCCCTATTTGTTACAGTCGTGTTGGAGACTCTCCAATCCCTGGCGCGGGCGCCTATGTGGAGCAGGGGATCGGTGGTGCCGCTGCTACTGGGGATGGTGATGTTATGATGAGATATCTGCCCAGGTATGCTAACTCACAGTCTACTAACTGTAACCAATCAATCAAATGTTTCAATCAAGCCAATGTAATATCAGGCGTTATCGGACAAGCCAACGTACCTCTGGTTTGTTCATTAGACAGGGCTCTACGATTATTTAAATTTGGAAGACCTCCTCATGAGCCAAATAATGCCAACAGGAAACGTGTTTGGGACTAAATAAAAAAAATAGTCTATTGG
>Ga0224501_10002242_pt1 | contig 15126 bp, 10 predicted proteins | sample SF_Oct11_sed_USG_4_FD_169105 | JGI IMG/M metagenome (GOLD analysis project Ga0224501, IMG submission 169105) | Sediment microbial communities from San Francisco Bay, California, United States - SF_Oct11_sed_USGS_8_1 | ecosystem: Environmental > Aquatic > Marine > Sediment | place: USA...
GGATTGTTTTACGCTTTAAAGCTTTATCCATGCTCACATCCCGACAACAGAATCTTAATCTCACTTCTGCGAACCTCTTTTGCAGTTTTTCAAGTATATTGTGGCATGTTGGAAAGACCACATCAACATTGCTACATTCCTGAAAATTCTTCACGAGTACAGCTCTGGTATTGGCGGTATGCAAAATGCTTGGTTTCAGCATTTGGAAGCAACGCTCCCACAACACTAGCATGTCAAAGACATAACCCGTAACACATATCCTCCTCCTCCTCCCCCCCTCCCCCTCTCCCCCCCTGGGCTGTGCTGAGAACCATAAGCGGAGAACAGAATCGATGACAAACTCCAACTTACCATTGACATTCGGACATACTTACCGTGTTTTCAGCGCGACAAGAGTTCTAAACCGGTAGAGCCCATCCATATCCGAAACAACAATACAATTACACTAGGATTTTATCAAAGAGAATTATGTACTTTATTCGACCTGGAATCCGGGGTTGCTGATGCCATCAATAGAAATAAGACGCCCCATGTGGTCTGCAGCATCAACAAACAGCCCCAACTGTTGAGAATCAAAAACTGTAGAATTGGGATTACAATGGTGAAAATGCAATTGCAGTATAGTGAAGCTCGCAAATTCACACAGCTCCAATTGCGCAGTCACCAATGCTCCAAAGTAAACAGCGACAGCAAGAACAGGAAGACAATGCACGGAGGGATAAGGAATGTTGAGGTTGCATTACTATCACCAACCAGCCTTACATTCATAGACCTGGTATCGAGCAGGCCAAACCAACCGAACGTGAACAAGAACCATAAAGCTATTACTTATTCCTATTTATTATGGGATAAGTAATAGGTCTATGATCAGAACCCATAAAGGGCATATTTCAACCAAAGCACACCTTACGTAACCTGCCATGAAGTAACGAAATTACTTCTTTCAGAGCCGTCAAATCCAACTCAGGAGAGGCTGTATCAGAATCCATGGGTTCTGTTCAGAGAAATATGACATCATAGATATACAACTGGGCAGCATACCCACAAAACAATAACTAACCTCGCCACACCACACTTTGTAAACTGCAGAGATACCAAAAATATACCCGCGCAAACATCCTGATAATCATTATCATCGACTGTAATAGCCATTGGGGAGTGCGAGACATCAGCTGAGGCATAGGAGTGGTCACCAAGTGACAAGGCAAGAGATGGTTGTAGAGCAACCGATCTATCTGCTGGCGGCTTTCTGCGCTTCAGTGGGGCAGAATGGATGAAGAGCGTAGGGTACGCATCCATGCGCAGTCGCTTAGAACCATCTTCACGGATCTTCTCGAACATGTGAGGCTCAAATTAGACCTAAAAACAGCAGATCGACTCTTATACATAGGTAACAAATGGTTGAATATTCACACATAATTGATACTGTTTGCAATAGGTACCACCTCAACAAAACAGGAGAATGGTACGTACAGGCTACACTATCAAACCGGTTTATCACAATCCCTCCCCAACCACCATCCTCATTGCTTACAGTTACACACAGCATTACAGTATATACACACAAAAGCATGGGCATTCAACAGCCTGCGCCATCCCACCACCAACCCCATTCTTCATTTCTTGCGTACATGCACATGACATAGGCTGGACAGCCTGCACTACATGTGCAGACAAGCTACAGTACATACACCCGAACACATCCAATTCCATACCCACAGAATATGATCATATGAACGACTACTAGTACTAACTTCTAAGTAACTAACTCAACTGGAAATGTGACTGTGAGTCACGAGTGGGTAACTCACTAGTCAGTGAATAAATCAGTAACTGACTGACAGTCACAGTGACTGAGTCAAGTAAGTAGGTAAGTGACTCACTACTCAGCAAGCAAGTAAACTATTAACTAGTGCTTCTCAATCTCACTGCTATGTTACAAATAGTGAAATACATACTAAGTAACTAACATAGCAGGATTTGTGAGGTAAATTATACATAATGATAATACTAATAGTTAATACACTATACACTATACAGTACATAGTATGGACTGTGTAATTTACCTCACAAATCCTAGCTGAATCGGTGGGTTCGCCCTCTCTCTTCATCTTGGCCAGCATTGCTTTCTTCTGCCGTCATCTCTAGGAAACTGCGCCATAAACAGCCCTGTTCTCGACTTGTTTGAGCAACCCCAAGCCCAACATATAGTCAATAGTGATATACCCATTTTACATCATAGAAAGAGACAAAATGGCGGCGCTCCCCCAATTTCTCGCGTTAATTGAAGCACCGTTCATTGTCGCTACCACCCTCTTTGTCGCTACCCTTCCCACCCTTTAGTACCCTAATCTCTACATCTCCGTCGGGCTCTGAGTGCAACCGGAAGTTGTTAGAGCCCTACTGGAACTAACAACGTGAACGAGAACTTATTCTTGTCCTCATTGAATCGGTGAAAAATCTTTGACTTTTAGTGAATGCGGTTTGGTGTCGTTATCACTCTCAACCAGCTGCTGCTACTACAGAACTGGGATATCCGACAACTAAAGAACATCTGTTGACCGTGCGTAATTGGTTATTTCTAACTTTACATCATTCAATCATGGGTATCAGTATCACTATAAGTATAACTCATATGAGTCATAAGTTTAACTTAAAAGTTAAACTTTAAGTTAAACTTATGATACTGATACCCAGTTAAAGTTTAAGTTTAAGGCCCTTAAGTTAAAAGTTAAAGTTAAAAGTTACGCTAGCCTAGTCTAGTCACTAGTGTAGTTAAAAAGTGTTATTACTAATTTAGTAATTATAATATAACTAAGGCATAGTCAGTGGGTCGCGCTCACAGTCACACATTCTTCTAGTTCTATCTATGGCCATGCTATATCTGTATCATGTATTGTATTTGTAGTACTAGTAGTATTTATTCCGTGTAATGATGTATTCACTGAAATGGTAATTAGTTAATCCAATGTTAATGTAGACTACATACATGCAAGTATTAGTTACTTATTACTAGTGAATGAGTGATGCCTGATGGACTGGAGTCAATAAGCCTGCTTTGTTACATAATTTACGAATTAGCTGATTGACTCAAGTGCATCAGGCATCACTCACTCACTCACTCACTCATTGGCTCAATAGTCACTGTCACATTCACTAAATCGACTCAGTAGCTAGTAAATTCTAGTAAGTCGCTCACCTCGGTCGATGACTGACTGAGGTGACTGATCACTGAATCAGCGTCTTTCTGGATTAGATTTTGACTCATTAAGGAACCAACTTTATATTAATTTATATGTAATACATTGTAACCCAGTGGACTGCTACTATGAACTTAACTAACCTATTTGATATCTTTGGCTTGAGACTGAGTTGAGAGGTACATTACTTACTACCTACTAGTACTATTTATTGTATGCTATTTGCAACATAGTTACATTAACATAGTAAGGAATAAGTGAGCCACACAATATATATTACACTTGCCCTTGGAGTAGCCTCAGACTTTGAATTAAATTCAAATGCTTTTCTTAATGGCTACTCTTCTCCCAAGGCAATGTGATGGCCAGTGATACTGATGAATCCACTGATTGAAACTTAGAGAAAAAAATTATGTTTTGTCAGTAAGGGCAGTGTATAAATACGTTTAATTCAGCTACTAATAACGATAGCACTAGAACTGGTATAGGGATATCCTTCACTTGGAGAAATTAGTCTTCGCTAGATATCGGATCATTTTTGCTTGAACTTTGTACTACTTCGTGCCGATCGATAACTGAGGATCTTTAGTTAAGTTTGCGATGTATGAACGGTGCAGCCTGAATAATAAGTCATTCCTTTTAGTCTATTAACTTTGCGCATTATTCCCAGTGGTTTTTTTTTCAGGTTTTGTACCAACTCACTTCACATCACAAACATGGCTGATGCAATGAGAGCGACAGTAGGCTCCTTGTTGAAGGGAATTGACAGGTCAGTGACTCTGGTAGTAGAGCGGTTGGGGGGTTGCGTTTCTACTATCATTGAGGCCCGCGTCAGGCGGCTTCTGTCTGGGCAGGGTTAGCGTAGTAGAAACTGATAATGTCAAGGGCCAGTTTCACTCTACCAAAATATCCGCTGTGAAGCACCCGCTACAAGACTGAACGGACTGTCCCGAGAGGTTATGGGTCAGTCGATCTAACCCATTTGTTTACATTGCACCTGCCGAGAATCCGGCTACTCCTTACGAGTAGAGAGAGGTGGATATTTGACAACTATGGAGCGATCTAGACCCTTATCCACTGGTTGAGACCTCCATTTACTATGATGTTCTGAAGCCACGTTTTTATAAACGAATTGGAGTGTAAGGCTTGCTGAAGGCCCATGCCCAGAAAACAACCCCTCGAGGCAGTGAGACTCAAACTCAACGCTCTCTCACCAGCTGAGCTATGAGAATCTGACATTATGTGTTATGCCAACAGTGCCTCTAATATTTTCATTTATATCCAGCCTTGGGTCTCATAAGCGTTTGGAAGCTCCTATCCATTGCAATCTTGTATCATTTTATTATCAAACGTACCTACATAAAAGAAGTTATACTTGTAGATACAACCCAGAGAACCTGGCTACACTGGAGAGGTACATTGCTATCCAGGTGGAGGAAAACACTTACGATCTGGAGGCAAACCTCGCTGTCCTCAAGCTGTAAGTACCTGATCATTCTACTGTAAGTAAGGAGAAAATGCTTGCTCAAACCTGCCCATTTTCTTACTGTAAGGAGGACAGGCATGCTAAAACCTGGCCATTTTCCCACTGTAAGGAGGAAAGGCGTGCTCAGATCTGGCCATTTTCCTACTGTAAGTGAAATGGAAAGGCGAGTGTGATCCTCAGCACTCAAGAAGTGAGGGCAAAGGGAGTCAATGATCATTTCTCCGTCTCGTTATAGATATCAGTTTAACCCCGGCTATTATAACGCTGCCGTCACGATACAGATCCTGCTGAAAGCGCTGACTAACCTACCTCACTCTGACTTCAATCTGTGTAAGAGTCTGCTGGAGCAAGTGCATGTAAGTGTGACGGCCGGGCTAACCGGTGGGAAGTTAAGGTTATAACTTCTTATAGGAATTAGACAAGACGGGAATGGGCTGAAGTGAGGTGAGTTGGGGAGATAGCTCAGCGGTAAGTTGCTGGGCTCGCAACCGGGAAGCCCTGGGTTTGAATCCCGGTCAGGACAGACTCCCGTTGTGAGTATGAACTTCTCACTTTAATTCTAGCTCAAAAACACGCCTCAGTACGAGGCGGTTTGTTGATCCCGGGCCGCTCAGATAGTCCACGCTAACTCCTAACGCGCCGCGCTAACTCCTAACGCGCCGCGCTAACTCCTAACGCGCCGCGCTAAGTCCTAACGCGCCGCGCTAAGTCCTAACGCGCCGCGCTAAGTCCTAACCGCCGCGCTAAGTCCTAACGCGCCACGCTAACTCCTAACACGCGAACAACAAGTATCTTAACGCGGCAGTTTCGCCGAAGAGGTCACGCGAGAAGAAAAAACAGTGTACGCTGGGACCGGGATGAGACGAGGTGGGATACTCGGGTGGTTATTTTATATGACGTGGAGAGCGTTATCGGATCATCAATTTGGTATTCTATCAGGTCATTTTGTTTCAGATGGAGGATGAGGGCATCATCAAAGTCATTGAGCTCGCCGATATGCTCGAGACGTGCGAATTCAATGAGTTCTGGGTGAGTTGGCTTATAGCCTCGACCAAACCAAGAGGCGCTTATGTCCGGTTAATTTGATTGTATGCGGATACCATGATAGCTCTCACCGTCATCTCCCTGGACCGGCAATGATGTAGTATTTTAAGAATTTTTTCCCCGGCTGAACGGCTCTACCAATCCATCCTGAGCCAGCGTGGCAGAAAATGCCTCAATCTCCCCTCAAATGCACAACATCCAGACGCCGACGAGGAAGACCTACGCCCTACCACGGACAGGCGATGGCCAGAAAAAATATAGAGTGGAACCTTGTATCCAACATTCGCCAATTGTCAAAACGCGCCGTTCAGCATGCTTTACATGTACAGTTGGCCTTCCCATGGAGCGAACCTTCTAATCCGGATGTTTGTTCTGGAACGATAGGAGCTGCGAGCTCATGTCAGGGATTGCAATGTTTATGTTGTGTGGTGGTGCCCCTGTGTGCGATGTGTGGTGCTCCTGGTTTGTGATGTCCGTTTGGAAAGTCTCTGCCGGGAAGGATTCAGTCTATTTTAGCAAGCGAATAAACTCTTCTTTGCTGACCAAGATATTTAATGACTAGCATGAGGCTAGAAGAGGTGTGAGACACAGAGAGTTTTAGGATACCGCAGGTGATAATAGGTGTACCACTGCTTTTCATAGTGCAGTGGGTCATTACTCATTAGTTAGGAATAAGGAGTGGTTAAACATAATTACAAAACCATGTGGTGTATGGAATCACCGCATGACACTCATACTCACTAAGGAAGTTCAGACCTGATTAAGATCTGACTATTTCTAGTCATGTCTTCTGCCATCTAACTAATGGGCTGTTCTCCTAGATACCTCCAACATGCAGTCTCTGGGCTGGTGAGATTTATTATAGCAGTTATGGGAATTACCCCCTCCGTGTTTGTATGTTTTTCCAGTCTCCTCACTTTCTTCCTTCGGGTTGTAGCATGCGTTGGCTGAGGAGGCTGACCTCGTCGCTAATATCACCGGCTTCTCAGATTCCATCAGGAAATGTAAGTACAGCCCCTTTCATGCCTCCCCGCTGCTGATAATGATGGAATAACCTTGACAGCAAGATGGGGCGAGCTTGATACAGTGCTACACACCTTTCCTTCCACAGCAGCATGAGAGAACTACCGTCCAGGCCTTTTTGTGGAGCGGATGGTTACGCTGTGGGAATAGAACCATGTTCGGGTTGGAATTTTCCACCAGAACAGATTCATTTTCTTCCGTTTTCTCTTGATCTATTTATTGATCAGGATTTTTATTTATGAGTCCTAAAATACCACAGAATCTTCTGTTTGACACTCTCATCGTGGTGGGGCCTGAGAGTTTGAATGGATCTGAGCTTTAGATGGGTGCGGGGTTTGGGTGGGTCCGGGGTTTGGATGGGTGCGGGGTTTGGATGGGTGCGGGGTTTGGATGGGTCCGGGGTTTGGATGGGTGCGGGGTTTGGATGGGTCCGGGGTTTGGATGGGTGCGGGGTTTGGATGGGTGCGAGGTTTAGATGGGGTTTGCCTTATTCATATCTGTGACTCACTCATCCTTGCCTCGTTGTTTTCAGTCATCTGTCACGTGATTGGAATCACTTTCCAAAAGATAGACCCGGAGACACTTGCCGAGCGACTTGGCAATGTCACAGGTGCGTCATGTGATCACTCCCCCAGTCATGTGATCACTTCCGAAGTCAAGTGATCAGTCCTCCAGTCACATGGTCACTCCCATAGTCACGTGATCACTCTCCCCCGTCATGTGGCCACACGTCCCTCTCCATAGATATTTTCTTTAGTCATGTACCCTCTTCACCGTTATGGCGAATATGCTGGGTTAGATACTGGATAGATCAGTTTTGGCTTAGCATGTAGCACCACAAGCCATGCTCAGTATCAACAACCCTCCTTATAGTTTGGATATAGCAGTTGTCTGGCTGCGCTCACACGGGTAGGGTCCAAAAACTCTAACAAAAGATTGGTCGTTTAAAACCATACTCGTTGTGGCACCTGACACCCTGTCCGTGGATAATTTTTCAGAAGCAGAGTTGAACCAGTGGATCAGTAAATACGGCTGGACACGGCAAGAGGATGGCCAGATCTTTATCGCTAACCAGGAGCACATCGTCAAAACGAAAAAAATCAACGAAAAAATAGCCTTTGACTGTAAGTCACGAGGTGTCGAGAGCTACAAGATTTTTTTATACGCCTTTTCAGTCTCTGGTTCCTTGCTCACTTATTTGGTCTCTCTGCCTGACTCTTGGTATAGTGTGCAATAGATCTATCTGTGAAGGTGAGGTATCAGCTTACCGAGCGGAAGATTTCAACCGAGTCACTCGGCAAAATTGCCTGACGTAAATTATGCGATGAGTAATTTTAATAACGACTTTCCCGCTGGAGTCAACTATATCCCCACGCGGAAACACATTTCAACAGTCCCCTATATTATGACCTTTGCATGAGAGAACGACTCCATAATTACTTTCATTGCGAGGGCTCTAGCATCACGTGACCCAACCAGTCATCCGCTTTGTGTTGGTCATCAAAACCTTATGAGAAAGGCGCTTGTTTCTCGTTGGCTGTTACTACGTCTAATTACTCCCATCCGCTGCATATTTTCGCAGTTCCAGTGGATCACATATGATCTATATCTTCTCATCTATCATCCAAAATTCTAACTTGTTCATGAACGTCTCTGAATTTACTGTCAAACAGTGCTTAGTACGAGGCTTGCCAGAGCTCGTTCACGTTTTAAGCGGGGTAAAACAACTCCCGACCATTATCCTAATCTCGCAACTGTACGCGCTTGGGAGTCATCCTCTCTTGTACAATATCTTTCGTGATTGAGAACCGACGGATCATTTTCTGTCCAAGGTTCCCACATTTGCCTTTCTCTTGTAGCTGTTGTGGAAATAATGGCCGCTAATCTCGCCTGAGGATCCTGGATAGAAGTCTGGGTCCGCGCTAACTGGTTCTAATTCTGTCATGGTAGTCAATAAAATAGTCAAACAAAATCAATCGTAGTCTGCTTCCGCACTGTGGTACTGTGTACCGAAACAAGATACACGTGTCTCAACTAGCAGTTTAAAGCATATTATCTAGACTCCATGACGGAGCACCTGTTAGAAATGGTGCAGAAGTTGGCCTATTGAGTTTCCTTAACTCCGCCATTCCTTGGATGATTAATCACCAGATCAAAACCAATAGAGGTGACCTGGGAGACAAGGGTACAATGGCGCAGATGCCCTGGCTCAGGGATGGCATATGAAACGATGAACGAGCGACGTAGGTGGGGGAGTGTAACCTTAGAACTTTTGATACCCTGACCCGGTGGTAACTGTTGCTCCCTCCCTGGCTTTGTTAAACACAGGCGCCGATCCTGTCGCAGACTTGGTGCCACCAATTCTCGATGCATTACGAAATTAGGAAACAAATTTAAGTTGACAGGGAAGCTCAGGAAATAAACCAAGTGCTACTCATATGCAAACAAGCAATTCGCCACGTCACTCAGATATTTAATAAAAAATCATCGCTCATAGTCAATGGTGCACACTACACAATGCTATCAATAAATTGTCAATAATACTATGTGAATCATTTAAATAAAAATATCTGGTAATGAAAAATGAAAAGAAATTATAGACAGTGTGATATGATCATTGTTGTAATGCTTCCCTGTCCTCCATTGCAGATGCGTCCATTGTGGTTCCGTCCATTGTGGTTGTGTCCATTGCGGCTGCATTCATTGTGGTTACATCCGTCGCGGGTACATGATGGATGGATCACTCTACTCTAGCGATTACCATTCTGGTAGTCCTCAAGTCTTATCTCCTACACAAAAGAGTACATGGCTAATGCACTAACTAAAAACACCGATCCAAAACTGGGCACTGATTCTACCGAGCCATGATCAGCTCACTGGGCGAGTTACTATATATTACTGGAACCATAATCATTCCGGTTCAATGACGGGCACGCAACTCCAAAACCTTTCTGTTACCTACACCAAATCACTTACCTCGAGGCTTTTATTTTCATAGGCTTTCATCGATGTCAGACAGAAATGTCGCGTTTTTACCGTTTGGGAGATGCCATTCTTTATCATTGTCTCGCTGCCATCCGGAGGAGTGAAAGGCACTCCCATAGATCTTTTGGGAAATCCATTATCGCAAACGGCACCCTTCGTATCTTGAGGAAATCCGAGCAAATTTTGGCTATACTCAGCACCACTTTTATCTGTAGCTGTGGGTAAAGAAGGAATTTTTAAAACAGGTAAAGGTTGTTCCTTAGCCAATGGCTGCGTAGACAAGTGTCTGGCTGTTAGAAAGTCAACTTGAATCGGTGATGATGTAATGAGGTGGGGCGCCACGCCACTACTCTTCCTCATCGCCCTCACCTTGTCCAGAACTTCCGAGCTCGGATACCCATTTACTGTTAGATAAACAGAGAGAGTTTTTGCCAGATATTGCGCATTAGCCATGACCGTGAAATTTTAATATTCTTGGCCATCCTATTTAACAGACCTCCTAAGCCTGAGGCTTGTTGGAGCGGTAGAAACTTAAATCAATGTCAGGAACTCATACTCACAATTACAGCCCACAATGACCAGCACTCGAACCAGGTTCTCGTGGTTGCAAACCCAGCACTGAGCTCTCCCACTGAGCTCTACCACTGAGCTCCCCCACTGAGCTCCCCCACTGAGCTCTCCCACTGAGCCATCGCTAAAGAGCCATCGCTAAAGAGTAATCTCAACAATTTAAACCTAATGAATAAAACTCTTTGGAATTGAGAGCAAGACCCTTTTGCTTACCATCACGACCAAGAATGGTGTTCAGCTGTTCAAGCATCTGAGGCACGGTTGGTTCCCCACTGGCTTCCCTTTGTAGTGACATCCGGCGAGTCTTGTTCATCGTCAAAGAATTCACAAACACCGCTACGGGAAACAAAGTTTGATGCCAACAACATATACACACACGGGCCTTTATTGTTAGATTCAAACGACCAAACTACCTGTCTGTGGTTGTGGTACGTCCGGCCTGGCTAATATCATCAAAGACTTCGTGGTTTTGTCTAGTCTGGCCAACCTCCACGGACCCCTACCCTTCCAACTGCCCAAGCCACAATCCCAGGATAGGGCGAGCCAAAAACTCAGCCTGAAAGTTCAGTCATCTAAACCAGCGTATGACGTTCATCAATTCACTCGTACATTCATCCACTAGTTCATCCATTTGGCCACTAACGCATTCATTCGTTCACAAACGCATTCGCTAAAGTGTTCTTTCATTCGTTAATGCATTCATTCATTTTCTCACCAATGCATTCAATCACTAATGCATTCATTTGTTCAACAATACCTTAATTTCCTCGCTGACATGTTCATTGATTCATTCATGCATTCATTAGTTTAGTTTGCATTCATACAGGCAGTACACAGTCTACTTGTAGGCTTTGATTCACCTTTCTAGCATAGTAACTTACTAGTTTCACACAGATCCTTGAGCAGGAACTTATCTTGCTCATTGACGCAGTTGCTGACACCCAATTCCAGTTTCACTATTGTTTGTCTTCGTGACATTATCAACTCTGAAAATGAAATTGTGATTGTTGTAATAGTGGAACATCGATCACCATGCCCAGTCACTGTTCTATTTCGGAATGAAGACCGGCCTCTCTCCAGACCATATCGACTCGCTACGGCTGTTCTTCGGACGGATATCAAGATAGCTCAGTGCCTGAAGTGAGACATAGGGCATTTGGCACATTTATTAGATTCTCTAGCTAGAATCTGCGGCGGCAGCAGAATTATGCCAGGGGCACAGGCAGGTAGAGAAAATAAACCAATATCTGTCCGCGCACCGGCAATAACCGTTCTTACATTGCGACTGCTCATTTTATAGTTCCCTATGAAGAAAGGCGTGGGTATAATTTTGAATGCGTGGCTGGACGACACCAGCGAATGGCCTAAACTCCCTGGGTCGTCCAGGTTTTGGGTGTCACTCGCCACCAGAACACTTCGCTCACGGGTCCTCGCGGATGAATAACGAGAGAAAACAAGAATGTTCCGTGGTAAAAACACTGATATTTCAATTGTGAACATCTTGGTGACCCTGGGTCACCGGGGTGCATCGCTGTGAGTTTCCTCGTTCCTGCTGCTCTAACAGACCTGAGGCTTCTAATGCTGGTTTCAAACGGCCGTGCTTTTGGCCTGGCTGAGTAACGCAGTTAGGGACCCGTGCTCCTCGGCGGAGGTGCGGAGCCAAAGGCCTGAGCCAAAAGCCCGGGCCAAAGGAACGACCGTCTGAAACCAGGATTTCGTGGCCCATTAAATAGTATAGTCAAGTGCCTGAGTAGAACAAAGAGTTACTTCTAGTGCGCAATCATCGGTCATTTTTACAAGTTGAAGATCGAACCCATGTCATCATAATACGGCTTTTGATACCTGCATCACTGAGGGCCAGAAAAGCTCAGTTGGTAAAAGCTCGGATTTGCAATCTATATGGATTGCAGGTTCGAGTCTCATTGCCGGCGGGGTTGATTTCTTGGCGTGGCCTCTCACTCCAAATTGCTAGCACGGCTTTGGATTAACATGGCAAAGATAATAGAGGTCCCCGTCAGTAGATAAGGGTTGTTAAAGATACACCTCTCCTTCTCATTAAAAGTAGTCGAACTCTCCGCGAGCAAATAAATGACTTGGCTTGATCCCAACCTCACAGGAGCATCCGTTCAGTCTTGTTTGTACCTGGGCCTTTACATTCAATCATCGGGTGCTCTGAAAGACTGAAGCTGGCCCGGGCATAGTCAGCTTCTACTATACCAACCCTGCCTTAGCAGAAACTTCACTGCTATCATATAGTCGGAAATAACGACTGCCACCGGGTCTGTATCTTACCTGCATCGCTGCCATCTTTGATTAGCCCGTCAGTCTTCTTGCATAGTTGTCTCAATCTCCTTAGATCCGTTCTGCTCTGGTCCCGGACCTCATTCACAAAACTCTGGAAGATAGATAAGAGTAGGTGCTTTTGTACAGCGTTCTCCAATGGATTGGGGCAGCTGGGCCAACTATTGCCGGCAACTATTCTTCTGCCGAAACTCTGACTTATTTTTTACCTCAGCCATTCTCTGTCTGCGCTCAGACTTCGGCCTTCCTCCTCAATTTCCACAGGTTGTGTGGTGCCATCGAGGGAGATTGGGTCATTTCCTGCCACGCTGGCACAGAACGGGTCGGCAGAATGTGATCAGTCAGGTAAAAATCCATTGAAATACTCCCCACGGTCGGGAATTGAACCGAGGCCATAGGGAGGACAGACAGTTAGATACATTTGTTCTCCCCTTGCGCTATCATGACTGAACTCAACTGAAACCCCAATTAAAACACTATATAAAATGGCCAGTCTCACCAGGCCTGAGGTAAATGTCGTGCTTCCTTCACACTTGTGCTATTTACTCGGAGTTATCTTCTCTTCGAAATATTTCCGTCCGAGTATAAAACTCCTACACCACTGTTGGATCAGCGCAATGCATTCATGGCTCATCGAATGGCCTTTTTCTGAACAGATCATTGCATCAGACTATCAACTTTTTCAGTGCCAAAGAATAACATGAATCTTTCCGACCGCATTATTCTGCTTAAGAAAAAGCCACTAAATTTGGTAAGACTCCATAGTCTTTCTAATCAGCACACCAATAATTCCTCGGATGAATATGCTTAGGGTCAAGAGTTGTCACGGGTAGGTAGGGTCGGTTGTCCCATAGCCATAAATCTCGTTCCAAGCTCGTTGAACCCGAGACCTTCAGCATTAGTGACGAGCGCTCTAACCTCTTGGCCTTCATGACCATAGATAAATTAGAAAACCTAGATCCTATACAAGTCACGTGACTCCATGCTATTGGACTCAGCGACTGTCCCTGGGGGCTGTCATATTGCTCCCTGAAAAATCCCAAAATGCATCACTCAATTGAACCGTACAATGTGGCGCACAAAAGCAAGAGGCGGGCATTACGCCATATTGATAGCTTAAATACGGTCAATAAATATATCCAAAGTGGAGACAATTCCTGACAGAAATATGCCCTGACCTTGACATTCTACATAGCACTCATCATAACATTATGGCTGAAAGAGCAATCGACCACACCCGCCAGTTCAGGATTGAAATGTGACAAGTTTATCGCTTAGAACCCACAGTCATAAATTGACCAAAATGAATTTGTTTTCTTATGACTTGGACCACCTAGGTGCCCTAAAACTCAAATTCACCCAAGAAAAACAATCCTACCAAGTATAAGGTGTTCAGGATTTTGTAATCTTTAAAAAAATGCTAAAAAAGTTCTAGCATGAAATAATTTAATGTTACTTACAAATACAAATTGTATTACAATATTATATAGTAAACCAAACTTGTTTTCTGTTCCCTTTCAACTGGTTTTTCACAAGAGGTAGAACCCCTACATTACAGCACTTTCCAAGGAAAAGTATCGGATACATAAAAGACACGCCTTACTTTCATTTTAAATAACTAATGCGAGAAATCTTTACTTTTTACCAAGTAAGAAATATCGAATAATTAGTTATTTTTTGAGTAACTATTCCTAACCCTAGTATTTTCTCACATATAGTTTGTGCGGCGTCGGGATTGCTCAATATTGTCCAATCAGAGCAGAGGAAGGTGTGAAATCCCTAAGACTGTTTCCATTAATCATAGACCTGTAGTACTTGTATAGCATCGATATACTGTAATTCGCAGCGACGCGCATATAGGTTTCCCACTGAACAGTGCGATTCCAGTGCCTACCTCAAATGTGCAAATAAAGCTATCACTGCAATGCAGCTATACTTTACAAGTTTCACAAACAAACACAAAGATACAGCACTTTATCGTAATTACAGATACTTCTTAAAAATGACATAAATGATGGCAATCTACCCGCCTCTTGTTTTAAACCAGCCCATTGAAATTTATAGAGCAGCGCCCATGAAGGACCGTGGTCATGTGACCTAAGGGCCGTGGTCATGTGACCTAAGGACCGTGGTCATGTGACCTAAGGACCGTGGTCATGTGGCCTAAGGACCATGGTCATGTGACCTAAGGGCCGTGGTCATGTGACCTAAGGGCCGTGGTCATGTGACCTAAGGACCATGGTCATGTGACCTGTTAGCGATGTAGGTTTTCTTTTCTTATCTATGGTCATTACCTTGTTCTCATCGACGTCTCTCCGGATCTCGTTAGAAATGTCACTGGCGACTTCATATAACTTCTCCACCTAAGGTATAAAACATTACAGAGAATAATACCGCATAGCTCAGTAGTTAGAGCATTATGGGATAGCGGGATAGCTCAGTAGTTAGAGCATTATGGGATAGCGGGATAGCTCAGTGGTAGAGCATTATGGGATAGCGGGATAGCTCAGTAGTTAG
>Ga0224501_10002243_pt1 | contig 15125 bp, 8 predicted proteins | sample SF_Oct11_sed_USG_4_FD_169105 | JGI IMG/M metagenome (GOLD analysis project Ga0224501, IMG submission 169105) | Sediment microbial communities from San Francisco Bay, California, United States - SF_Oct11_sed_USGS_8_1 | ecosystem: Environmental > Aquatic > Marine > Sediment | place: USA...
GTTCTTCGGTCGATCCCGGACTGGTTTTGATTTGCCGAATATGTCAATTCCGCTCATCTGCAGAGTATATGACCATGGGTGGGGTGAAATACTATTGACAACTGAAATGAAGGTGCACTTTTCTTACTTCCTTCAAGGAATGAAAAAGCGTGGAGTTCAGAGCTGCCTTATCAACTGGTTAATTGTGATCCTATAGGCTTTGTGAGGTGATACTGGCTTTAATTGCTGACCTGTTAGTTTGATTGAGAGATGCGGCGACTTTAAGATGTCAGGGAAGCTAGAGGAGGATTCTATATTTACACCTTAGCTGCTACAAAATTCAAGCAACAACGGATTCGTGACCAGATATGAGTGGCTGATTTTACCAAAAATATTTGGAAAATTTGCTGACTATCGACATTGTGATAGACAAGAAACAAGAAACCAGTAACCACATAACATGCCTGTTCGCGCACACATCTCTGCAGTCAGATTACTCAGCAGGGCAACATCATGGATGAAGAACGATAGAAGTTAGAACTAGAAGTAGAAGTAAAAACTGGGAGGACAAAAATGAAAAATGACTCGACTGACTGAGTCACTGTCAGTACTTAGTTTATTGCGCACGAGGCATGAAGTATAAACTAATCGTCTCACTCAGTCAATCGGATACGCCTGATGCGTTTATTCAACTATTAATAGGATGGTGTTTACCTCTCCCCTTTTAAGCAGCAAGTCTGGGATCCACTCGTCGAAGGTTATGGATGAAAGGAAAGACTAATAGAGGATAAAACGGTACTCCTCTAAAATTGTTTAGCGGTATCGTTGGTGACAGCCCCGGATGAAACAATACCTTGACACTGTTCTGCTTCATAAACAGATAAAATGTAATGCATCAACGCAAAGTCTTTGTAACATTGAGGGGAAAACTCCCATGTTGTTGGGTGATCGTGTGTAGGGCAGGTCACGGAAATCAAAATACTTGAGCGCGACGGAAGCCAAAATTGTGTAAACCAAAGTTTGTTACAATTAGCGGTCGTACCTACGGTGAAGGTGAAGACGACCGGTTTCTATCCATGGATGATGTTAAAATGAAGATAGTAGGGAGTACGGTTATCAATCACTGACCACATCAAACTAGTGAAACTACACAATTGAACAAAAGCTACTCCAGTTAAATGACATAAAGAAAGTAAAGGATTCCTTCATTTCACTGTCCAGTTCAGACACAGTATAAATATGGGCCTGGTCTGTATTTTATTTTATATGTTTATAAGTAGAACATGCCAGAAGATAGTGTGCACATTTCAACTAATGAATGTTTTGAAGGCTAATCTTTGTACAGTGTAAGATTATAGTATAAAACTGACTGGCAAAAAAAAGATCGGTTTACATTTCACCAGTCACTGATTTCCCAGAGACTGCCTCAGTCCGTCTTGGTCTTCTGTTCTTTGAACCACTTGAATCCAGATACAAGTGACTGTAATATTGGAATGCCAATAGGAATGAATAGAGGTACGTATATGGCGAACCTACAATAGAGTAAGTACATCATTAGTTTAGATAATGGGATAGATGGATCAAAGGGCCTCACCAAAACGGAAAAGTGACAACCTCTGCGCCAATAAGTCATCTAGATTTTACAGCCATTTTGGTTACTAGTCAAGGGAAGAGTAGCTACTTACTTTTGATCTTCAGGGAAGTATAGAAGCTCCAACAATGAAGGATCGAAAAACGCTTTTTCTACAATAGGGAAGCAGAACTATGAAAGACCCACTTTCCTAACATACGTTAATCGCCCACTAATCTACATACTAATTCTAGTTTTACTATTCTAAGTTCCCTAAAGACAGCTCTCTGTGGTGAAAACCAAGGTGGCTTAAATGCAGGCATCAGGGGGTTAATATCTGACTAGAGATTAATCAATTGACGCAACTAACATTATATTAAACTTTTGGGTTGTCCTTTTGATCATGGCCAATACAGTTTTTGCAGCTCACTTTGCGATCTCTGATAATAGATTGGTTGACTCAGGCCATGGTATATCAGACTTTAAGTTGGGCCTTTCGGTTACAGGTCTATTGGAGGACATTAACATCCTTGAGCTGCTCTTTTTGGGTCCATCAACTGTTGACTGCTGTTGTTTGCACAATAATGCACCATTATGATTCAACAAACAGCGATTTGTTCATGTTATGAAGGCAGAAGGAGTGCACTGAAATTGGAGTCACGCATTCCTGCACGCCACGTCAACAGACAGGACAGTGCGCCGCACCACAACTAGCTGATGGCATAGCACAGAGTATGCGCACCTAGGTATCATCCAAAAACGCATCAAAGAAGTCTCGACGGAGGAGCTTATAGCGCTGGTACGATCTCACTTTATACTCCACATGTCAGGATCTCAGACATTAGGAATTCCAGCACTTATCCTGCTGTTTCTAGACGGGTTAATCTATGGCGTATTTGTCATATCATCGATAATAAGGATAACATTTCTGGAACGAAATCGGCTTTACCGGAATATTCTCAGGCGACTGACGAATGGTCAGCAAGTTAGATACCGCGCTCTAACGAGTAACAGCTCCCATCAGTCATTGAAAAAGCTGGGTCTATTCACAATGGTCATAGTCGTGTTTTTAGGAGCAAAGATCCTTTTAGTCCTCTGGATGTATATTGAAAGACATAAACAGAGTCTTTGCCCGTCTAACTCTTCTCCGGCGATAAGAGTGATAATGAGGTGAACCGATTCAATCACATGTCAATGTTTTAGCAGATGTTACAGTTTGCTTAGATTTTTACACGGATTAAATGAATTAAACCACATAAAATGCCTAATATTCTCACCTGCAGATCTTAAGGCTCTCTTCGAAGCGAGGAAAGCCTCCTTTGTTGCCCCTTGGCTGAGTTTCTGGTGGGCTATTTGAACTGCATCCACAGCTTCTTGAACCTATAAATTGAGATGTACATAACCACAATCATAGATTTTTCTCGATCACATCCAACCAGCACTGTAGACCATGTTTGAGGATAAAAAATTGACAATTGACATAGAGACGACAGATAAACTACTCATATGTGAGCGCCTTTTCATGTGATGTAAACTATAATGACCTGTGTTTCAAGGACCTGCCACAGATTGCCGAATTTGCGAAAAAAATCGCATTGCGAATTTGGGATAGCTGTTTCGAATGAAACTGCAGTTCTAGCATGCTGAATAAAATCGCAAATCCCGCTTACAAGGTGCACGCTAATTGACTCAGCCACTCCCATGGCCCATTGGAATCCGAAGGCTACAAGTAGAAAGTCAAAATGACCAGGTACGCCCGACTTGAAACCTTATTTGAGCCAGTTTGGGAGCAAGAAACAATCAAATTGATGAGAACCAGAGCATCAGAGGTGATTATAGAATGGAATCCGGCCGAATTTACTTCCGATTAGTGGCTAGTTAAGTCCGACTATGAGCACAATCCCCGCGCACAATTTCTAACGACAGTTTGGCCGGTAATAGAACCCCAATACGACAACAACTACGCAGTCTCATTGGCTTCGGTCATGTGACTGCGGGAAACCCTAGTAGTTCGCAAATAGTCATCGCAATTGCGTGGCTAAGAACGCGAATTGCGATTTTTCCGCGATTAGATTATTGCAAAATCGCCATCGTATGGCAGGCCCTTTATGCAACCACTAACCAGATAACTAGTGGATCGAATGTGGGCAAAGTCACTGAAATGTGCAGTCAACAATCAGATACACACATGAGTCCTAGTCCAGACTCATTAGCCTAACTGGCCATCTTTTAGGAGTGAAAATCTTTTTCTGGAAGTGGTTCTGAGTTTGAGAGTGAAACTAGGACATACTAAAGTTGGGATAGCTTGAGGGCTAGAACAATGGCTTGAGGTTGAACTGAACAGTATTTACAGATGTAAGTTTGGGTGTTTTAAAATAACCCCGAACTCCCGTCTCTCACACCCCATGTTTCGGTTGGCCAAGTGATGCTTGAATAAACCCGATAAAACGCAATAAAAAGTTGAATCCCATTATAAAAAGGGAATTGACATGAGTTGCTTCTCTAGAAGCTTGAGTTATTCGAGAGCTGGCGAATAAGCTAGTGAATTTAGAATATTTGGCGGTTAATTACTACAGGTAAGTCATATCGATGTAGTGAAAGAATACCTGTAAGCTGATTTGATCATTAATAACCATATTTCTGATTTTCTGTACGAGTAATGAGAGGGAGTAGAGGGCGTGGGTACTTGTTCCTATGTTCTCCACAGCTCGCCTCCTCATCCAGCCCTGTAGCTCCTACAACCGATTTAACAGATTGAACAGATTGAACAGAATGATGATTCAGCTGATACAAGATGCTCACAGGGATGCCGACTAATCTAGTTATCACCCATCATATGCACCAACTTACCCACATGGAGGGTGTACTGGTTTCCTTTATGGAGATGCTAGGACTCTAAAACAGAAACGATGATCAAAATATACTAACTATAAAAAATGAAATGTTGGGCACATGTATGTTTCGATAATATTTAGACATTACCTGGATGCTATTAAAGCCCAGTAGACTCTTAATTTGAGGAATGAATGCCCTGAAGACTTGTTCCATATCAACTTGGTGTCTTATAGGCAGTTTATCCGCTGTGGTGTTTACGTTATATACATAGAATCCTCCCCAGCGAGGCACCACGAAAGCGTCAGTCTTCAATCTCTCCCCTGAAAACAAGTAAGTTATAGAATTTTTTTTTCCACATTTATTATAGGAGCAGGGGTACCCTAATGGGAAAACTGCGGTAGGGAATTCATCATAAGGCCTGGGCTGAATATGTTGGTTTAACTAAATGCAATGGTTGGGTTTGTTAATCAATGTTAATCAACGTCGTTGTTAACAAAAGACCAATTACCGTTTGTGTTGTGCAGATGCAAGGGATATTGCTCGTCTGTTGGAATATATACAATAAAGTTCAATGTTGCACTCGTGTCCACAAACGATCCTACAATGCAGAGAAAAATAGGGAACATCTAGAGCAAGGTAAAACGAAAACATTGCAAAAAAGACAACGGTTGTTCCATAGCCATTGGCGTCGGAGAAGTGACCAATAGTCAACTTGTACCGGCAATGGTATAACTAAGGTGGGGTACCACTCCCCTTCCTCGCCGCCTTGACCTTCCCCAGTTCTGAAGAGAGACCGGGCTAAGGAACAAAGAAAGTTTTTGAAAAATCCTGCGTACAAGCAGTATTTTGAACCCGGGGCTTCCAGCCCCAGTGGTGAGCGTTCTAACTAACCACTCAACCTCAGCAAGGAACAGGAATTCCCAGATCATGGTGTTTTGTTTTTACCATAGAATAGATCATACTGCTATCTAAAATAGTTTTTATTTTTACCAGATATGCCAGCAGAGAACTTCAAGCATCAACTTATGAAAAACACTTGTCAGTACTTCATCACATGGAGATTACATCACTTACCAAGCCGAGCCTCCACTGGGTTTATCAGATGTGGTAGCTCATTGGTGGTGAGGTAGTAAGAGTTATCAGACTTATCCAACTTTGGCTTGCCAGTCAGTTTTTCATAGTACAGCACCTACAAGTAAACAGTTAAACAGATGGGTATTTTAGCTATTAAAATCACAAAGAATCAAATGTGACCGAAAGTTCACAGATGATGGGTTTGTGTCTGTCAATCTATACAGCCTCATCCAGCCAAGGGATGAAAGGTGTTTGGGACTTCTAAGCACACCCATTGCTGCCCATGCATTTTAACATAAAATTCCCAACGAGCAGCATTGCAATCAGTGCTGTGGGCTTTCAATGGTCGTGTACAACATTTTGAACAGTAAAAGGAATATGCTGCCTTTCGTTGGGCATTTATCTAGGTTATACTAGTGAACCACATGACTAATGCACCTTTAGGCAAGACGGAAAAGCCCAAATACAAGTCAACATACCTGAGAGTTGACCTTGACATCAACGAGAGGCGACAGTGATTGAAGAAATCCTGATAGATAGTCTAAAACATGAGATTGCTGCCAATTAGACCAACGCGGAACCTACTAGTGACAGTCAAATAGTGTTCATGCTGCCAAACTGCAGAGCCAAGACTACATAGTTGTCGTGTCAACCATCACGGATAAAAATGCCACGCTATGTTCTCAACATAATCAAAAGTATAAAAATATTAACTCGTGACACAGTGGACGCAATCGTGTTTTTCATTAAAAAAATATAATAACTTCGCCCAATGGAAGACTCCACCAGAGAAAAAACTGTGGTTTTAGATCAGACATTCCCGGTGCTGGCAATGGCGCATCAAAGTTGACATCGTGGTAGAATTCATCTAAGATGGAATGATGACACAATTTTTGGTGGGCAGGACCCGGATGTGCCACTCCCGCATCAGGTTGCATGACTGACAGTTATGACAAATCATTAAAAAAAGCAGAAATTTCCACATAAATACCGGTTTTGGTTTAGTTTGATTCTGACTTCAGTGTCCTTCCACCTACCATTGACAGCAGTAGACATATCCCAGGATGCCAGCACTGTGTTAGGCTGAGGAAGCAGCAGGGAGAATGTCAGGGTATACTGCGTGTCAAACTTCACAGATCGTAACAAATCCTTATCATTCTAAAAATAGAAATGCCCTGTTCTAAGGCGGAAAACCAGTTAAATAGTGCTACCTTAATAGAATGTTAGTGAATCTAGTTTTCTTCGATGAGAGTTGTCAGATTGCACGCATTCTCTGAGCTGGATTAGCTTTCCTCTAGGGGTCATTGCCGTGACTCTTTACCAGTCAGCCTCATTGTGACTTTGATACAATGGCCAGTTGCTCAGTTATCATCAAGCAATCTCAATCATCTCAGGACAGAAACAAAAGAGAATGCGGAGATGTGACAGGATTGATTGGAGTGCCAAACCAGAGAGAAACAGCCCAATCTAAAACCATCCAATCTGTTGCCCTTATCACGGTTGTGATCAAACGGCTACAAAACGCTTACAAAATACTTGACCATGAATTCGAAGTACTGTTTTTTGGCTAATACGCCCTCAGAGAAATAAAATGTGGACAAATGCAACCTGAGCAATGTTATGGAGCAATTTATGCACCACAGACATAAAGATATAACCACTTTGGGTTTACAAGACCCTTGTGACTGAGTCAATACGCCCTCAAATCATTCTCACACTCATGTCAATTTAGAAAAATGTCATGAAGCTGGCAATCCTATTACACAGGTTTTTTACTAACCAAAGGCGCACCATGTACGGCTTGAAATGAGCGAGACAATCCTTCAGAGTCAAACAACTTATCAGCCACTGCTCGCATCTGGGGAATGACAGATGGCAGCTGTGAGCTATCTGAAAAATACAGAAACAAGCTTGAATGTGTGTATCTATTCAATGTTTCCGCCAAGCCAATCAGATCTGAGATGGGGAGAACTCACCATGAGGAAGTAACATGTAGATTCCATTTTGACGCACAAGTGACGAGTCAGGAGAAAGGTGAGGGGATGAGATCAAATAAAAGGTTAGCCAATCTTCTGGTGGCAGCTGGCTTTCTATATAATCTAAAATATAAACATAATAAGGCACAGTGACACAGTGTGTGGGAAAATGTTACAAAACGTGAAAAAAGGGTAAAAAGATGCCCCGGATGATCTCAGCTTTGGTACTTAGGAACTGCGTAACCACCTGGGTAGGTGCCGGGCTGAGTGGTTAGAGCGCTCGCGCTGCTCTTCAGCAGCTACTACCCTACATGGCCATTATCAGCTATGAAAATTGGGATTATCAGGTGCACTTTACCTACCGATAGTCTTTGATTTATCTGTGAGTATTTTTAGTGTCTCCTCTCCCGCGATCGTAACATGACCTTGATACACTACTCTTACAGATGCACTCCTGTCGCCTGCAGGTAAAAAGGCGTACCAACAATTGGAATTGAAATATATATATATAAAAACTCACAAATTTCATAGGGAAGACCTCATAGGTTAAATTAAAAGTTCTCCTACAATAGAGCTGATTCATTTGAAAGGACTGACTAATCATTACAGAAAGCAATCTCAATGTATGAGCTTATCAGTGCAAACCTGGATGAACATTAATGACATAATCACCAACATGAGTGCAAAAGCCACATTACTTACTATTGAATGCTTCTCGGAGTTTCTCGCCAAACTCTGATAGGAGGGCTCTGTCTACATCCTTTTTGCCAATAACAACTTGAAAGTTTATTCTCACATTTGGCTGCAATATTATGCAAATATATGCAGTATTCCTATCACAACGGCATGTAAATCAGGACAGCCAGCAATCATAAAAATCCTAAAGCCTTAAACATTTTGGAAGCTTATACCTTAGTGGTGAATGCGGATTGGATGTCTGCATATGGCAAGTCAGCTCGATACACCGTAGTTGTTTGCCACCAGATTGGTATACCAACAGCCAAGGTTATTAAGGCTATACTTAATCCAGCTGTGTGGCTGTACCAAATCTCTACAAAAAATGATCATGGATAACCATCTAAATAATCGTGATGCTAGTAGCAGTAGAAGGGCAATGCACTTCTAATAAATAGAACTTCTATAAAGATAAACTCAATGAGTCACTCAGTCACAGAGTACTGACTGACTCACCATGTCACGCAGTGCAATTAGTTACCTCCCAACTTAGTCACTAACAAGTTAGTGCATTGCCTCGTAACTGCCAGCCCAACGCCGCCTTCAACTTTCAAGTTCAATCAATCAATCAATCATTCAATCATCAATGCATGTACCAAAGAAACTATAACCCGTTTAACTTTAACCGTCTCGTTGACCAATAGCTCACTGACTGAGTGTGATGCTGGTAATGGCGGAGTCAGCGACAGTAAGCGATTCATTCAATTGATTCAGTGCTTGGCTCCGTCACGTCACTGAGTGATTCACATCCACAGTCACTCATCAGACTCAGAGTCAGACAGAGTGTCAGTGACTAGTCGTCTAGTGAAACACTGAAAAATTGGTATTGCTAGAGCCAAGGTAGCTTAGTAAGTTAATTAGTAGTTTCACTAGTTTGTACAACACTTTGCTACAGTCATAACTTGACTTTAGATGATCTATCGTTTATCGTATGTTCAGAACCTCCATAGGAAAACCTATTTCAGTTACTGTGTGTAACTGTAAATGTGTTCGTACCTTTCTTGAATCTTTCACTGGGCGCAGCCATGTTGAATCAACAAATCAATGATTCTAATTCCAACCAATGAGAACCGCGACAATCGGACATCGCATCGACAACCTGGCGGGTGAGAAGGTGACACCTGAAATCAGACGTCAGCTGAAGAGTCAAGACGACAGCAAGACACTTCCTTTATATCAAGTGCTGGCAACCATAAATCACACTCCACTTGGCATCTCGTTCATCATAACTTTGAGAAACAACAGCTCAATATGCTTCCACAAACTTGGAACAGCATACGACATTTAGTAGTACGTATGCAGTTCAAAACATGTACTTTCGCAAGTTACCAAGATGGGCCTTATAAAGGCTAGTTCTATCGTATCTCATCTCAACCGATTAATCATTCACATTAGTTTCAGTGGCCTCCAAAATGTTAATCGGTGGTCGCTGGGAGTTTTTTTATTTCATGAAAATATCTATGGTTTTTACTTAGGTTTGCATTAGCAAATGCGAAAACTGAAAGACCAAATAGGAAATAATCTTTAATAATTCAGAGCATAGAAAGTATGATGCGTGGTTAAAACAGCAACATCAAGTAATTTTTGAAAGACATTTGGTAATACATGCGTGTATATAAATTAATGATGGGAATGAGACATTATTGAAGCATCAGCCCAGTAAATAACATTTTTTCAAGTCTTTAGAGTAGTCTTACATTTCATCGAGTTACAGAGCGCAGAAGATCTATTTGGACTTGCGACTGACGCCATTCGGATGGGTGCCCTTCAGCACCTGAGCCAATGGACTATCGCCCTCCCAAGCTGAAGGTGTTCGGAAGGATTGCCCAATACGATCCCATAGAGTGAAAAACTGTCCATAGTTGTAGTTATAGAACAGATGGTGGTCTGTATGATGTGCAGATCCATTGATGTACGATTTAAGAAATTCGGGGACGCGATAGTCGCCATCATGTATAGAGACGGTCCAGAGGTTTACAAATACAAACAGCACAAGGTATGTGAACTTATGTAGAGGAAACAGGAATGGGTAGATATGATAGGGACAACTCTGCAGAAATCCGTCAATTGGGTGGAAGGCGTGGCTGGCAAACGGTGTGGGTATCTTCCATCTGCAACAGAAGATTACCCGACTAGAACAGTTACATGGTTTGCCATAATATGCCAAGTAATTGACAGAATTATCCTGAGCATTGAACTGTGATAAGCCGGGTAGCACTGGATCATGCGGGTGATAACACCTCACTGGCGAGCAACAAGTCGATATATTAAGGTACTGACTGAGGGTTTAAAGGTCAATTAGTTTCAGGCACATAGAAATGAGGTATAAATCCAATGAGACACTAGTCATTTAGAGAATAACTCTCACATAGTGGGTTTTCGATAAGCGACATTACTATAGAAAGTCAGCTGGCTCGCTATTATCAGTCTTACCTATGGTGATCCTTGTGAATGTATTTGTAGACATATTTATGATGTAAGAATCTATGGATCCAGTAGATAAAGCAGTCCGTGAAGAGAATAAAGGTTACCACTTGTATGAAAATTGCGTACCAGCCTGTCAAATACAACAGAACATTGCTATATCGCTGTTTACATAGTTAGAAACAACGCTCTGAACAGCACAACAGGAGCTTCATCTCAGCCATTACTTGATAATGACTAGTGCCGCTAGTCTGATTCATTCTCACATCAATAGTTTTTTTCCCATCCTGACCGACTGCGCAGAGACATATTTTACAGAGACAATTCTGTGGAGCAATGGGTGATTACTGGTCATTTAATTACGTGCCTTCGGTTTCACAGTGAGCACTAACCCCAAGAGCAGTCTAGCCATCCTTACCTAGTTCCAGCTGGTGAACTCCATCATAGAGTTTAGAGTAGCCTCGAACCTCCAGGAAAAACACAGAGACTGTGGGGAGGCTCATAAGTGGTATTGAGCCAAGAGCATAGCGTATCTCTTTGGATACCTGATTCTAAAATATGTAGAAAATGATCTGTAAATTCTTACTTTCAGGACCACTCATCCCAAGCGACCTGGGTCGACAGATCATGTTTAAATTATGAGCACCTGTCCAATAGACTACTAACTGAAATAAAGTTTACAAAGCGAACTGAGATTGCCTGTACTACCCACCTCTAGTATTTGCGGATGGTTCAGGTGCCTTTTGTCAAACAGGAGCAAATAGCTGAGAGTAGCGGGTATCATATAAATAAAGAATCCTCCGATATTCACAATCAGTAGTAAGCTGATTATCTGCCGAGGAATATTGTCCCGATGCATATCAGTGGGATACACTGAATCCAGTATGTACTGGTCGCAAAAGTCTAGAACTACATCCATCTTGCAGCTGAAACAGGTACATGTACGCTACAGTACATAGTAACATACACTGTGAGCAATCAATTCAATAAATAATGAATGGATGATGGGACAATGGATAAAAACTCTTACACTTACAGTTACATACATGATACTGCACAGTTACTGAGTTGTCTTAGTGAGTTACCTACTCAGTGAGCGTGACTGTGAGTGTGACTGCCACTTTGAGTTCATGATGATGATCATCTATTTAATTTTAACTTTTAACTTTTAAGTTCAACTCAGTTCACTAATATCAGGAACTGAGGAAGACGACAATAGAACAACTAACTTAAGTGAGTCACTTACTAGTTACTAACTAGTAACTTATTTACTAGTTAAACTTAATCTGTTACTTTAGTTTATGATGATGTTTACTTCCCACTCTACTGGCTACTCACTCAGTACTGGGACCGGTCAGTCCAATAACTTACGACTGAGTGAAGTCTGAGTCTTGTCACTCGAGTAGATAGACAGCCCAACAAAATTAGAATAAACGTGGTGCTATTAATCAGATCAACTGGTAGACGAGCTGTTCACTCATTCGATGCAGTGTTCGCACATTAAACACACGTGCAAACTTACATTTACAATCGCGACTGACAGTTCACCATCACCGCACGCACTGAAATAGTGACCGGTGACCACACTAGTTTATAGGCAGTTGTCGTATGTCTGCGAAAATTTCACAGAAATATGTAAAACCTGTCTATACTACAGCCGCTCACCCGAGGGTCGCGCCACCAATAAAACTAGTGCCAGCACGAGAATGATTAGCTCATACAATGCAAATAATTCCTAAATTTATTATTTTTAAAACTAATTTTTATATCATTTTGACTATCTTCTTATTAATCGACAACCCCATTAACAAACCCAAATCAGGCAGCGTTTTGGCGTCTGTATCCAATAGAAACCAATATGGCGGGGCAGATTTGAGGACTAGTTTTTCTCTCCATTCTGAAGAATACTGTTAATTTTACAGCTCAAAAATGGATGCCCATATCAGAAACCTACTCAGCTCAGCAGATAAAGGTGCACACCACTTTTAGTAATCGATTACTCATTTTGATAGAAGTAGTAGTACACTGTTGTTAAATACTACTTCGTGCACTACATTCTTATTCTACACTACTGTCTATTCTCCACGTCTACTGACTACACTGTACGGGTAGTGAGAAACTATGTACCCGGTAACCCAGTCCCTTCGAAACCATGTACTCCGTACTATCAAAATCATGAACCATGTACCCCAAGCTGGAAACCATGTATCCAATACCTTAGATACCATGTACTTCCATCAGAAACTTCCATTCAGAAACAGAAAGTGGAATAACCCCAACAATATTCAAAAAATGAGGCGAAGCCGTGTCTTTTCAGTATAACACATCAGAGACATATCAAACCACTTTCGTGTTTTCCTTTTCAATGCTTAATTTAAGATACAGTGTATTGAATAAATTTCACCACTTTGAATTTCATCAACTTTTTTTTACGTTAGAATAGAATGTCTCAACCTGGGTATTGAAAGTGAAAACAATAAACATATTTTCTTTATGCTGAGGCGTCAAGGGTTTAACTTTAATTTTCAAACATTAGTGGGTTATTCCACTTTTTTTCCCTCAAATTTCTGGTGGAAGTGTATGGTTTCGAGGGTACATGGTTTTGAGCTTAGGGTACATGGTTGCAACTTGCGAAGGTACGGGCTACCTGGTTCCGAGAGTACGGGTACATAGTTTCGAGGTTACGTAGTTTCTTACTACCCATACTGTACACTCACTCTCTCCCTCTCTCAGTCTACTAGACTATACAGTGCTGGTGCTAGTGCTAGGCTGCTAGCGTGTGCTAGTGTTAATGAAGATTGGTGTCATATTATAGCTTTAGTCTCAAGCCACTACCAAGACTAGCGATCTTTTCTTCATCATTCGGTGTCACTGGCATCTTGAAAGGCAAGTTCACATGCCCAGTGACATGTCTCTGCTTGGCCAAAATAACCGATCTGATCTACTACTGCTACAATTACTGTTAACTTTCATGCTGTAAATGGATAGCCCTTGTGTGAAAAGGGTTTGAAACCTGTATGTAATAGGGTCTCTGCTCTCATGGGTAACTGTGCTGTCAGTAGGCCTACCCAGGCTACCCATACCCTCAATACAAACTATCTACCTTATCCATTAGTACTGACATAATTGTTTATACATTTGGGCATTGCAGGAAAGAATGTGAAGGAAAATCTATCATACGCATTTGAGCTATTGCAACAAGCGAAGCCTACAACTTCTGGCGATAGTGCTGAACCATTCTCCCAGGACTTATACGTTATCTTTGCTGAACTAGCCTTCAAGAATGGTCCAAGAGATCAAGCATCAGAGATACTCAAGATGTTTCTATCACGCTCGCCACCAGCTAATCAATTCCTGTGTCGAGCATATCTATGTCAAGCTCAGTTAGTCTCCCCTAAATCTTCTGATCAATTCGATGAATTTGAGAAATCAATCGTCTACCTACTCAAAGCTATCGCATTCGCGAAAGACTCACCCAGGTACTTCTTTGTGCTAAAAACCTTACCTATTTTACCAATTAGCAGTTTGAATCCAAGTTAATGAAAGTTTATAAATATTATGTAGTTTATGCAAGTTACAGTAACCTGTTGGATAACACACCATTTCAATTAACCACGAATCTGATGTGTGTTGGGTTGAGTCCTATAAGTGTTGTCTTTTTTTGGTCTTCCCTATATACTTTTGATGGAAATCAATACCCATTACTGATTTGACACGTAAATAAATTTTTAATATTTCAGATACCATTTCCTCGTGTATAATGCATCAGTACTGTACTGGAATTTCTGTCGGCCATTCCTGAAGCCAGGCACAAAACAACATCTCACCAAGTCTATGCAACAAGTCGTCAAAGCCCTGGATGACATTGACGATTCAGATTACGAATGGAGGGCAACTTTGCAGATGTAAGCCAACACACCCGCTCCATTAACTGCCTTCCTATTTATAATCTTAGGTCAGCGCTGCTGGTGTTATCACCCCATGGGTTGTTTTGCGACATGACCTGTCGCTGGTCGGCAGATTTCAATCAACTCCGATGAAAGTTTATGGTTACATCACTAACATTCGAAGACAACTGGGTGACTTCAAAACTTCTCAGATGTGTCTGTGTCTGTTGGAAAACATAATTCAATAACAAGAGGCTAAAAACCTCCTCGGGGTTTTACAATAGATGGGTATTTTTAGTTTGTCTCTGGGTTTATTTGGTTATGTTACAAGTACTTCAAATATGGCCGCAGTCTGAACCAAATACATGTATTCTTACGATCTAACCAAACTACGAATGACAGCGTTCAACTTTGACACCCCCTGTTCCATGGACATTTCTTATCTACATGCTCTCTATTTCAGTGCTCTGGTGCAGTGTCATCTGGATGGTAACCGGATCCAAGATGCTTCTGCTGCAGCCTCTCACGCTCTGTCGTTCATTAGAAATAATTTCCCGGCTAAGTTCAAGGAATTATTTGGTATTGTGGTAAGCACTACAGGTTTGAGAATATATTACAATACAGATGGCTTGATATTAGCCAATG
>Ga0224501_10002244_pt1 | contig 15118 bp, 7 predicted proteins | sample SF_Oct11_sed_USG_4_FD_169105 | JGI IMG/M metagenome (GOLD analysis project Ga0224501, IMG submission 169105) | Sediment microbial communities from San Francisco Bay, California, United States - SF_Oct11_sed_USGS_8_1 | ecosystem: Environmental > Aquatic > Marine > Sediment | place: USA...
CAATAAAATACTCTATGGGTCAAGGACTCTGTGAGCTGCTGTATGCTTTATAACGCTGGGACTTTCCTTAAAACCTATATACGTGCATATCCGACAAGTCATCTTGCGCTAAAATCAGCTTTTATTTGGGGAACTCAAAAGCAGGTTTCTCATGATCTGTCATTTCATGGTAGCGCAGGATGATACTGAGGTGGTTTTTTGTTGCCTTTTTTAGAGAAATCTGGGCAGCAATAAAAAAGTAACTCCCGATCACATAACAATTCAGTGTGATTTGTTTGGAAACATGACTTCACTCTGCAAAACGAGTGCTTCAATTCAGGTTTCCGCATCTAGTTTTTAATCTTGGATATAAATAATCCATCTTCCAATACTGCATCGAAACCCACAAAACTATTACAACCGCACGTCTTAAATCTAGATGCTTATTCAGAGATTCAGCAGTGCAAAACTGCGGCCCTAAAGTGCTGACCATATTTTCTATCGATGTTGCAAATGCCGCTCTCGAACTGCATCACCCAAACTACATAACCTTCTTAGTATTAAAAGGGACGAGCTAATCCGTTTATTGCCAGGTCTCCTACCGCTTTCATTTCCTCGACGTAACCATTCCACAAGACATGCAGCTCAGGTGGGATCGGTGTGTTTGTCAGGTCGAATGCCTTGATAATGTCACCAGCTTGTCGCTTCTGTTCAGGCGTAACAAAAGTGTAGGCAACTCCCTTATTCCCAGCTCGTCCTGTACGCCTACATCAATAGTAGCCAATGAGCGATCAATGATACATCAAACTGGAAGAGCACATTTAAGACGTCAATGATGTTATAGCAAGTGAGTGGTTGGCAGAACATAGTTTTAAAGAGGCTAAGCCATGACCAAAAGGGCCTTCAGCTGTTTCAAAATTCTGAAACCTGCGATGAACAAATTGGCCCAATACCCAGCTCAAATGGAAGCTTAGATATAGCCCTAGCCACTGTGCATACTTAGAGCCCTCGAAGACGTACTTTCAGACCATCGACGCACCAGAATAAGCCTTAAATATGAAATTAACACAGAGCTGTTAGTGTTTGCATTGATTTCTCGGCTTACGCGCTGATGTTTGGAAAAATCTCTTGCAGGTGTTATACTAGACTAGACTAAATAGGGTTTCAGAGTGCAGTTTTTCACCTCTGTCAGCGATTGTAGTGCCATTATTGTGCAATTATAGAGGCCCGAACGCAAGAACCTCTATTTAGGGCAAGGGAAACTCACTAATCACGTCCTATAACTTCAGTTTTCTCCGATATTACGTCCACTTTTAAGTTCAGCTCATTGTTACGAGGGAGTAAAGATTATTAGGTTACTGAGTTTTAGTAATTAGATGCCATTTTCTTTCTATCTGGCCTATTCGAGCCGTATTTATTCGCGTGACCGTCCGACCGATATTCACTCTTTGGAAAAAGACCACTCGCTATTCCTGCAATGAATGCAGAGTTGCCTCTCTTTAAGAATGGGAAACACAACTCCGAAGGTGCGCCTATCCTCGATCGTGGCTTAACTCCTTTAAAGGGGTTATGACACGATCGATTGTCGATGTACTTTCGGAGTTGTGTTCCCCATTCTTAAAGAGAGGCAACTCCACATTCATCACAGCGATAGCGAGTGGTCTTTTTCCACAAACCGAATATCGGTCACTCGAATAACTACGGCCCAAATAGAAATAAAATGGGATCTAACTACTGAAACTTCGTAACCTAGTGATTTTCACCCCCTTATAACATCGAGTAGAACTTAAATTTGAATGTAAGATTGAAGAAAACTTAGTTATAAGAAGTGCTTTGCCGGTTTTCTTTAGCTGTAAATAGAGGCCGTTGCATTCGGGCCTCTATAATTGAGCAATAAAGGCACTAACGCTCGTTGACAGAGGTGAAAAACTGCATTCTGAAACCCTATTTCTATATTTTTGTTGCACGGTTTCTCTATTCAGACTTGTGTAACTACAAGTCTAGTATACACATGCAAACGTATTTGTCAAACATCAGCGCGCAAGCCGAGAAATCAATGCAATCACCAACAGCTCTACGTTAATTTCCTATCTCGAGGCCAATTCTGGTGCGTGGACGATCTGAAAAGTACGTTGCTGAGGGCTCTAAGTATGCGCATTGGATAGGGCTATATCTAAGCTTTCATTTGAACCGGGTATTGGGCCCATTTGTTCATGGTAGGCTTCAGAATCTACAAACAAGTGAAGTAAGTCACTTCTGCCCATGTCATAACCCCTTTAATACAATAATGCGCCAGTTGCTGATGTAAACGGACTGTCAGACAAGATTCATAAAAGGCTGCCTGAGGAAGTGCAAGGAGACAACTCTGAAGTATTGCATTACCATTTCCTAAAAGATTTTGATTGTAGGGGGCAGGTAGTAATAGCGGATATAGGAATGCTACATACCCGCATCGGTGCACGTAATCCTCATAGTGATTAGGGCAGTCGTAGTTAATAACCAGTATCAAGTGCTTGACATCCAGGCCACGAGCGGCGACCGATGTTGCTATCTGTAAAATTTACATACGATGAGCCACTAGCTTGAACTGTAGTGCTTCAGTGTTCTCAAGTACAGATGATGAGTCTTTTGTTGATCTGAAAATAGGTGTTTTCGGACAAGCATTATCTGTCATGAATTTAGAGCATTATGAACATAGTGTGCGGAGTGGGTTTACTGCTCACTCGAACCACTGCTCAAACAACTCGGGCAGATTGTGTGATAGCTAGAAAAAGATGTTGACTCGTTACAGCATTTGGTCGATTTTATTCAGTGGCAAATTACGCGAATTCTATCATTCGCATTACTTGACTTCCTCATAGGCCGCTCAAGTTTAAAGGGGTTGACACGGTCGATGGTAGACGCACTTTCCGAGTTGTGTTCCCCATTCTTAAAGAGGGGCAACGCCGCATTCATTGCAGCGATAGCGAGTGGTCTTTTCCCGCAAAACAGATATTGGTCAATAACTACGGCCGAAATAACCCAAATAAAAATAAAATGGGATCTAATTACTAAAATTTAGTAACATAATGATCCTTACTCCCTCATAACATTGAGCAGAACTCAAAATTGAACGTAATATTGGAGAAAGTTGAAGCTATAAGAAGTGCTTTGCCGGTTTTCCATAGCCCTAAATAGAGGCCGTTGATTCGGGCCTCTATCATTTCGCAATAATGGCACTACTGCTGCTGACAGATGTGACAAACAGCAGTCCGAAACCCTATTTCTATATTTTTGTTGAACATTTTCTCTATTCAGACTTGTGTAACTACAGGTCTAGTATACACCTGCAAGTATTTTCCAAAAATCAGCGCGTAAGCCGAGAAATCAATGCAAACACCAACAGCTCTGTGTTAATTTCCTATCTCGAGGCCAGTTCTGTTGCGTCGACGGTATGAAGAGTGCGTCACCGAGGGCTTTAAGTATGCGCATTTGATAGGGCTATATCTAAGCTTCCATTTGAGCTGGGTATTGGGCCAATTTGTTCATGGTAGGCTTCGGAATCTGAAAACAAGTGAAGACACTTTTGGCCATGACATAACCCTTTTAATGTCTGCATAATCATAGAGCCCTTTCTAACCCTATGTGCAAAGGCCTTGTTAGCTTGTACGAAAACGCCTATTGTTTTAGTCTGAAAAAAATAACACCCTTGATTATGTGGAAAACGCAAAAAATCATTTCAGCACAGATCTGATCGATTTAGTGGAGGGTGTAGCGTACTCACCAGTAGCCTAATATTTCCCTGTTTAAAATCATTGATAGTTGAGTCTCTGTCGTACTGGTCTATACCTCCATGCAAACTCATACATGGATACGAGTGCTTCTGTAGATTACCCATCAGCTGCAGAGGGAAAAAATAAGCCCATCGCCTGAACTAAGTCTTCTGTTTTAATTAAACCGGGTTAGTTACAATAAGACAGAGAGAAACAGAGCATATAATAGTAGGTGGAAGGCTTTAATGACCAAGTGTTAACAGGGTTTATGCGTATTCTATCCATTCACTACAAGTCTAGTTCTTCATGACATAGGTGGAAATCTAGTGACAGCAATTAGTCACATCGAAGCAAATTTGACTTCGAAGGGTGAATTGTAGCTTCATTTAGTTGTTATTTACAGGACTGTATTTGAATTTTCAACCGTGACTTCTTTGCTGCTGGTACTCCTGCAGTTCAAAATTGGTTTAACCTGTTTGCCAAGGTTTTAGAATTGTGGTTTTTGTATCAGACCGCGTAGACCACTATCACGTGTTAAAATTGGTGGTGCTAACCAGACGATAGGCCCTTCTATAGGGTGGGGGGGGCGGTGAAGGACTAACCTCATCAGCGTGTTCCTGTTTATCCACAAACACTAACACGCCTCCATCCTCCTGATAGAGACCGAGCAGCTCTAACAATTTCAAAAACTTCTCATCATCCTCGAGAATCAGCTGTAAAGGTCAATCACATGATGAGTTAACATCTAGCAGACTATTTTCACTGGTTCAATTTATACGAAAGAAAGAAAAGGAAAATTAGGCCAATCAGAGACAGCCAAAATCTACCATCCTTTTTTTGCCAATCTCTAATATAATTCTGTGTATCCAAAACAAAACAGTTGGCAGGAGTGATACAGAAAGTAGCCCACTGAGTTTATTTATCTCAGCTTTTCGGGGGGGGGGGGGGGAGCCATAGAGCAGGCTACTCTATGGGTACCTATCTCTTACTCCTGGTATCACAGGTTTGCACTCACCACATGCTGTGACACGTCCTTGGCAACCACACTACGACCTCCCACTAAAATTTCCACCGGCTTCTCGAGGATTTTTCTGGCCAAAGCCTCCATCTGACGCGGGAAAGTAGCAGAAAAGAGCACTGTTTGGCGGTCAGGCCGGATGTTATCAATGATCTTCATCACCTGGGGCTCGAAGCCGAGGTCAAACATACGGTCGGCTTCATCCAGTACCACATAGGTGATCCGACGAAGATTTGTCACACGACCTGTAGAGTGGAATATCACAAGATTAAATGTATGGAGCCATTAACACAGAATTAACATCATTTTGTACAATGAGTCTTCATGACTAGGGTGAGCCAGTCTAGTTATTGTTTGATGTGCACAATTGGCCCATCTCAAAAGGCAGAGTCTGTAGCGGTAGTAGCTAGGTAATGTGAGGAGTTCACACGCACACACAGCGGGAGTCCAGGTATAACCCGTGAGCTTTCGATCTAAACCCAACAGCGTAGCCATTGACTTTTGACAGAAGTCGGATGCTCACCGTTATTGGCTGCGAGCATGTCTATCATACGCCCAGGAGTACAGACGATAATTTCGCAGCCTCGTTTCAGCTCAGCGATCTGCTCGGACACTCCCGTGCCTCCATACACGCACACGGTAGTGATACCCAGTGGCTTAGCCAGACGCTTACATTCCTTGAAGATCTGCATGGCAAGCTCGCGTGTCGGTGTCAGAATGATTCCTGGAAAATTACATACATTTCAAGCGTGTTCTGGATGAGATCCGATTAGCCTTTATTCTTTCGGCACTAGGGCATGCGATTTACTGGACTCGCTAACCTTGAGACTTTGGGAGTGATAGGAGCTAGAAACCCATGTGATTAGCTCATTCCAACAGTGGGCACAACTAGGATTTGAACCCAGGATCTCTTGATCCTGAGTCAAGCGCCCTTGCTATTGGGCTCTCCTGTTATCCATGGTTGGCACAAGTCCAAATGAATCGATTTCACCAAGGTATCTCCCCTATTTAGGTTTGGTTCCATGACGAACCGCGCTGCGCCCAATAGAAAAGGTTATTCGATAGATGGGTCTCCTTATATACCATTGCAATTTTAACCCATGGAAGGTAAAGGAACAAAGTGAAGTAGCGCTGGGGTTGACCAGGAATCTTTAACCAGAAACTCACTGGGCTGTCCATTATTTTACCACAGGCTCAGGTAAAGAGACAGAGTTGTCTGTGTACCTTTAATTATAAATTTCAAGTATGATGCTAGGTCTATGTCCTTAGTGCCAAAGGGCTAACTAAGATATAGTTATGGCATATAAATAGCTCCCTGAACTGTTCCAGTCCACTAACCGATAGGGCCATCATCCTCCTCGATAGGTTCCTGATCAGCGATATGCCGCAGCATTGGTATAAGAAACGCCACGGTTTTACCACTTCCCGTTTTGGCAATACCAATCAGGTCACGACCACTCATTATAGCCGGTATAGCCTGCATCTGTATAGGTGTGGGTTTCTCATAACCGTATCTGAAAAAAACACACAAACTATTTATGTACCGAGTCTGCTACACAATCCTGCACTCTGGATAGATGCTCAGCTGGCTGGTTTTTGTATGATGCGTTCACTGTTGTTTGAAGCTGCCGGGTTAGAATACCAGGCTTGTTCACCAGTCGGAGCAACAGAGTGGGTCAGTGGCAGCCATCCACCTCATAGTGAGACTTGATTTATTGTTTCAGAGCTAGGATTTATATGAGGAGCTCATACTCTCAACAGGAGTCCACCATGACCCCAGGTTCTCATGATTGTGAGCCCACCGCTCTCCCAACGAGTTATCCCACTACCCCACCGGCTTTACCATGAGGAAACTAACTACTGCATGGTGGTGGACAATGAGTGCGTGTCACAGACGTAAACCTGATGATGCGTAGTACCACTGTGCTTACTTTTTCAAAGAATCTAGTAGTTTCCTTTGAACTCCAGCCTGAGCCCACGAATGAATAGGACGAGGACAGTTTTTGCCTTTAACCTTGATATCATCCATCTCCATTCGTATTTCCTCCACCTCTGAAATTATATATTTGGAGTAACCACAGCCAAAGTATATCAAGAGTACCATGGTCAGACACTCAGACTACTGCTAATGGGCAGAAATCTTCTGAATTGGAGTTTAACGCTAGGAGTCTCAAGAAAAGATCCTCTACAGAAAAGAGTTAGCTGCAAGCCTATGTTGGAGGTTTCAAGCCAATGCGATGCCAAGTGTAGTCTAATGTCCCCCCGGAAGGGTTCTAACGTGAGGGAGACTTCTGTTGGCAGACACTAAGCCCAGATGCATGCAACTAGGATATTGTAATCAGAATTTACCCATTGATTTTCACAAAAACAAACCCGGTTGTACGTAAAAATGCTGTTTGTAGAGATGTTTCCTTAGGTTCTATGCTTTAGTAGGGATGCTTACAAAATTAAAGTCGTTAGGTAGAAGTCAGCAGGACCGTGTCATAAAAAAAAGTGGGACCGGGACACCAGCGCACCAAATTATAGTCCGCCGAAATGAGATCTATAAGAGAACTGTCACTGTTTTCTCTAGACACTGCAAACAGGAATATACAGCTTAAAGAAACTGTAGTCTTCTACAAAGCAATGTCAGAAGCATGAAAACCCTCCCAGGGAAGCATAAGGCAACCGACTCATGGAAATTAGAGAAACTCACCTTCATTGGTCATGTTAGTGATCTGTGGCACTTCAACATAGAAATTTTTTCGGAACGGACGGTAGTACACCTTGTTATGGTCAACGACAAAAAGTTCTTTCTTTTTATTCTTGAGAGAATTGGCTAGCGTCTGGTCTAATGTTTCTTCCTCCTCTTCAGAAGAATACTAAGAAAAAATGTACAGATTGGATGAAAACAGTCAGTTTCAGACATTCGTAAGATGTTATCCCGTATCATTGCGCTACAAATGCATTACGTGTTGGAGTTGGCTGCATGAGGCTTTAGCGAATAGACAACTTCGCAAAAATTGTGTAATTTGTGTAGACAGATCTGGCAACTTTCTCCAAATACGAACATAGACTTCCTTATTCACATGTTTGGGGCTTTGTGATGAAGACTCGAATCTACATAAGCTTAACGTCCCCTTTCAATCGAGTAACCAATGAACATGGCAATGCCTCAAACGCCTAATCTCTCTCTTGACGAGCCGTCAGATGCTGATATTCGACCAACTAATAAACACCAGTGTGTGATAAAAAATTTACCTCCATATGGTCAGCGTCATTCTCCATTCTCTCCCCCTTGATTTTTTCCACATCTTTTTTCTTGATGACTGCGGATATAATAGTTGTTTTGCTTTTCTTCTCGTCTCCATTAGACGGGGCTACAACCGGACCTTTCTTATCTGTTATTTCCTAGAAAGGAGTCAAAGTAGAGCTTAAATTGTACTGGGTACGACGGCTCGTTATTTCATAGATATAATCAAATGCATAGTAGCTTCTGTACGCTAAAACATTGCACCCAGGTCTCAGCTCTAGTCTTCAGTCTCCCAATGATAGATAGCAGTCTAGTCTTATAATTTCCCCCAGTCTCCCAGTAATAGCACTTACCTGCATGTAGGCATCGAGCGGATCCACTTCTTCATCATCCTCCTCTGTGGTCTTCTTCTGAGGTGGCTCGTCCTCCTCATCATCATCTTCCTCAAGATTCCATGACTTAGACTGAGGCATTATTACCTGCAGACCCATTAAAATACAGCTTGATATGCATCACTTACTGCTATGTAAACCTTTCACTATTATTCAAAATATTTGGACCCATCGTGTTTTTCCCTCCATCCAGGTTTTATTTTAGGAGTCAATATACTTGAAGGGGTTAAGCCATGGCCGAAGGTTTCTTTACTTGTTTTCAGATTGCAAAGCCTCTCATGAACAAATGGGTCCAATACCTAGCTCAAATGGCACTTAGATATAGCCCTATCTATTGCGCATACTTGTAGCCCTCAGCGATGCACTTTTCAGACCGCCGACGCAACAGAAGTGGCGTTGAGATAGGAAATCAACACAGCTGTTGGTGTTTGCATTGATTTCTCGGCTTACGGGCTCGTGCTTGGAAAATCTCTTGGTGGGTACTAGACTTGTAGTTACACGAGTCTGAGTAGAGAAAATGAGCAACAAGAACATAGAAATAGGGTTTCAGAGTGCAGTTTTTCACCTCTGTCAGTGACCATTAGTGCCATTATTGCACAATGATAGAAGCTCGAACGCAACGGTCTCTAAGTAAGGGTAAGAGAAAACCAGCAAAGTACTTCTTATAACTTCAGTTTTCTCTGATATTAAGTTCAATTTCGAGTTCTACTCATGAGGGTGTAAAGATAGGTTACTAAGTTTTGGTAATTAGATCCCATGTTCTTTCTATTTGGCCCATTCGAGCCGTAGTTATTCGAGTGACCAATATTCACTTTTTGGAAAAAGACCACTCGCTATCACTGCAATGAATGCGGATTAGCCTCCCTTGAATTGGGAACACAACTCGGAATGTCCGTCTACCCTCGACCGTGGCCTAATCCCTTTAAATTCCATTAATTGATGTAATTTTTAGACTGTTCTTCACATTCCTGCCGGGGAGTAATATTCTTATTACTGTGCTACTTTAGTTTTTGACCCGATTTATCTACTGGACTCTTGTTTTCCGCCTTCTGCTTTCCATGGATGATCATGTAAAACAGATCTGCGATCTTATCTAATTTTTTGTGAACTTACCCAATCGATCTTACTATAGAGTTTTACAGGTATTGTCAATTTCGTACATGTGTTTCTGTCTATTCTACCACAATATTCCGTCACATACGATTAGTGGTACCTACCATGGATTTTTCACTGCGATTCTTTTTCTTCTGTTTCCGCCATTCTTCGATTCGTTCTCGCCTCTTTCTCATTTCCTCCTCGAGTTTGGCCTTTTCAGCCTCCTACAAACCAGTAATGAGTGCGTTGATTGGCAGTGGCCTTTAAATATCTAGCAGCTCTGTCGCCTACCTTGAGGGTTTTCTTCTCGCATGTCTAACCTTGTACAACCACACAATTTTCAAAATAAAACGCTGCTTTTAGAACACAAATAACAGCTACTTTTCAAGATAAAATGAGTTTACTAAACTGAAAATATGTATATGTGGAAATTCCAATAGACTACTCCATTTAAAAAAAAGAATGTAAAGAAAGCAGAACGTATAGGCTGACCTTATCAAGTGTACGCGATGTATCTATAGCTCCTTCTATTACCAACTTCTTATCTCCATCTTTACCCTTATTAGGACTTCTAGATCTGCTCCTTCTCTTTCTAGCAAGATTGAGAGAACAAAACAAACAAAACGCAGTACTATATAACAATCTGTGCCGTTTCTGGAAAATGAATTGTGCCGAGTACCTACACCTATTTGGAACATACCCTATGAAATCAATCGCAGATTTTCAACCCAAGTGATAGTGGTAATGCAACATCGACAACTTATTGATTGTGTGCATACAAGAGGTGGCTCAAAGCCATAGTATCATTAGGCGAGGGATCATCTTAATTTGTACCTTTCTTTACTGTGGCTCCGCCGATCCCGTGACCTTCGTCGCCTTCGATCACGTGAACGAGATCGACGTCTGTCATCCCGACCTCGGCTAGATGACCTTTTCCTCCGCCTATCTCGGGAGCGAGAACGCCGACTGGCCTTCTTGTCATCTTTCTTTGGCGAGCGGGAACGACTTCGTTTTCTGTAGGATCTACAGAATGAATGGACAAGTTAGACCCAGTGTAATACCCATGCAGGCTGGATTCAGTCTTACTACACAAGTATTACACCAGACACCAGACTGTAGACAAGACTAGCAGTTCATTATTGGGACTTAGCTTTTGGACTTTAACTGGAAGTAAAAGATGTAAACTCCTATGATTTATGACAAATGTAACATTTCATAGTAAGACTAAAGAAGCTACGTTATTAGGCATGACTGTGACTGTGATACTAATATATATGGAGGTTACTTACAGTTACTCGCAAGTACTTTTAGTACTTGTAAGCAGTAATTAGGTTCCTGTCAATCGCTGTCACTGTGACTATATAAATAAGTGAGTAACACGCACTGTGCATGGCAATGGGTCATGGGTAGTGAGAAACCCCGTACCCCAGTACATCCGAAACAAAGTACCCCATACTCTCGAAACCATTTATCGTGTACCCTAACTCAGCTCGAAACCATGTACCCAGTACGTTAGTTATTCTCCTTACCTGGTTTCGGAGGTACTGGCCTGGGCTACAGGGTACGAGGTACATAGTTTCTCACTTAGTCACTACCCTAGATTAGAACTAGAAGTGCATGGTTCCGAGGTACACTGGAGTGTGAGGACTAAGGTACAGGGTACATGTATGGTTTCGCACACACCGGTCACAGCGACAGTCACTGACTGTGAGTATGAGTCAGTGAGTCACTCATACTCACACTCATGGTCACACTCCCAGTAATAGTGAATGTGATACCCACTGAGTGACTGACAGTGACTCAGTCAGTAGTCAGTTGCACTTGCAATCACAATGAATGACTGAGTCGCCTGAGGTGACTGTAACTCACTAGCTGTTAGTAAGTCAGTGTAACTGTTAGTGTTACTCTTAGTCTTAGTAAGTCTTAGTCTTACACTACAGTTACTGTAACTTAAATCACTAAATGTAAGTTACAGATACAGTCTAAGTGTGTAAATGTAACCCACTGTAACTGTAAGTAGCGAGTAAGTCAGTAAGTGTAACTAGTCTAACTAGTAAGCGTAAGGTAACTAACTTAGAAGTTAGTTAGTTACTAGTTAGTAACTAGTAACTACTAATACTAACAGTAACTAAGTTAAGTAACTAGTAAACTAAGTAAAGTAAATCAACTCACTCAGTGAGTCACTGAACTACTAGACGAGTAGTACTAGTACTAGTAGTAGTAGTAGTAGTAGTAGTAGTAGTAGTAGTAGTAGTAGTACTAACTAGTAACTTACTAACTAGTAACTAGTACAAATACAACTACTGAACTAGTAGTACTAGTAGTACTACTACTACTAGTAGTAGTAGTAGTAGTAGTAGTAGTAGTAGTAGTAGTAGTAGTAGTAGTAGTAGTAGTAGTAGTAGTAGTAGTACAAGTACGACTACGAAATCAAACAATACTTCACTTGTATTTGTATAGTACGACTACAAGTGAAGTATAACTTAGTTGTATAAATTATAATATAACTATAAGTATAACTTATTAAGTAATTAACTAACTTCTAAATCTAAGTATAAGTATTGTAATTGTTTGATTTTCAATTCCAGCTTCAGCTTGACTTAGTTAATGAGTGGTAAATGCTCAGGGTCTTTTTTGTATCATTGTGTACTCTACCTGCTTTCTCGTGGCATCCTGAGTATGTTAAAAAGTTTCTCTTCAACAGGAGTATGACTTAAATTAAATATCGTGATCAAACAAGTTCAAAAAATTCCTAAATTATCATTCTCCTCGCCTAGTTGAGCCGCTCAAAATTCGTTCGCTAGCCAGGATTTGCAGTCAATCATGTCTTTTAGTTAAGGCTTCTGTGACGAGTGGTGAGGCTTGCATCCCCACCACAATATAGCCTCTCGCACAAAAGCCCACAAAGATTAAAGCTCCGACCGCGCACCAGCTTACTAGCTACGTGTTATCCTTTTTAGATCTACAACCAAAATCGTTGTCTGAGGTCAAACTGATTGGTACATGGATTCATAACAAACTGGTGCACTAGACTCTGGATTTGTGGTTCGGTTTTAACCTATCCCGTTCTGGCTAAATCTAGTTTGAACCTGATCGGTCCATAATTTCCACCAACAACAATAGAAGGTATTTTCAAGGAAATATGCAACAATAATGAATAATCACACCAACTCCAAATCTGGGATAACCCATGATCATCCGATTATGATCGAATTGAAATGATTGAACGTTGAACTTGAAGTTGAACTTGAACTGAAGATTGATCTCCCCACTGACTATTCACTTGCGTTGGATTCGTGTAGTTAATTGCATTTGTAATTTGTTGTTGTCTTGTAGTCGCATATACGTTACTTATAGTTATAGTTATAATAAAGCTAGTTATAGTTTGCGGTATTCTAGGTAGTACTAGTAGGTTCATATTCGATATTGACTTGGTTGGTACTGAACCTTGAACTGACTAGTGACTAGTCTATAGACATATGCCATAATGGGTATTTCATTAACTGTGGTGTGGAGTGTGTGGCACTGACTGACTCATTCAATCGGTCACTGACTGTCAATGTGACTATCACTCCCATATCACTGGGGACAACAGATTTTATGTCACTGCTCTGTCGATGGCAGTAGGCATGGCATGAGTGGTGTAGGTAGATTTAGATAAACATTTCAATCAATCCCGCTCACCAGGAAACGCACACGCTGACAGTGACACTATGAAACAGAACTAAGGAGCCCACTCACTTGTTGCTTTCCCTTAGAAATTCTACTACTAGTGCTGAAACTTGTATCTTTCTTTTTGTATTGATTCTCAATTGTGTTGAGTTTAGTTAGTCTTAGTCAGTACATCATGCGTGATGCTGTGGCACGACGAGTCCCAGTACTCCTCTCACCAGCCAGCTGGGGCGTTAGTAGTTCACTGGAGTCAGGTGACTGTAAATTGCTTGCTGCTCCCTTCCGGATTTAAAGCAATGTCGATAACTGCAGTGGCTAAAAATTGTGCGAAGTCGTATGGCAGTATGGATACTGTTATTGTTTGATAATATGAAAAATTATCCCGAGCTAGTCGTCAACTCCAGGATGTCTTCATAACCTATTGGGCAGACAGTAGGTTAGACGTCCTTGGTACACATGTATATTGATCTAATTTTGGGTGGCAGGTAATGCCTGTTCTGCCTGCTACGCTCTAACCACATATGTTACCATGTATGGCTTATTATATGTTTTTCATATCGACCCCATTTCAGGACATCAAGATGTCCCCTTCGAAGCTGATTCGATCGATAGAGCGTTATTCTGCATACTACCCGACTTCATTGTCAATACAAAACTTTATAGACTTCGGTTCCGGTACAGTAACTCATGGTAAGACTTTGTCTATCACTTTTGGAGGTATGTATGTACATTTCCCTACCATCAACCTTCTTCCATGAATACACAACTGAGCAGCTAAACATCATTGTGACAGAATCCACAGTCTATGACTCTACATGGAGTTTGGGGCTCATTTTATTCGCATTTGTATGGCAGTCTGTATGCCCACAGTCACCTTAGCACGCAAATAGTGACCGGAATAGCGGGCAGCTCAATGGTAGAGCGCTGGGGTCGCAGCCGTAAGAACCTGAGCTCGAATCCTAGTCATGGTGGGCTCCTATTGGGCATGTGAGCCCCTCACTTCAATCCTAGTTATAAAGAAAGTCTCAGTATTAGGTAGAGCCTTGATACTGACCCGCTTATGATGCTCAATGCTAAGCCATGAATGGTGGAGAGAAAAAAAACAAGTATCTATTCTAACCCAGTCGCTTCAGTGAACAGTGAAGACTTCATATGTATGCACGCTTGAGATTATGGGATTTCCTCCTGATTTCATGTATAACGTTTTTTCCTCTATATTTTGCTAACTTGTCAGGTGACTTGTAGGAGCGCAACGGATCACTGCGTGTGAAACCACCTCTATGAGGTTTCTAAAGAAAGAAATTCCGGTGCGACTAGCTAATATAATGAAAGAACTAGATCACCTGCCCAGGCCTCTACTTGTCAGTCAACCAGTCAAATTGGTGACAAAATGGTTAGTGTGAACTCCTCTGAAACCAACTTGTAAATATAAGCAGAAAATTTTGTAGTCCACACCTCAAAATTGGGAAACAAATTCCTGGTATAGACCTGTTTACCTACGGATTCCAAAGATTTATAAGATAACTTTACACAGGTACCAGCAAAGCTTCGAAGAAATGATGGAGTTTGAAGAAGCTGACCATGAAAGCAGAGAACAGCAACAATTATTTGTGGAAACCTTAGACAAGATTGCCACGCGACACAGCGGTACGCTCTTCTTCTTTACCTCATGCCTAATTCGTCCGTTTAATGCGTTACTTCTCACCCGGCAAGTCCTCTCTTCATGCTAGCAGATGTGTTACTACCAGGTGTATAAACATGTATCTGTCACTCCCCAATTCAAAATCAACCAATGATTCAATGGAGAAATGAGCGAAAACTTTGAATTACCAGTGGGGCATACGAAGGGGTTCTTGGTTAACAGCAGAACAGCTTGTGAAACCCCTGCTGGTAACCGAGAAATCCCCAGGTGTGCCTAACCAGTAACAGCAGAACAGCTTGTGAAACCCCTGCTGGTAACCGAGAAATCCCCAGGTGT
>Ga0224501_10002245_pt1 | contig 15113 bp, 17 predicted proteins | sample SF_Oct11_sed_USG_4_FD_169105 | JGI IMG/M metagenome (GOLD analysis project Ga0224501, IMG submission 169105) | Sediment microbial communities from San Francisco Bay, California, United States - SF_Oct11_sed_USGS_8_1 | ecosystem: Environmental > Aquatic > Marine > Sediment | place: USA...
AAAAGCCATCCAATAAAAAATCAAGAACATTGGCGCGTGCGATAGTCCATTCGAAAACGTTCTTTCTCAGAAATCGCTCATCAAATGCTCTCAAATAGATCGACAATCTGAATTCGGACTTCGCAAGTCATTTATGAATTAGATTTTCAGATTGAGTTGAAGTGTGAAGATCGAAAGATGAAGGCGATAAGAAAGCTTGGAGCGATTCTGGGAGTAAAAGGCTTCCTTTGCGTTGCCTCTATGACAATGATTGCCCTATCCTTGACAACTTACATGGCAACCATCTACATAACTCCGAAACAGCAACTCACCATGGGAGCCACATCAGCCTCATGGACAGTCTACGTCAACGACGTAAATGAAACAAGATATCTACCAGGCTCAGGCGGCCCAGCTGGCTCCGAAGAGCCAACATTCAACGCAAGCGATTCCAGCACATATGCTTTCAAAGTTGTAACGGACGAAGACTATGTTTGCGCAGTCAAGATCGAGCTAACCTCAGCCGTGAACAGCACCAAGTTCTCAAAGTTTGAAATCACAGCGAAACATTGGAACGGCTCAGCTTGGAGCGACGAACCCCTATACGAGGCTGCCACCGGGTCCACCACCAAATCCTACATAAACGGATTAACATCCGAAGACGCCGGCTACATCCATCAAGGCACATCAGAAACAACATACTACCTCATTCAAGTAACATACTCCTACGACCAAGTAGATGAAACAAGCCAAGTAACGGTAGAATTCCAATATGAACCACTGCCACAGGCTTCATTCTAGAAACCACTAACTCCCGCCTGCAAAAGAGGTGACCCAAAGTTGAGCGGAAACCAAACAGCAAAAACCCAGCTAACAGACTACCCCCGCGCCTTGAACAAAATGTTAGACAACATCGAAAACGTCGTTGACACCCTTCAAGAAAGATTGCAGACATTTTCGAAAAAGATGGAAAAACTAGAATCATCGGAAAAATCCCCCAGAGGCGACGCAACACCCAAAAAGAAGGGGCCCACTACCGAAAAAATTAGACAACCGGCAACCGTCGCAAAACCTTCGGCAGAAACGCCTGTGAGTCCGGTTATCTCGGAGGCAGAGGTGAAACAGAGGACCCCCTATCTAAAGATACGATTCGCTCTCGGCTTGGTCACGCTAGTTGTCGGTTTCGTGGCCACCAACTTTGTTCTATTCCATTGGGTCGAACAAACAGTGATCTACGACCCGTTAGGAGACTACGCCCGCTACGTCTGCGCATACGGAGGATTTGCTGCCATGATTTTCGGAGCAATGGCAGTCAATGACTTTCTAGTTTTCCGAAAAGTTTCGAAAGGCAAACATGCAAAGGACAACGAAACCGTTGACAGAAGACACAAAAACGGAGGAAAAATAATTGCAGCCTCAGCTCTGGCCATTCTTCTTTTCATGTTATGTCCCATCGTCGTATCATCCACAGTGTCATACACCGCAACAGTTACCATAACACCGAGAAACTGGTGGAACCATGACTACAAATACCGAAGCCAAATAACAATTGATAACAATATAGCGTCAACTCTCGGCTCTGGCTATTCAGTCTGTTTAGGTCTAGACACCGCGACCTTCATCTCCGAGAACAAGATGCTTCCAAGCGGAAACGATCTAAGAATTCTTCGTTTGAACGCGTCTTCGTGGATTGAACTGGACCGCAATGTTATGGACATGAACACCAGCTCGACGGCAGTCTGGTTCAAAACCCAAGCAGACATCTCCGCAAGCGGTTCAGACAATGACTATTACATGTATTACGGCAATCCATCCGCAGGCACTCCGCCTGCAAACAAGAGCAACGTGTACGCTTCATGGGATGACTTCAACGATGGAGACTATGATGGCTGGACCCCGGTAGGAAGCACCTGGAACGCCTCTTCAGGCTTTCTAGATAGCAAAGACACCTCCAGCACGGGTAAATACATCAGAAAAGACGGGTACAACGTTACCGAGTCCGTACTCATTGAGTATAAAGCATTAGTTGATGTTGACGAAGAGAATCTCGTTTATCTCAACGTGCCAGGGACCGTTAATGGTTCCTCGACGGGAAGTGGCTATTGTCTGGGCATCAAAGCAGACACAGACATGATCAGCATTGAGCGAATAGAAAACGGATCTGGAACTATAATCGATTCTGTAAACGAAATCATCGTCCCAGACACATGGTATAATATCACAATCATTTACTTCACCAACGGAACCATGAGCGCCGAAGTTGCTGGTTCGAAAGTCACGGTCACAGACACAACTTATTCAACACCTTACGAACTTGGAACATGGTGTCAGTATGAAGCGTCCTATGACGATGTTATGGTACGCAAATATGTCTCTCCAGAACCTTCAACACATAGGGCGTCAGAGCAAAGTCGATGACGCTGAGCTCAAAGTTAAAGCACATATTCTGAAGTAGAAGCCGTGTAAAAGGCTGGCATATAGGCTACTTCGAAATAATGCTCTTAGAGTCTAATTCTCTAAATCACCTGAGAAAGGATGAGTCAAGGTTCTCTATGGCTACTACGAGTCTTCTTGATTCTAGCCATTCTCTTCAGCGGTCTAGAAAAAATCTGTTCGTACCTCATCTTTAGCAATGGGCACGCCATTGAAGCCAGTCCCATTCCACGATTGATGATGGAAACCACAGGCTTGCTTGCTGGACATATCCTCGGCTTCATCATATCCGCCATCTTCATCTACGTTCTGTACAAAATCAGCATAGAAATGAATAGCCCTCTAGCCATCTTGGTCGGAGCCGTCACTCTAACCATCGCGTTCTCCATGTACCTGTCGGTCTTTCTCCACAACCTGAAAAATCTGCAAACGCTAGAAGCGCTAATGTAACTGTGCACGCGCAACCACAATACGCCGATTTCTACATAAAAGAGAGTATACACGCAAAAAGAGAAGAGGGGGGGAAGATCTTCTTAGGGGAAATGCTTAGTTCCCTTCGCTTCCTTCGCGGTGTTGGTTCCTAATCTGGTCCATGTCCATTGTTTGGGTGCAAGTTCTGTTTCTGAAGCACTCTTCAGCTCTTTGCTGGTATTGTGTTTGTGCACAATCACAGGTACACTCGTGGCCTTGTGTCCTCAGTCTTTGTTGCTGTTGCGTCCGAAGCATCGAACAGTCGCCGTAGTGCTCCCGTATTCTTTGTTGTTCTCTTTCCTGCGTCTGAACCATGTCACCAGTAGCGGTTCCGTTGAAGTAGGCTAATGTAGGGGCAGCGAAGAAGATGCTGGCTACAAAACCCACCAGAAGGATTCCAACAACCATTTTAACGTTCATCCATTTTCACCTCCATGCGTTTTCTAAGAAATCTATGGCTTCGGCGTGGTTTAGATGTTGGCTGTAGCAAAGTGTTTCAGATTTTGAAACGGCTTATAAGGAATGGCCAGTCTTTAAATTCTACGAGTGAAACATGCGTGCCAAAGCGTTGATACTCATTCTACCGATCTCGTTGATACTCAGTATTCTTGGCTTGTTTCTGTTCGTACTTGATGGCGGTTTTGGTGGAAGAGGTCAGGGCGTGGGTGGACAGATTCCCGGGTCTTTCTGGCTTCTCTTGTTTGTGGCGCCTCTTGTTGTCTTTGTAGGCGTGTTGACATATGCTCTGGCTTTTCCAGAACTCGGAGAGGGAAAACCCAAGATAGAGCCTTCTTCAGCGCCAATGGTAAAAAAAGGAGAACCTGCCTTTGATGCCGTTTTGAGAGTCCTGAATGAAGATGAGCGAAAGGTAATCGAGGCTTTGGCTGCGGAGGATGGGACAATGCTTCAGAAGGACATTCGCTGGAAGACTGGTCTATCACGGGTGAAGACGCACAGGATACTCTTTCGGCTAGCCAAAAGAGGAATCGTCTCTGCCGAGAAATACTACAACACAAACAGGATTACATTAGCGGATTGGCTGACGAAAAAGACAGTATTGGAAGATGACTGAGACCTCAACAAACCAAAGCTTACACCTGCACAAACACTGTAGTTTCTAACACAGCTGTGCTATTAGGTCCCAAATAGCGAGGTATGTTGAATCCTATAGGGGACAGGGGGTCTGCTCACGTTACCTTAAGAGATGAGAACGGTTTAATGCGGCAGGAACATGACAGGTTAGCGTGCTGAAAAATGCGTCAGCTCAACAAGATTTCTGTGTGGACTATAGGGCACAGCAACCGCTCAATCAAGTATTTCCTAGATCTGCTAAAGCAGCAAGGAATCGAGGTGCTGGTTGATGTTCGCAGGTTTCCCACCTCCAAGGTTGAGCACTTTAAACACGAGGAGATGGAGCAATGGTTGGGTGACCACGGGATTGAGTATGTTTGGATGGGTGAAGAGCTTGGTGGGTATCGCCGAGGCGGATACAAGGCTTACATGGAGACTGAGCAGTTCAAGCAAGGCATAGAGAGGCTTCTCGAAATAGTCAAGCAGAAGAAAGCTTGCATAATGTGTCTAGAGCCGAACCCGAAGTACTGCCACCGCCGATACATCTCGGCCTACTTAGACAGAAAGGGCGTGAACGTGATGCACATACTCAAGAAGGGCCAAACAAGCCTCATGAGCTTTGGAGGCATCGCATAATCATCCGTTTTCAGTGTCTGTCATCAACACTTCTTCTGGACATCCTCTTCAATCATACAAAGAAAGGACTCCAAGCTGAAGCGGCCGAGATCGCCCACGTTGTGCCTCCTGATCGATAGCGTATCGGATTCAACTTCCTTCTCACCGCATATCACCATGTACGAAACCTTGTGCATCTCAGCCTCCCGTATCTTGTAGCCTAAAGTCGAGGAGCTGTCATCCAGCTCAGATCTAACGCCTCGATTAAGGAGCGTCTTATGTACCTCCTCAGCATACTGATTGCAGCCTTCGCTGATCGGCAACACTCTCACCTGCACCGGAGCCAACCAAACCGGAAGGTTCCCAGCGTAGTGTTCAAGCATTATCCCGAAGAAGCGCTCAATGGACCCCAACAAGGTCCTATGTATCATCACGACAGAATGCTCTTGCCCGTCGGGTCCCACGAAAGTCACATTGAAACGTTTCGGCAGGTTGAAGTCGAACTGGATCGTTGAACACTGCCACTCTCTCCCCAAGGAGTCAACAATTTTGACATCGATCTTTGGTCCATAGAAAACCGCTTCACCCACCGCTTCATTGTAGGAAACACCTTTTCTCTTTAAAGCCTTGGCTAGGGCTTCCTGAGCCAAATCCCATTCTTCGCTTGAACCCATGTACTTCTCAGGCTGCTTCGGGTCCCTCATTGAGAGCTCAACTCTGTACTCAGAGAAGCCTAACGTCCCTAGGATATGCTCTGTCAGGTTTAGAATCCCCGAAATCTCTTCTTCAAGCTGTTCACGTGCGCAGAAGATGTGGGCGTCGTCCTGCGTGAAGCCCCTCACACGGAGAAGACCATGCAAGGTCCCGGACCTCTCAAGGCGGTACACAGTGCCCAACTCCGCGTATCTGATAGGAAGGTCCCTGTAACTCCTTGGCTGCGCCTTGTAGATCTGAACGTGGAAGGGACAGTTCATCGGCTTCACCACATAGGTCTCTCCATCCCTCTTGAAAACGTACATGTTCTCCTGATAGTATTCCAAGTGTCCAGAGGTCTTCCAAAGCTCTCCACGGGCGATGTGCGGCGTAGAAACCAGCTTGTATCCACGCTTGAGATGCTTCTCCTCCAAGAAATCCCTCAGTATCTTCCGCACTAGGGCGCCCTTTGGATGCCACAAGACAAGCCCGACACCAGTTTCCTCGTTTATCGAGAAGAGATCAAGCTGCTTACCGAAGATTCTATGGTCAACCCTCTGAACCTCTTCTCCACTGGAAACATTCTGCTTTTCTGAGCATCCATGCTTATCCGATTCATTGATAGAATCCGCTACATTCTTAGTTGCGTTAGAACGTTGATCAAGGAATCCAAGAGGCAAAGAACACTCTGGCGACTCTCTGTGATTCGAAAAACGTCTTCTACGAATCTGTTTCTCGGTCACCCATTCCTGCTTTTCCTCGATGCCTATTCCATGAGCTCAACTTATATACATTTCTAACTAGCAATCCATATTACATTCTCACGCCCGCGAATCCACCAATCTTTCCTTCTTGCTGTGGCTCAGCGATTTGATTTCTCTTTCTCGCTTCATAGCTTCACCACGGCTGTCGAATTTCTCGACATACACTATCTTCTCGGGTTTATGCATCCTTGTGTACCTAGAGGCTTGACCTTTTTCGTGCTGTGCAACCCGACATTTCACGTCTTTGGTATATCCAGTGTAATAGCTGCCATCTTCACAAAGAAGAATGTAAACATAGTATGGCATGCGACATCATCTCACAGCTAACGAATGAATTCGTCGGGACCCTATTAATGAGGCTTATATAATATCTTTAGTATAGTCTATGCGCCTTACGCGTACGCGTCCATGCGAGTCTTCTATCGTTAGGCTTGTAGAATTCATCTCGTAGCTGGAAAATTCACCACCAAAAGTAATAGATCCTCCTTTCCCGTGTTTCTGTAACCATGCTCTTCTTCCTTTGAAACCAACGCCACATCACCGGGTCTGATCTGATAACTTCTGGAGCCAACCCAGCATTCTCCCTTGCCTCTCAGAAAGTAGAGGACATGCGCGTGCGAGTGCTTATGCTTAGAAAACTCCCCATCTGGTTCCACCCGGAACAATGAGAGATTGAACTCCTTCGTGAAGGCCCTTGTGGACACATCCTTGACAAACACCCCTCTCGTGACACGTCCAAATTCCCGCCAAGCAACATCATCTAGGTTAAAATATTGTTGCCCTTCGATTTTTGATCACTCCATTAACTTCATATACACAACTCTAAATATTAGAAACTACGCTCCAAGCCAGCAAGAAGACGAATTGCTCAAGAGGAGAGGAAGGGGACGCGTCTTCGCGAGTTTCAAGATATGATGAGACAGATCTACTTTCACAGAGACTCAAAGCGTAGAGCAAAAGGAACCTACGAGTGGCTTGTAGACGAAGTTGAAGAACTGGAAGAAGCCCTGATGGAAAAAGATGAGGACGCCCTAGCAGATGAGTTTGCCGACGTCCTCGCCTGGTTATCCTCCTTGGCCAATGTGGTCAACGTAGACCTAGAGGAGGCAGCGCTAAGGAAATACGATAACAAGTGCCCGAAATGCCAGGAAAACCCATGCACATGCCCTCTATAAAGAGAAAATTCACATCAACCTAAAGTGAAAGCCAAGTCATTCCTTTCTTTCAACAGTCAAGGTGCATCTCGTAGCCAGAGCCGCGATTGCTCCAAGTGCCGCCAGCCAAGGAGCCAAGATCACTCCCACAACGCCAACCGTCACAGGCATCTCTAACAGAATCTTCCCTTCCTCGTCCTTGATACTTATCCGCCTGACGTTTCCTTCATGAAGCAACTCCTTCACTCTCTTCACGAGGTTGTCAGCCGAGACAGAGAACTCCTCCCTCACAACCTCGCCCACCACAGTCCCACAGGAAGGACAATACCTCGCACCTTTCGGCAACTCCGCCCCACACCGCCCACAGAAAGTCAATCCCACACCTCCTGCACGCTCTTCATTGTGTGGATATGAACCCACTCATTAATCAAGCTGTTCATCGCTGGAACGAATTCGTCCTTGCCCTCGGAATGCAACTCTTCGCGTTGAGCCATAAGCTATACCCCACCTAAATCAGCAAATTAACACGCTTCTCTTGAAACGTCCGCCACACAAATCATCAGCACTCTTAAAAGACCAATCATCAACCTTTGTAGCTGAGGCTGAAGAGGGCGTGAGAATTCTCTTCGTCGAACCGCCGAAGGACTACTGGTTCGTCATGGGAGAGTACCTGCCGCCCCCATACGGAATTCTTCAACTTGCAGCATACCTAGAGAACAAGATCAAAGACGTAGAGATAGAGGTGCTGGACTGCAACGCTGAGCAGGTGGACTGGAAAGGCCTAGAAAGGAATATAGAATCTTCTAACCCAGACATTGTGGCGTCAAGCGCACTAGCCACATGCAACTCATACGTCGCAGTCAGAACCCTTGAAACAGCGAAAAGAGTAACCCCCGATATTCTGACAGTCGCCGGTGGGCAACACTTCACCGCAACAGCCCAAGAGAGCCTAATGGCATACCCTGAAATCGACGTTATCATCCGTGGGGAGGGAGAACAGACTCTCGCAGAGCTAGTCAAAAAAGCAGAAAAAAGAAGAGCATCTCTCTCAGAGATAAGGGGCATCTCCTTCAGACACAATGGAAAAGTCCACCACAATCCTCCGCGCCCTCTGATTAAGAACCTAGACACCCTTCCCTACCCAGGATACCACTTCGTAGAAGAGGTAGTTCACGAATATCACTTCACAGCGATGGCGGGTCCAAAAACCCCCTACGCACTAGTCGAGGGCTCAAGAGGCTGCTCACACCGCTGCACATTCTGTACCCAATGGAGACACTGGCAAGGGAAGTGGAGAACGAAATCACCCAAGCGAATCGCAGACGAAATAAAGTTCTGCTATGAAAACTATGGAAGCAGATTCATCTGGCTGACAGATGACAACTTCACGCTTGGCAAACGTGCAAGTGACATGGCTGAAGAGATTATTCGGCAGGAAATTCCTGAGGATATGATGTGGTTTACGCAGATAAGGTGCGACGACGTTGTGAAGAACCGTGAACTCCTGCCCAAGATGCGGAAATCGGGTCTCCGCTGGGTCCTTCTAGGAGTGGAAAGCCCAAGGCCATCCAAGCTCAAAACATTCAAGAAGGATATCACACCTGACGATGCCAAAAAGGCTGTCAGACTGTTAAAAGAGAACGACATATTCGCTCACGCAATGTTCATCATCGGCGAACGCAAAGACAGCACCGAGTCCATAGCAAGCCTGAGGGAGTTTGTGAACGACCTGGATCCCGACCTCACCATCTTCGCCATCCTCACCCCATTTCCAGGCACCGAAATCTTTGAGGAGGCCAAGCGGAACGGTTGGATAGAGGACTTCAACTGGGCCCACTATGACATGGTTCACGCCATCATGCCGACAGAGACTCTCTCTAGAGAAGAGGTCCAAGAGGAACTCTACAGATGCTATCGAAGCTTCTTCGGCTCCTGGAGTAGAAGACTACGCGGGATCTTCTCCACAAATGAACTAAGAAGAAGAGTCTACAGGTACATGGCCACTCAAGGCATCGTAGAGCAGTTCAGAGGACTCTTTTGAGATTTGATTTCATGCCTCACAGCCTACCTCGTAGCCATATTCTGATCTTCATGATAGCCGTTTCATTCTTCGGACTATTCCTCGTAGCAACACTTGCGATCAACCCGCCAACTATAGAAGAGACCCTTTCTTGGCGAAAACCAGTAATTGGCTCAATCTTTGGATCAATCTGCGTGCTTGGAATCATCACGGTCTTCTTCCCAAAGCAGTGTTCTGCAATGTTTCATTTGGCAAAAGGAGACCGAGACTTGAGTTCTAACGAGAAATATCTTGATTCTCATGAGAGCACTCCAGATCTGAAGGGGCATCACCCAGACTGCGGAAGCTTTTCTGCTCATGTGGTTCGTACAGATAACAAGACCTTCTGTGCGGCGTGCACAGGGTTGCTTCTGGGCGCACTCATGGCCCTGGCTGGAACAATCATATATTTCCTTGGTTATTGGCATATCGAACAGAACGGTTTGCTGGCAATTCTTGTTGGAACTCTAGGTGTCGGTTTAGGGCTTTTCCAGTTCAGATTCAGAAGCCTTGTTCGCCTAGTGTTGAACACATTTTTTGTATTAGGTGTCTTCTTGGCTCTGGTCGGAATCGACGAAATAATTCAAAGCCTCCTCGCCGATTTGTTTCTGGTCGTCTTAACCGTCTTTTGGCTGCTTACACGCATACTGTTCTCACAGTGGGACCACTGGAGAATCTGTCATGCCTGCAGAACTCCATGTGAAGCCTATTAGGAACCGAAAAAGAGTTCAGTATCTGCGGCTCAGCCCACGGATGGCGCCGATGACAATCAATATTCCTAAGATGATTATTGCGAAAGGCCAAGCAGATATTCCTGCGGGGATTAATTCAATACCGGGTTGTTGCAGAAGCCATACAAGACCCCAGATAAGAATCATTGCACCGAGGGCCAAGGCCACGATCGTGCTACCTCTCGGAATCCCAAAACATTCTTCTTCAAATCTGCGACGCTCGTATCTCCGAGTTGGAGGTGCTCCCGGATATAGAGATGCACCGCACTGAGTACATACCTTAGCATCATCAGGATTCTCAGCGCCACACTTAGTACAGTAAACCATGCACGTTCACTCCACATCGCATCATCTTATGCAGAAGATTCTTAAGGTTTTTGGTAAGTTGAGGACCCATGTTAAGCGTGAGATGTGGAAAACATTGGTTAGCCTTACGTCAATCTCTGCTGCCCGGCGCCAGTTAACTCCCAGAAGTAGGGTTTCTTGCCCTTACGCGCAAGTATATTCTCAGCTTCTAGAAGATGAAGATGGTACAGAGTCGCCGAATAGCTCAACTTAGTTTCTTGTGTAATAGCTTTGGCGCTTAGCGCTTCTTTTTCAAGCCGCGAAACTATCTGAGTTCTGGCGACTAGACCAGGCCGAATGTTTCTCTTCAATGAAAGGAAGGCTTTAGGATGGTAGGCTCTCTTCAACAGAGTTCCCGAGACATAATTCAGAAACTCATCTATAAAAGCGCTAATCAGGCCATAAAATCTCTTAGGCTGATCTGCCTTGGTTTATCACTCTCAAAAAGCAACCGAATCTCATCATCCACCAGCGAAAGCCTCTGAGCATAATAATCAGAAAGCCCATACCTCCTGACGAGCTTGCGCGCCGCATCCAAGTACTTCTCAATTCCACCACGATAGACTGTTAACGTCAAGGCTCCCCCACACTTGGGACACCTTCCCTCAAGCGGTAGCCTTCTGAACTTCCTGTTACAGTTCTTGCATCGAAAGTTTTGAGTCGTGAAGGCACGGAGATTACCCATAATGTCCCGAATGAAATGTGTAGTGAGAACCTTCTGAGCAACCGTCTTCACATCAACAGCATCAATCTTCTCCGCCAACATCAACTGGCTACCCAACTTCTCCGTCATCCGCCCCAATTTCTTATACATGCTCTCACGATTCCCCATATTGACATCCGAAACAGGAACCGTGTAGCCAAAGCCCTCAAACTGCGCCTCAGTGTTCAATCTATGCTCAACCAGATCTACGAGTCCGCAGACATTCCGCGAAGACAAGCCCTGCAGGGTCTTCTCGTAGAACTCCACGGAGTAGGCCGATGCAACATCAACCTCATGAGCCTGTCTCTGCACCTCAAGAGGATTCACAACCGGAATGATAAAAAGCGGAGCGTCCATTATCCCACCCGTCTGAGCAGGCAGATAGGCCTTAGAAAAATTCAGTACCGTATCCAAAGCAAGCATCAAAGCGTCCTCATCACCATCACAGTCCCTACGCTTCGCCGAATGCCACAAGGGATGAGCATAACAAACACTCAGAGGCGTGAACCCTATAATCCGCCCAAGAATACCAACAGAGGTGTGAGGCGCCAAACCCACAACCAAGTGACCAACCAAATCCTCAACTCCCTTAACACTGTAGAATGCAGGAAGCCCATACACCTTCTCAAGCAACTCATCAAGAAAACCGGCCACACCAACAAAATATTCTGCACATTCCATCGGGATGACAATGTCCTGCACCTTGAGCTCACAGGTCTGGTCAGAACTAGTAGGTGGCTCTCCGTCACTGTCATGAGAGTAACCCAGCTGCTTAAGCTTGTCTACAGAAACGCCGATCTCCTTCGCCTTGAAGTGTGTCAACGGAGCGTTTGTGGCATCGAATCGTATTGTTCCATCTTTAAAGACAGAGAGATCGTACTTTGCTCGTAGTACACCCTTCTCAAGCACCTCCGCAGTCTTCGTCTCATTCATTAACCCCCTAACGCCCTTCACAAGCTTAGGAACGGGAAGATTCAGCCCCCCGCGGGCCTCATCCATTAACTCCTTGACATTGATCAGTCGCTTCTCATAGCTTCTAGTAGAAACCTTACAGACGGGACAGAGACGCTCCCCCACGACCCTGCTACACGTAGGACAGACTCTTTCAAGAACGGTTTCAACCCCGCATCTTTCACACAAAACTCTGAAGGTTACTTCGTGACACTTTGGGCACCGCCTCTTCACAAGTTCAACCTCAATCACTCCCTTATCAGCTGCACGAACCAGATCACGCCGAGGACCACCAGCCATTCCAGTGGGAAAGAGAGCATGAACCATGGGCCTCATCTCACGCCTCTTCGCCTTCTCAGGGCGCCCCATCCGGGCGCCCACAAGCGTGGGAGCCTTCTCTCTAACAGATACGCCAGAGAGCCTTTCGATATTTTCAAGCACTGATTTTTCCTCATCTATTTTCCGCTCAGGAGACTGCAGCCCCAAACAAAAGCTGAATATGTCGGCGTCTCCACCATCTATTTTAATACTATTTTCCGTAACCAAATGTGGCAAGCATATCCTCTCAAGTAACTGCTTCACCGATTCTTCCATCACACCAATCACTTCAGTGATTCTCTCATTCTCACTCCGGGTATCAGAAGCCAAAAGCCACTGCCTCAACCCTCTGAGCTCCTCAGAAGAGATGCCTGACCACAAATATGTGAAGAACGGATGCAGAGGCGCCTCGAACATTAGGGCCAGTGACATGGCTTCCTCGGCAACGGGTTTGTTTCCAAAGGGGGCTCCCAAAATTTCTTCGAGCCGTGTCACAGACATCTTCGCTGCTGTTGCTGCCGCATCCAAATCGCCATTAAACCTCTGTTTTACAGCTGCACGGAGTTCCTCACACCACCAGTCTTCTGTGAAACCAGACGGGAGAAGAGGCTTGTTGTTGTACAAGAAGTCACCAAACCCTATCAAAATGTCACCTAGAAAAAGAATCCTGTCAACGACGTTCCTTATCTCTTCAAGATTCTGCATAGAAACGCGCACAACGGACCCGTCTCTTAAGCGGACTATGGGTGGCTCTATAGTGTCCACGGGGACAACGACCCCTCCCTTCCCTGGACCCTCAAGGCGTAGCTGGGTTCCCGCAGCTAGGAAGCCTTGAAGAATCACCATAGTCGCTGGGTGTAAACCTACTGCTGCCAGACCGGTGTTGCGAGCTCTTCCGTAGCGAAGCCTGAAGCCCCCACGCCTCGACGGGAATGAGAAGATCGGGCGACCGGCGATGACATCCTCCATGAACCCCGCTGTCTTCTTTTCCTTCATCTTCCGCACATTCTTCAGCCAGTCCCATCCCTTGATTCCCAGTTTCTCTACTATCGTCCAGACTTTTGCGGAACGCCCGACAACCCCATCGTTTACGACCAGCAGGGCGCCGCCTCTCAAGCGGTTTGTCTCTATGCGTGGCAGATTGCGGAACGATGAAACCTCAACTGGATTGGACTGAGTGCCCGTAGCCTCCACTGGAATGAATTGGATAGCTCTTCGCAATTCTTCCTCAGAGACGTGATACTGAAACCGTGACACCGCCCGTTCATAGAGCCGTACCTCTTCAACAAATCGCCCGACCTCCTCTGGGGTTGGCTTATAGCGATCAAGCCCAAGCAATTTACGGACAAAATCACCAATCACCAAAGTCAGGGCCTGCCCTGTACCGCCTGCTGCGCGTATCGGACCAGCGTAATAAATTGCGAGATATTTTGTCTGATCGGAATTATACTTAATGGAGACTCGGGGCACACCCTGCAGGGGTGCAGCAGTAATTCCCTCAGTCAGTATGGCAAGGGCGCTCCTGATGGCCTGCTCAGCCGCTGCAGGAGCCTCCAAGTGCCCGAATTTTCCGTAGACGATCTCTTGGGCTACTTTGAATGCAAGCTCTTCTCTCGGCAGCTTTCCGCTTAACTCTCTTATGCTCTCGGCGACGCCTCTAGGACCGACCAATCCCTCAACAAGCTCAGCCAAATCTTTTGCCACCTCAGGCTCAGGGCTTAGGGTGGGGTCCACCCCCTTTTTCCTAGCCTCTGTCGCAATCTTGTATATCTCTGCTAGCTTATCCCCTAAAGAAGAAACATACCCCTTATACCCCTCACTCATCTTGATGACCAAAGTGGTCCTCCCAAGTAACACTCTATCAGGTGGATTTTCAGTTTTTCCAACACGAACGAATAAAAAGTGAAGGATTACCTGACAAGGACTCTACAAGTCAACTCTTAATGCTTCTTACAAGTTCCTTAACCTTGTCTTTAACCATAGACTCCTCTGTCACGTTCCCAGTGACAACAACGTCTGCACCAGCATCAACGACGCTTTTCATCTGCTCACCAGTCTTGATGCCACCCCCCACGACTAGTGGAACCTCAACCGTAGACTTGACCAGTCTTATCATCTCCTTTGGCACTGGATTTTTGGCTCCAGACCCGCCTTCTAAATATACAAATCGCATCCCAAGGTACTGTGCTGCCAAGGCATGCGCAACCGCGAGTTCAGGTCTCCCGTATGGAATAGGCGTGGCCCGCCCGATGACGCCTACAGCTGCTCCTGCTCCAACTACAATGTACCCTAGTGGAATCGCCTCTAAGCCATATTTCTTGACCAGCGGGGCGCCTAAGACCTGTGCCCCTATGATAAAGTACGGGTCTACTGAATTGAGGAGCGACATGAACCATATAGCGTCGGCGTATTGGCTGATCCCAGTTACGTTGTTCGGGAAAAGGATTACCGGGATCTCTACACCTTTCTTTACTGCTCTAACGGTTTTGTCCAAATCTGAAGTAGAGACAGAAGTGGAGCCCCCAACCATTATCGCGGCTGTCTCTGAAGCCTCGGCTTCCTCAGCTATGTGAGATGCGGATTCAGGAGATACTTTCTCGGGATCTATGAGGGTGATGTGGATCGCTCCGTCCTCCTGAATCTTATTCAGCAAGTATCTCTCTACACGACCAATCAAGGGCTATCCCTTCTCACTTCGCCCTTCAAAGTATATATGCTTGCCCACCAGTACGTGTGTTCATATTCGAGAACGAATGTAGCAGCAGAATCAGAAGGTCTAACGGGTTTCTAGCTTCCTCGGCATCTTCAGTTCTAGAAGTACTTCAT
>Ga0224501_10002246_pt1 | contig 15113 bp, 8 predicted proteins | sample SF_Oct11_sed_USG_4_FD_169105 | JGI IMG/M metagenome (GOLD analysis project Ga0224501, IMG submission 169105) | Sediment microbial communities from San Francisco Bay, California, United States - SF_Oct11_sed_USGS_8_1 | ecosystem: Environmental > Aquatic > Marine > Sediment | place: USA...
AAGTTCTTCTTCATATCTCCATGGCAGGGCAGCCATCAGGAGTCATTCAGAAACTGACCTACTGAGTCTGGCTCAGCGTTTCCCAGGGTGCCTCATTAGCAGACTTTCTGTCTGCACCCGCGCACCCCATAGAGAAGGTAACTCTATGGGTGAGCTTCCTTTATTTAAATTTGGGATCCGGTGTTGTAAAAGACAACATTTTTGCAAGAACTGGGAATCAAACTCCGGACTCCGGATTCAAAGCCCGGTACGATTCCACTAGGCTATCGTTCACCCTCATGAGTCAAGTAAACAATACTGTAATGCTGCAAATGCAGTCACCCTTTGAGGCCATAAGCGTATAAGGTTGCCCTCATCGCAGAATCGTTATTCTTCTTATATTGCGCAGAGAGCAGATGATTACGGCTCATCAAAACAGAATTGAGGATCTGAGGGAGAGTTTCCGTAGAAAGATGAGTGAGGCAGACCAATGGCCTCAGAAGGTAAGGCGCTATGGTAAAATTAGGTTGTTGAAATGGGCCATTCTTGTCACTCAAGTTCGTTGGGTGTGGTGCGAGTTGAACAACATATAAGTGGGTACGTCTGTGGTTGGAATATTTTGCTCTAGATTGAACGATCTTTAGATCTTGCATTGGTGATGTCAGACTCCCACTGAGCTCGCACTTAATTCCCAGTTCCTACAGCCTCATACCACGCCCTGAGCTAGGAAGTCTGCTAAATAGGATAGGACACCGCCAGTGTATGTAGTACAAGAAAAGCAAAAATTGTCATGTCGATTATGTCAAAAACTTTTCGCAAACGGACATGCTGAGCTAATGCCTTAACTGTGAGCTCCTCGCATTATTCCCTGAGCTAATGCTCTAACTGTGAGCTCCTCGCATTATTCCCTGAGCTAATGCTCTAACTGTGAGCTCCTCGCATTATTCCCTGAGCTAATGCTCTAACTGTGAGCTCCTCGCATTATTCCCTGATTCTACCGCTTGAGAATAGGCCTCGATGTTGAGAGGTGCTCAGAATAGAATGAACAAGTGGCAGCATAGCAATAAAAAGCAAATGTCCATGGTAAAAGTATTCTGTGAGCTTGATCATTTGAGTCTCAGTCTTATACGCTGATAACATTTTTCAAGATGGACGCTGCACTGGCTCGAGAGAAAAGCAAACACCAGGCAGAGCTGTCAGCATTCGAGACGGAGCTTAAACAAAACTTCAACATGGAGATGCAGATTGAACGGGATAAACACAGAGAAGTGGTTTCAAAACTTACTGCCCAGCATAAACAAGATATCACCAGGGTAGGTGTTGAAACGCTCAAAAAGCTTAGCTCAAAACGCTTGGAGAGGGGATGGGCGCGGTCAAGCTATCGAAAGACCAATCAAAGGACATGAGAAATAGAAATGCTCACAGCTTCTTCTCTCCCTAAGTCCCTCCTGATGATTGCTAAGAACATAGATTAAGCAACAAGCAAACTGAAGCTTTTGAACTTCAGTGCCTTTACATGTATTTAATCACACTTATTTAGGTTGATTCTTATGCCTGGCAATAAGAAATTATATTTGTTAAAAAATACTAACAGGCTCCGGTACCTGGAAGTAAATTCCACTTTAAAGGCACTTAAATTATTAGTAGAATCTTTGTTTCCCAAAATTAACTTGCAAAATTGTCTATTGGTGAGAGTTGCCTTCTACCACCATTTTTAGCAGTGAGGGGATAACTGTATCCGATATTATTTTTTAGCTGAAGTCCCAAATGAAGTCTTTGTCCAGTAACCAATCAGAGTTGGAGACTCTGAGAATGCAACTGAACACAATGAGAGCCGAGGCTCAGGGAGTGGAAGCCAGACTCAGATCTGAAATAGAAAACCTAAAGGGTATCATCAACCAACTAGAAATGCGACTGGGTGAGTCAGAGATGCTAGCCGGATTCGGTTATATCGTGTGAGCGGTACATGTTACAGAGCTGATAATATTGTCACACTAGAGATGACTTTCCGTCCGTCTAATTGTTATGACTATGTGGATGAACCGTTCAGTTTCCTGTGGAGTTGTCTGATTTCCTTTTAGACCGGTTGAAACACTGGGAAACTTGGGTTTTGAACTGTGAATTCATCAATTCGTTATGGGTTATTGGATTATTTCAGTTTGAAACTCCTCATTCCCAGTGTTTTGACTGGTCTAAAAGTAAAGAAGACAACTGCATGGATGAATTGGCACTACTAAGAGTCAGGTCTCCAAGTTCACCTCCGTTTTTGTGGCAGCGAAAATCTCCGTTCATGATGATGAAAATATTCAGTTCTTTTGGTAGAGTTTTGTTTAAGAGACCATCCCATTACCGCTCAACTCGAGGGATATTTAATTATACAGACGAACCAGCTATTGTGACAGACTGTACTTAAAATGCTATGTCAGTGTAATTCTTTCAACCTTTTGCTGCATAGGTAAACTGGACACGGGCAACCAATCAGAAACACTGAGACTGAAATCTCAGCTCGGTGATAAAGAGAGACAACTCCAAGAGGCTGAAGAGGCTCAGGTGAAATTACATGAGGAGATTGATAGTCTTAAACAGCAGGTAACTCGCTAGTACAAGCACTTTAGTCCTGGATTTACTGGATTTTGAGAGAATTTGGCATGAAAATTTGCTCATCTGAAAACAATGTCCTTACTGATATGGCATCTGGACCTGGTAGCCTCCATATTAGTAAATATGTTTAGTGATAGTGGGATAGCTCAGTGACTAGAGCATTATGTGATGGTGGGAAAGCGCAGTGTCTAGAGCATTTACATCATCTCAGCTGTGAGTGTAAACAGAACAAACTCATGCCACTTCAGAACTTGCCTCCTGCTGAGGCGATCAGGAGCTAAATTGGCAAACCAAATGCCCGGGTAAAATAAGAAATAAAATATGCTGGTCCCACTGCGTTCTCTATATTGCTACCTGGACTATGTAGAGCAGTAGGGGCTAGGAATTATGTGAGAGACTTAGTCCCACAGCATGATTAGGGTTTGAACTGAGTACTGAGGATCTTTCGATCTTGTGCCAAGCGCATTAGTCACTGAACTATCTTGTTATCCGACTGCGCTGACTCCTAGAAGCCTAAGAACTTCCCCGTCTTTTTCCTGCAGATCCAAGTTCTTCAGCTTACTGTTGAGAAAGAGTGTGAGGAGAGGATGGAGTTAATGGACTCGTTGGGGGAGGCTAGAGAACAACTCCTGCACCTAAAGCGACCTCCAGGTTTGTTTTATTGCGTATAGCCCTCGCACTCACAGCAGTGTGGAAAATTAGCTTCTTCTAGTTAAGGCTCAAAAATTTTTTCTACGTGAGCATTCCACCATCCTGTTTAACGAAGCCCTAAATCTGAGGATTGTTGAAGCGGTAGGAGCTCTGAATTATGTGAGGAGCTCATTTTCGCCGCAAGCGCTCAGCCTGACTACCACTTACTAGTAACTAGTTCTCATGAGTCAAGTTTTCTAACAGTTTTATCTGAAAATAATTCCGAGTATATGGTGGGCATTATCACATACATTTCAGGGAGAACTTAACAAATACTGCTGATCCGTTGTTAGTCTATTAAATTGGATGTCTTGGTAATTGTAGTGTTAAAGAGTTTTGCGTTGCCCTATTGCCCAGTGGCCATGAGATGCACATGTTGGTAATAGGGACGGCATCCAACGGCATCTAATTACATCTTTCATAGAGCGAAAAAAGTCAGCAATTGAAGCGCTAATCAACGACGTGTTTGAAGCGGGTCATGCTGAGTGCCCACAGTGGAAATGAGCTCCTTACCCAATCCCTAGCTTTTATCTCTCCTACAAGCATCAGGCTTAGGAGGTTCTTTCAATAGGATGACCGAGTGTCCGAGCAAAACGATAACAAAAATAGAACCAACTGTGCGGGATATTATGTTTGAATGGAGTTTCCGTGTTTGATTCCAGGTGGTTACACCAGTCGAAATGGAAGCCCCATGTCCTCCCATCCTCTACCACCGAAATCACCTCCGACTCCGTCCACTAACAGATCTACTCGCCCCGCTAGCCAGTCAGAAGAGATGGCGCTCTTCAAGCGAACTACGCCAGCGAAAAAACCTCAGCCCATTAACAGACAGTCATCTAGTGATAGCAGCACAGCTAGTGCTAATCAAGGACAGATGAACAGTATCAATACGTTAGGGTTTGAAGGGGACCAAGCAAAAAATCCTATAAAAGCACTGAAGGGTATGGACAATCTACAAAAGAAGCGAGTTGCAGCCATCCTTAGTAGAAAGTCATAGTCAATATTCATGTACTAGCTATAATAAATGTCAGAGTATAGGCTTCAATCGCTTTACCAACAATTTATATCGCATACATAACTGGCTGGATGCCATCTTGTTTCTATTCAGATTATGGATTCTGCCAGCTTGCCGGCTAGCATTGTTTGGGGCTGTTTTTCCTCGAACTGTAACGGTGAATGTCTAACAATGATACTTTACCGTTCATTTCATCCATCATGATTTCGAGCTCCTAACTAACACTGATGTATCCTATTTCTGTTTAGGCTAGTTAATTTTTTTTCCGGGCAGTGGCCCTGTTTTTAATTGAAATTTGCTGCCTCGAAATTCTTGATCAACATCAGGTTGATAGTTTTTTCCTTCCACTTTGTCTGTGATAGAAATAAATTCAATAAGAACATAACATTACGTTTTTAACCTCGACAAAAAGACGAAAGTTGTAGTCTTGAGGTGAAGCAGTTTTCAACCAAAATATTGCTGTATATCACTGAGAAACAACTGGTCATCATTGTCTCAACACATGACTGCACACCGGTGGGCGGGGTAACCTAGCTACATAGCTACAGAAGACATCCCTGGTGAGCTAGTGAGGCTGATGTTTGTGCAACTCTCACTTTAAACATATTCACACACAAGTCAGGCTTCCTCGTAAAGTATCTGGTTCTCTTTAAGCCAGAAGGACCCACATTATTTATTATAAAATGTGGCAACATTCACAACTAACTATTAGATCCGTAGAGAACTGGACTGTCTCTCAAGAGATAGAACTAATTCTAATCATCTGTGCTGACTAGTATCCTCCAGTATTGTCAGTTTGAGAATGTTCACTAAGTGTGATACAATTTAGCAGCATAAAACTCACATGTTTTCAAGTTCTTCCTTCTAGATTTTTGGAAATTGGGCAGCCAGATAATGGCTGATTGGTTCATCATAGGAAGAAGGTGTGGCAGCTGGTAAAAAACGAAACCGCAGCCAAATGGCACTTAGAAATCAGAGAATGGTGTTTATGTTGAGAAAGCCTAGAAACATATTGTGGTCTGCGACTGAAGCTTTAAACTCCTAGTTGATTCACTCAGTCATGAACCCAACTCGTAGATCACACATCAGCCTGTTTGTGTTGTATGCTGTGAAATGATACTCTGACAATATGTAAATGCGTTTCACACCTTGACAATAATGGAAGTTGATTGCCGATTTTTTCTCTGGAGCCTAAATGGCCTGAAAACAAGTCAATCTGTTGTCCTTTGATCGAATGAATCATCTGTTTGTGTTTGTTGAACTTATCCAGCTTGACTCAAACACAAGCACTTGCAATATTACTACCAAGTTTTGCAGAACTACATGCGATCTACAGTTGCCTATATTATCATTAATACTTTAAAATACAAGTAATATAGAATAAGGTTTTATAGATAGTATATAGAGCGTATTTAAACCATATCTCTATAAATCTATTTGCCTGTTTGCATAATGGTAATAATACATGCGGTTTATCTCATAAAGTGATGAGGATGAGATTAACAGCATACTCTCTCCTATCTATCTCCTCTCAGGGTCGGCACCAAGTTTTCCTAAGAAGTTTGTGTTGCTTATTTTTGTGCATTAAATAAAATAAAAATCTATTTTTTTATTTTACCAATTGTCTGTCTATGGTTGAACTTCGGCCTTCCTCCTCAATGACCACAAGTTGACAGTTGAGGACAGACACTGAGACACTGAGCTATCATGACCAACTAATTTAATTTAGACGCATTAAAAGAGTGCAGGGCACCAGTTGTTGGTCAATTCATTAATAATATAAAAAGATCATGTGAATGCACTGAGCAAAACTGACATAAAGTTTTTAGTTGGGCAGATGTACCAGATGCAAATTCAGATGACTATAAACACTCGTTCTATTTCCCAGTGCAGCAATGCTCCAACTGCACTCATTGATACATTACAGAGGCTGTTCCTGGCTTTTGCTGCTTGTTGATGCTGCTGCTTGTGACATCAGCGGCAACCAAACTATGAAATTTTAAAACACCGATTATGTTAGAATGGAACAGCAGAAACCATTGTCATGTAATTAGCCTTTGGTGCCCTCCCAAGCGATGCAGTTGATATTTTGGAAAACACGCATATAAGATTGGGAGTCCCCATCCCTCCTTAGATATCCACCCCTCCCTTCTTGACAACTCATTAGACAAAAAGACAATGTCCTGTTACATAGATAAGTCACATCAGAACGTGCGTAAAATGGCAATTGAGTGAACGATACGCTCGAATCACATCTCACCTTTAACAGATAAGCTCGTATCTTACTGCAGCGAACATCATCCTATCTCAACTCTCGAAACGTTTTTTACATTTTCCTGTTAAAATTGTGTGCCGTTACTTAGTAACGGCGGACAGCAGACGCAACAACATGATAGAAACCGGAGGTCGGGTTCAGAGATCAGTGCGGTATCTCCAAGAAAACATCACGCGCGGCGGGAGGCACCATCCACTCGGGGTAAGCTTCAATGTCTCCAGCTAGAAAAATGATGATAAGTCACAGAATCTTGGCAGAAGTGGCTTGGTGATGGTGTCTGTCTAGATTGACCTTTCCAATTTATCTGATGAGCATTTTATATCTGATATTTTAGAAAAATACGCTAGTTCAATTGAGGTATACAGTTATAAGTTATCAGGTACATATAGTATTATAGTAAGCTATATCACAAAATGATGGATATTGCACAGGTCTTTACGACTATTAAAACAACATTCAAAAGTAAAATTAAATCATTATTACAAAAAAATCTTAAAAATTACTCCAACCTCTTTATGTGTTTGCTACCAGCTAACTCATATCTAGGTTTTTAGCCTTGTAGGATTGATTGCATAGTACCAATCTAAGTTATATTTTGCACTAAACATCAAATCTTCCATATAGCATTTTTCCAAACTATTTAAGTTTTTTCGCTACAACATTTATGGATATTTACAACTGGAATACCAAAAGCTATCCCATCAAATAGAGAAACCAAGGCATGTCTTTAAATTTTGAATTATAGATAATTTAGTAAATACATAATTCCGTCATAATTTTTCTTATCATCACTGCTAAATGCAGGGAAGTAGGACACAGAGTGATATCAGTAGTTTTAAAATGACTGGGTTCGTGTGAGTGAATCCCTGAGAGTAAGCTTGCTGCAAATAGGCTAAAGTTTCTGAGGTCAAAAAGTTGACTTTTATGTGCCACATTTTGACCGTACACACGCGCATGATCTCCTTTTTATTGCTAGTTGGGCAATTGATTGTCATGTTTAACAGACTTCCTAAGCCCGCGGCTTGTTGGAGCTGTAAAACCTAGGACACTTACAAAGGTGGCCTGCCTTGACCAGGATTTGAACGCAGGGTCTCATGGTTGCAAGCCCAGCACTCTAGCACTGAGTTATCCCTAGCATTGTAGTATACTGCCAAAAGGGATACGTATGCCAACTCACAGTGACAAAAGACATCAGTTATTAATTTATTTAAAGTTCATCGAGTGTTGCAATTTAACAAATTTTGAATCCCAAGATTATACACATCATTCATCAATATCTTCACATGGCGTTTTGTTTACATTAGCTTTTTAATAAAAGATGTACCAGTCCATTTTTCGGACCGAGATGATAATACTCTGTCTCATTTGTTGACTGATGGACAGTGGTTAGTGTGAGACTGTGTGCTGATGATGGCGGTACTTGTGTGATCTTCTCTAATCTTTTCTGCATCATGATATGGTGAGCTCATCCAAATGCCGTATCACTCTCTGTGTAAATACAGGTGCAGTGCGAGCCGTATCTGGTCTAAAAGCCCTTGACTCTCACTCACTATTTGCCAATAGGTGGTTAAGAGGTCTTAGCACCAAGGCGATTACATTACCTAAACAGTTTTGGGTGATAATTAGCTAGTTTTCAAGTACTGTCTATCCACTACACACCGTTTAATTGATATGTACATACTGCACGCGCAGATTGCCATATCCAGATCTTTTCACACACTTGAATATTTTTTCCTTCTCATATTGACATAGACATATGAAAAGGACATAATATATGTTTATGGGCCACAAATTTATTAACTGGCCAGCCTCAACAATCTCTCAACCGCTTTAAGAAAACAAGCTAAACATTCAAACCGCTTGGTGCATCTTGGCTTTCTGTCACAGATGCCTTAACCATTGACTCGAGACTCAACGCAATTGTCTTTTTAATTGCATTAATTGTTTCACCATTTGAGTCCAAAACTACGTTTTCTAGAGAAGCGAAGGTAGAACGTGAGTTGAGTTGGCGTGTGGAATGCGGCTCTATTCATGATTATCATCTGCCTGTCATTGTGTCTTTAGATTCGTTTAATTTTTTTACAATTGTGATCAGTAATAACAAGCTGTTGATCTGATGGGGAGGGTTATTGAAGTGATTCATTCAGTGACAGATGACACCTCAGTTCACACCTCTGAAATAAGGTGATAAATTACCACACTACCCGATGGTAGAGAGATAAATTTTGTTACAAAATTTGCGTTATTGGATTTTATTTATTGCTCTACTCGAGCGCTTGGCCCACCTATTTAACGGACCTTCTACGCTTGAGGCTTTAGGAGCGGTGCGGGCTATGTATTATGGTAGGAGCCCATTCTCACAGTGGGTGTTCAGTAGGAGCTATGCATTATGCTAGGAGCCCATTCTCACAGTGGGTGGGTACTCAGCATAACTAGGACTTGAATCCAGGATCTTATCATCTTGAGCCGAGCGCTCTAGCCATTAAGTTATCCTGCTATCCCAAATTAAATAATTACCCTGTATAACTAAAAAGGATACTTACATGTATTGCCGAATAACCTATCTGATGGTGCGGAAAGGTGGTTTATTATGGGTTTCTGTCCATTGAATTAAAACAACTGGACTGGAAAGAGATTGATTTAGAGCTTATATACAAATACCATGTTTAATATAATTCGTAAAAACCAAACTAGTAGCCCGCAAACCCAGCCTACAGATATAAGATATCCCCCATACTTCATATGCACATTTACTTTCGAACTATAGCGTGTTGTGTCACACAGGAAGATAAGGTATTCTGCCCGCAGTGGAAGTCGCGATTATGCAAGCTGATGTCTGATCGTTAGGTTTCCTGCTGTAGACAGACAGTATAAATTTGTGGAATGTTAAGCATTCTGTACCCAGCCCCCAGACATTGACTCTTTCACCTAATCTGTAATGATTTCTAAACACTTTTTTCTGCCACTGGTTCACGCCTAGTTATTTAAAGTTTGTCAATCACATTATTAGAAGATATCTATAACGGTTCAACTGACTGGTTGACAGACTGTTAATCTTTTCTATATTATATAACTAGTCTTGTAAGTTGGCCGATACTTTTATATATAAGATAAATGAGTTGGTCACAGGTGTTTACCTGCTCCAAATTAAGCAATTATCGATAACATAAAAGGATGATGGACACATTGATTTGTCAGAGGTAGTGGAACTCATGAGTTATGGTTCAGTTACACTCCAGCCTGGGTGGTAAAACCCGTTTTCCCCTCTTTGCTCCGGTAATTTTTTGTTGGCAACCTTTGGGCAACCGTTTTGAGAATTTGCTAGGGAGGAAGTGGTTATGAAGATTTCTCAGCTTTTAGGAATCACTTAATGCGTAAAACCTACAATTGAAATTCATTTCCAAGTAAACTTTATAGACGGTATTTATCAAAAATGTCTTAAATTACAGGAAATGGATCTATGATTGAATAACTACAGGGTTGCATTGGCTCGTGGTCACAATAACTTTCAGTGAGTTGAACGACCTCTACACAGCATAGATTTTTTGAAACGGAGCTAAGACTTTACACATGGTTTGGGATAACAATGTAACACAGTGGTTGAATGATTGACTTGATATAGCAAGATTTGTATGGGCCATGACAGAGCTGATAATTTCATTATAACTGTGGAGGGGTCATACGGGAAAATCATACACTGTTTACCCCGGCCCGTAAATAACAGCAAGGATGACTGACTTTAAGCAAAAAGTCGCTAAACATACAAATAAGGAAGAGTGATAGCTTAAATCCAATCACCATTACTAGTTTTCTTGATAAATCTCCAAAAAGCTGAAAGGATTTTCTTTAATCTCATCTGTTCAAATTAATAGGATGATTTTCAATTCATTTCAGTCATGCACAGTAATTTGCACAGCCGTTGACCAGGTGGTTTAGCTCGCGACCATTCCAAGGAAGCAGTCCTTGTGAACAAAACAGAAATTTGAATCAAGCTTGGGTATATTGTTTCAACGTATATGGTGGTCAGCTTAGGCACATGTGCAATGAGCAGATGGCATACTGTTGAAGCAGGTAAAGGTTATCCTCTGGCCATTGGCTGTGTGGATGAGTGGCTGTAAATGAGGCAACTTTTACCAGCAATGGTGTAACATAGGCGGGGTACCACTCCCCTTCCTCACCGCCTTCGCCTTCACCTTCCCCCCGGCTCTGGAGACAGTCGGATACCCAGCCCAGTCAGCCATTTCTTAATTATTAACGATTTATTTTTTACTTTTCTAATTTTTAATAAAATTATTTTTTAATTGTTAACTGCAGCTCTTGACAAGGCTAAGGTGCACTTTGAATTATACAATTTATTTTTAGTTTTATGCCCATCAAAATATAGCATAAGAGGTGGATATAGATTGAAATTGTTTTCACAAATAATGAACACGCTGCATGAATTAAGCATGATACATCCCCGCATCTACCCGTGTGACTCACTCACTGATGCTGCGTGGGAGAAACTTTTTTGGCATAAGTGTAAGAATGCGTTACCTCAAAATGCATTAAAATCCGCTTATCCACTTATCAGTCAAGTGGTTGGGTAACCGCAGTTTCTCTGATGAATAAGCCCGATTCTCCCTTGTAACAGATACAGAAACAAATCTGATAACTGCTGTGTAAACAATACAACAACTCCCCTTCGTTCTTATAGAGCGATAAAGCATAACCTCTGTTCTATAAAAATACCTGCAAGCCTATATTACCGCATAGTAGTTACGTACTTTATTTTTCACTTCTTGGGTCCTTGGTTATGCTATTAACAAATCCCCTAAGCCTGAGGCTTGTTGGAGCAGTAGGAGCTAGGAATTATGGGATGAGCCCATTCTCATAATGGGCGCTCATCATGACTAGGACTTAAACCCAACATCTGTCTATCTTGAGTCAAGCGATTTAGCCACGTATATCCAAATGACCCCTTATTGGTTGATTGAGTTGTAAACACTGGGCCGACGCGTCCCAATTCAAGGTCATAATTTCTTCTCCTTTCGGATTACAATCTACGCAGGAACTTTCTAATTTGAAACATAATTAAATTTGCAGAAAATCTTATCTTGAAAGACATAGTGTTCAGATATGCAATGTTCTCTGAATTGAACAGTCATGGGGAATGCTAGCATCGCAATATTTATGGCTCGTTTACTATCCTTGATGGCAGAGGCAGGGATTGGGGCCATAAAGGTGTGATATTTGTGTTTATCATCTATGTTTGAGGCTTTTCAGGGAGCCACAGGAATCGCAGCTAATGTGGGGGTATCCATTCTCAGCAGCTGGACTGGATGGCTTATCCAATCCTCTATCTATAAGGGGCTCTGACTTTAGAGCCCTCTAAGGCTATCCTTTTTTGCTGTATTAGATTGGACCGGAACCATTCAATAAACTGGATTTGAATTTGAACTGAGGAGTATATCATGTGGGTGACCTATACACAACGTTGCGCTGCATTGACTGATTAAATGGTCGCCTTAGGACCAAAATATTTGTTTTTAGCAAAAGTTTAATTGATATAAATCAGTGAGCGAAAAAGTCATTTGGATCCGGATTACAGTAGTGAAAGGCAGCTACCAACAGAACTAGTCTCTGGTGTCCTGTGAATTGGGGCTTTCTATGAATTTAGCTTGCTGACCACAGGGATTATACACACAGTGGTGTTAGATACAATTGCAATACCCCTGTGGCATGTGCCGCAAATGGGTTTAGTAACAATTTTCCCAATAGCTATTGGTCTACTTTATGTACATACAGTGATTGAACTCGATCGAAAGGAATTATTCTCAATTTCTGTAGCTTTAACTGTTTAATATTACTGAAACGAGATCCGAAACCATCTACAGGTGGTTTGTATCACTAGCTCAGGGTGTTATTTGCTTACTCTGTATAATGATCGCCCGATCCAAGATCACACGAAGCCGGCGTGCACTTGGGTGTGTGCTCAAGGCACCGTGGCCAGTCCAAACTGTTTACATGTGTTACTGGCTGTATACTTATGGGGTATACTCTTGTTTTAATATGGAGGATGAAAGGGAATTTGGTTTAACCGAGGTGCCGGTTTAGGGGGAAACCGTCTGCAACATGGAGACTGTGAATCAATCAGGGTTAGTCAAACATATGAAACGCGTTTCCCTAGAAAAGCTTTCATGAGTAAGGGGTGTTGACACTTGAAATATTTTTCATTATACTTCTTTAAAAATAAAACTTGTATAGAAGTAGAACCTGGCTGGGAATAGTACTAAATTAATAAAACCTTTAATAAGCTTCATATGATCCTACTGTGAGTATACATGCACTTTTATATTCACTGATGAAAATAAATTCAAGTTCAATTTTAATTGACAGTGAATTAAGATTATCCCATTTTATGGACAGGGCCTAAAGGTTCAATAACAAGGCAATGTGTTTTTGGCCTTTCCAGCTTGCTTAGATCTACTCATGACGCTTACCACACATACCTACCTACCTAGAACAAAACAGAACAGAACACTTGGGCGTTTCGGTTGTTTAGCCTTGTCATATTGGTGCTAAAAGATGGCCCAATGTATACAGAAGTTAAATGCGCTAGGAGTCAAGTATTATAAGCTTAGCATAGATATGTCTGTCAAGTGTTGATATATGGAATTAACTCATCCAAAAGTCAAACATATACGTATAGTCCATTCCAACAGATTTGACTGAAAATTACATCACAAGTCAGTCGGTCCAGTACACGCATCATAGCAAAATGTACACAACAAGGCTTTAGGTGACGTTCAATGTTTTCCATGAGTACACAATTACATACATATAAGTTGTTGACTCTTATTTCGATGACTATTCAGTGGTGATGAGACAAATACAATAATTACTTCGGGCCATTAGCCAATCGTTTCACTTTATACTATCATTGGCTTCTGAGCTGCAGTAAATTTCTGGGAAAATCTCGAATTTAATTTTTTTTTGCGAATTGAAATATCCCTTGAATTGAGCCCTGTAAGTTCAATTTTGCCTTGAATTGGGTTATGTTTTTGGTTTTTTACTAGATAATTTAAACGATTTTCTCCGAATAACCTGGCATGGTCTGTGAAGTTATTAGTTCAGTATGATCAAACTATTCATCTATCTTCTCCGGGCACCGGTTCCCATTATCACTCCCAATTGTCTCATATTTTATCACCATTCACCCGATGTCCTGACTGCTCATTGAGACTATTTCACAGAGTGAACTTAGCACCAAAATGATAAACTCCCAGTTTCAATACCCGTATAACAAGGAGACGGCCAGTGACCTAATCCAACCCAGTTGCATTTATACTTAGTTTTATAAGGGATCTCGCGGGCTACCGTTATTTAATCCATGTTGGTCAAATAGAAATATTGTCTCGTATTTGCCTTCGAAATCAAGTTATAATCAGCAGAACAAAACGGATTATTATAGATGATGGATGTATACAGTCACAGTGATAAAAGCTTTGGGTAATCTGTCTGGATAGTTATTACTGTTGCGCACCTGTTGGATACATGAGTGAGTAGTGAGCATTGAGAACATATCATTTCGTCTACGCATTGAACTTATAGGGTCTATCACTAATAATCCACTAGATGTGCTAGGACTACATATAATGTTGATAGGGGTTGAAATTTGCATAGCGGGATAGTTCAGTGGTTCGTGATCAAAGGATCCTGAGTTCAAACACAAGTTATCGCAGTTGGCAGCTGTGAGTATCAGCTTCTTATATCAAACCCGGTTTGCACCGCTCCAGAACAAGCTTCAGGCTTAGGCAACCTTCAATAAAGCCGAGTGCCCGAGTGGAATAATATATAAAAAAGGCTAGACACATAAGTGTTTCTATAAGAAGCTTACGGACCGAGAGTATCTCGCTGAAATGATCATGTGCAGGCTTGAGTATATTCAAGAGAAACTACGGAATACAGTCAGGGTTCTCCTATAGAGCCCTTGTGATGACCTTACACCATCCCCGTGACCCGATGTCCGATTCGTGTCACTTGTTTTGTCATAAATTAGTCGTTCGAGTTTCTCGTTGCCTTGTCGGCCCGATGAAGCTATAAAATAACTCAATTCAGTGAGTCTCAATTGCCGCTTACATCTTACCCTATGACCGGAGTTAGCATTTAGTTAATTCCTACACTTCGTCTGATCTTATGTCTTATTGGGCTTCGGAAACCTTGTATTGCCAGTGCATGGCTTATTTCACATTATTTACTAATACACATCCAACTTAAATCTCTTCACAATGGCATGCCAACATTACATACTGCCGGGTTTTAGCCAGTGTGGATAAGATAGCTGGCTAATACACAAGGTATGACAGTTTTTGTTTATTATTGAAACACTGTTTGACTGCTAAGCAGGAGTCAGCAACAAAAATCATTAAAACTGATGGAATCAGCTTAATTCAACTAAAAAAAACATTTTGCTGAAGGCGACACAAGCATTCTGGCCAAAGTTTGTGCTTTTTGCGCTGGTATGTAAAATACACTAGTAGTTGAATGGACAGTTTCTATGTCGCTAAGCGA
>Ga0224501_10002247_pt1 | contig 15113 bp, 9 predicted proteins | sample SF_Oct11_sed_USG_4_FD_169105 | JGI IMG/M metagenome (GOLD analysis project Ga0224501, IMG submission 169105) | Sediment microbial communities from San Francisco Bay, California, United States - SF_Oct11_sed_USGS_8_1 | ecosystem: Environmental > Aquatic > Marine > Sediment | place: USA...
AGATGATCAAACGGAAGTGACTGCCTCTGTCTAAGCTCAATATGGCCTCTCATCCCAAGTCACAAATCATCTATAAGAGAGATACCCTATCAATCAATGAGTTCTGGGCGGAGGTAACTGTGTATACAGTTTGAGTGAGCCAGAAGCGCCGTCATCAGCTAGACAGCAATCGTATATCTTATTGATCTAAATTACCTTGGGAAAATTCGTGTGTGCAATTCAATATGAATGAATAGAGAATACGAAGTAAAGCGATTTAAGATGTAGATGCATCAATTTTGGATGCGTAGACCAATGCACAAACAGTACATAGAATCAACAGTTTCATCATGCTCACTAGATGACCCCGTGCAGAAATATATCATTATTGATAAACCCTCTTCGGTTACCACAACCCTCGCTTTCGTCAACGTAGAGGGGTGCATTATAATACCTATAGATATAAGCATTCTACAAGATTGCAGCATGCATTGTATGTCATTTTCCTGTGTATTATGATTTCATACAGCTGTATACAGGAAAAAGGACCTCACCAACTATTTGTGCACTAGTACCTATAAGCTGATTAGCTAGTCGAAGGGTATATAACATGCAAATGATTTTAAATTCCTGATTTAAACTGCATGAAAGCACGATAACTTGTACCAAAGCAGTTAGGTGTTACTTTTTAGCATGCATTCCTAAATACGGTCATCCATGACATTTGGCAGCATCTCCATGGCTACTGTATATACAACTTCATGGTTTCCATATACTGGTGAAGAAGCAGATTGACACCCATACACTACATTACCATATACAATTCATTCAAGTTTGAAGACCCAATGCATAGAGTTACTCTCCATGGAGTTAGTTAGAGTATAGACCGTTGGGTTAGAGGATAACTCTATGACCCAGTGTATCTGAGAATAAAACCACATTCGCTATCCCCGTACTGAATAAAAACCGACAAGCCATGAGCTCTGTCAATACAAACTGCATGACTGGTATATCTACCCAATAACATGGATAAAAAAAGACTTGACTAAACACAGAACTCAATGAGTGAAGAATGCACTGCTGTAACTGATTTGAAGAATTTTCAATGTTTTCAACTTTTGTACGCATAAAGGTTAAGCTTTCTTTTAGATTTTCAATTATATATCACTTCATTAGTAAATATCCGATACCGAAATATTGGTATAGTCACAATACAATGATTTGATTTGTAGAAACTAGATATATACATGTATAGACAGATAGTCCATCTTCACAAATGTAGTTATTGGCTTGGATTTGTTTCCTGTTCCATATAATCCAATCTTCATGTATCCTTTCACAAATCGGCACAGGAAAACCTTTGTGCATATAGACTGTTCATTGATCTGTACAAACCTACACAGACAGGATGTGAGGCCTCAATTGTTCAACTGGCTTATGCGGAGAGAACAGAGAAAGCGCCCGCCTCCGGTATAGATTTTAGGTTGATGACCGATAGATCAGGCATTAGGAGTAATGTAACCAGTGAGTCAGTAGATGGAGTCATCACTACTCACCCGCCCGCCTGCCCATCGCATCACAACTGGCTCTACTCCAGGCCATTTTCTGACGCGTAAACAAATGGCTTAGATTAACTGACCCACAACCTCCCAATTCAGTTTTGTAGCTCGTGTTTTACACGGAATCAGTGAGTGCTCTGGTAGAGTGGGCAGCACCCTCATCGCTCTGGTATATACTCTTTGCCTTTTTTTATCTATGAGCAGTTAGAAAGTTGTGTCTATGCTTTTCATTTGATGAGAGGTATGACCTATATTTTTTTCACCAGAGGAGTTATTTAATTGAAAGACTGAATTCATCTTCCTTCATGGTATCTAATTAGCCATTCATCCACCCATCACCCCATTTACCTGTAGAGCAATGACACTGACTGGGGTAAATTCCGGTGATCAGCTCTTGGCTCTATATCAACTATACCCTCCTAGTTCATAAGCATGTAATTGATTGACACCAGGTCAACTATGCTGACAACAATGTGTATACAAATTGCATAATTTGTGATGGAACACATGGCCGGGTTTATATCATTTGACAGACCTTTGTCAAGGCAAAACTTTTTCACCAGCCTTCCAAAGACTCATAAGCTTGCTTTCCACAAAACAAACTACCATGGAAACCTCAGCCGTTTGAGTATTACTTGTTGCTTGTTATCCCACTAAGGGTGAAATGAAAGCTAAGTGTATATAAGGCTTGAAATTGGAGGCCAGATTAACGGTTTGCGCATCACTTTGCCATATCTCCCTAACTATAGTTTGAGAAAATCCACTGATGAAGCGATCTTCTATTCAAGACACACCATACCAGAAACAAACTCCTTGGATATTGGTCGATGCTCTCCGTGGTCTTAATCTAGGGAGAAGCGGTGGCCGGGATGCCCAGGATTATATGGGTATATCTTGCTGGTGTATTTAAAGCCCAAAACGTCTGGATAGCGCAGTCAATTTTAGACCAGGTGACCAGAGTCCGATTCCACGATTGTATGCCATTTTTTCATTTCACCCTCGTTGGATTGTCACCCAAAGGAAGCCCCCAATAGAGTACAGACTCTATGTGGCAAACTATGGACAATCCCGAGAACAAACCACTGTCTTACTGATCCTATCCATCAACTCAGACATGGACGATATGATATACTACGTATGCAATACATGCACAAACTTCAGCAACACACCCAGTATTGGATGAATGAATCATCATCTTGCAGAGGCGGAAATGATAAGACCATAAAAAGGCTAGTTTGATGAGATAACAGGAGGGTGCTAATTACCACAAACTCATTCATCAGACTACATAACATACAGTCTACAGAGAGATAGCCCTATAGCTGTGTTCATACAGTTACGGCTGTATTGCTATTGGGAATAGAACCATAGACCACATCAATCATTCTCTAGTATCAGTTTCAAGATTTTGTCGTTTGAGCATAGGCAGAGTAAGCAGGTTCACCGGAAACTCTTAAGTTTGGCCTGATCACTCATGATGGACTATGTAGAATGTGTTGTTCTTAATGCACTTTATACACTGGTATCGCATTGCGTGCCCTGTGGTTATAGTCATGGTCGGTAGGGCCCAAAATAGAGATGTACCCCTATAGACAACAAACAGAGGAAGGTAAAAATAGGGTGTGCTAAGTATACAGACATGCCATGGACTTACCAGATTGACACGCAAGCTTCAGTTTAGTTATCCCACTGTTACACTGGCTTCGAGCATCCCGGTCTGAGGCAGTTCATTTAGCTCAACGGCGCTATTGATTTACGATGGTTCACTGTAATTAGGTGGGTGAGGTCTTCACTGTAAAAGTGCGTTCGAGCGGTCAGCAGCTCAAACTATAGAGTGCACAACTACCACTAATCAGTGAATTAGGAAGACATGGGTGATGTGACTTTTGGTGGGGGCCAGAGTCATCACATCTCGAAATTCAGCCTACTGTCTTACTGGGCCGCAACAGGAGGTACCAATTGTGTCAGACAGTAATAATGTCAGTTTGCATATCAAAGCACAAATATTCAGGTAAAACAGATGAGTATAAAACATATATGCAGCCACTTATGGCAATCATAAGTTTGTGGCAACTTCATATTTAAGGACCTTGTGAATTTTCAAAAAAATTTGAGGGTCTATAATCTGTTGCTAAGCATCTTTCCAAAGCCCTCCCCATAATTCTTATATTGTTCCCGTGAAACTCTCCTCCAATCAGAAACCACCACTCACTGCCGCGGCAGTGAGTGGTGGTTTCACTGCCGGTGGGGCTGTTTTCTTGCTATAGGTCTCTAGCAAGCATTTCTCTTCAAATTACAAGCTTAACTTCGGAACACCACAGTAAAAATAATAGAGGTGCCAACCAGTGGATAATCTAGGATAAAGATTCTTCCAAGCTTGTCAAAGATCCACCTTTCCTTGCTCATTAAGGGTGGCCGAATTTCTGGTGGGTGAAACGTACATGTAAATGGGCTAAGGTTGACTGATCGACAACCCCCAGGACATTGACCTTACCCACTTAAAACAAATTCACTCACAAGTTGGGCTTCTTACACAGTGACTGGTCACAAGTTTATTTAATTCATAGAAATACTCCTACTTCTATGATTTAATTTACATACATTGAAACTAATATAGTAGTAATCATCATAAAAACATAATTTATGAAACCTCCACATTACTGAGTATAGGGCTATCTGACAAGCAAGATAGCATCTTAAAGTGCGTGGGGAGTATAGTATAAGTTGGCTTTCCCAGTACCAACTCACACTCTACCAGAGTACCCACTGATTTGAATGTGAAACATTTACTACCGGACTGAGTGGATAAATCTGAGAAGTTTAGGGCGGGCACAAATGTCCGCACGCACATGTATGAATAATAGTTTATCATTAATTAAATGTGAAATGCGAAAACAGGATTTTGGAAATACAACTCTTCATAGGTTGGAGGGGATGCACTAGGTGTGGGACATCTCTCGTTTGGGTGCTCTAGACCAACTCCAGGTTGTTGCTGGTGAGAACTAGCAGGCCTAACACCAGTTTGTCCATGGGATGAATGAATCGAGAACAGCTGTTGCTCGCTGTCAGTATCATTCGCGAGTGGCACTTCCGTCAGTAGTGTTCGTAGTTCGAGTGTAACTCGCCGAAGCTGTGGACCACTCAGGGGACGGCTAGTAAGTTGGTCCTTAAGGTGCTGAAGTCGACTCTCCACTGTTGTTCGACCTTCTTCAGGGTTGCCTAAAATTTACAGGCATACTCATGTAAGAAAACCATACAATTATTACCTATCACCATTCACAACATTTAAACTATCAGCACAGCAAGCGAGACCAAATACGATAGAAAAGAGAAAAGCTTGTTCGATTGGATAGCATCACTATAAGCCAATGCCTTTTCTCCGAAAAGGCTATATAAGATGAATATAAGCTCCTCGCGTAACCCTAAGCCGCTACTGGTCCACAACAAGGTCCAGGATTAGTCAGTTTATTACGAAGGATTAACTGAATAATACAACAGAAACAATCTATACGCTTTTTCTTTTGTTATAATTTTGCTCGGCACTTAACGGACTTTCTAAGCCTGGAGATTGTTCGAGCGGTATAGGAGCTAGGGTAAGTGGAAAAACTTATACTCACCAAGGTGGCCCACCTGGACTCGAACCAAGGCTCTCACGCTTGCAAGCGTAGTGTCTCGCTATATGCCTTGGTCAGATATATACAAGAGGGCCGTGCAGGATATAGTTCATGCAGTTGGTAAAAGATTTGCAATCTATGGATAGCAGGTTTGGTTGCCCCTGCCGGCGGGGCGATTTTCTTGGTATGGGACTTAGCAAGTCCCTCATTCCAAATTTCTAGCATGGGCTCGGATCACCATGGTAAAAAATAGAGGTCCTAACTAGTGGATAAAGGCCATGTTCACTTCATGGTTGACAGATCCATATCTTGTTTCTCGCAAATAGTAGCTGAGTTTTGGCGGATGATGCGTAAACTGACTTCGGTCGACTGACCCCCATCCTGGAGCGATGAAAATGAGTCACACGTGGTGCTCCATGCGAAGTCATAACTGATAACTGATTCTATAGGTTAATACTATTTAGGTGGCCCTAAAGACCGCCAGCGACATATACAGGGCTACTACGGTAGGGAATATTGTTACCAATTAGTTCATGCTCACCTCTGTCGCTAAGCCGCGAGTTCTGTCGAAAGCAACATTTCTTGTCCTTCTTGCATAGACACACACATATCAATATCATCACAGTAACCGCCATTAGTGGAATGCCGACACTGTAATCAGTATTGTGTTGTGTTCATTATTACTGTTTTATTTTGTTTTGCAAAATCTGCATAAGTGGTATTATCAATAATAAACTAATAATTATTTTGATGTCGGTTGCAGTGCGATCAATTAAAGGGGTTATGACATGGGCAAAAGTGACTTCACTTTTTGCAGATTCTGAAGCCTACCATGAACAAATGGGCCCAATACCCATTTCAAATATGTAAGCTTAGATATAGCTCTATCCAATGCGCATACTTAGAGCCCTCAGTGACGTACTTTTTAGACCGTCGACGCACCAGAATTGGCCTCGAGATAGGAAATTAACACAGAGTTGTTGGTGCTTGCGTTGATTTCTCGGCTTACGCACTGAAAAATCCTCTTGCAGGTGCATACTATACTTGTAGTTATACAAGTCTATATTGAGAAAATGTTCAACAAAAATATAGAATAAATATAGAGTTCTAGGGCGTTAGAACCATTATTGTGAAATGATACAGGCCCGAACGCAATGGCCTCTACCTAGGGCTAGGGAAAACCGGCAAAGCACTTGTTATAATTTAAGTTTTCTTCAATCTTACGTTCAATTTTAAGTTCTACTCGATGTTATAACAGGGTGAGGATCACCAAGTTACTAAGTTTTAGTAATTAGATCCCATTTTATATCTATTTGGGCTATTTGGGCCATAGTTATTCAAGCGAACGATATTCGCTTTGTAGAAAAAGACCACTCTCTATTGCTGCGATGTATGCGGAGTTGCCTCCCTTTAAGAATGGGGAACACAACTCTGAAAGTGCGTCTACCATCGACCGTGTCATAACTCCTTTAAGTTGCCTTCTGGGCACAATTGGCACAGTGTAAGTCAACCATGCCCAGACCAACTGCCTTCTATCTTATCATTTCCGAATGATGGCTACTACAAACCTTAGAGCAAGTTCCTGATCAGAACGCAGTCCGAGACAGTTTTGAGTTTGACATGATCGAGCAGCACCTACAAATCCAAAAATAGCAGTACATTGATGGCTACCATTCCAAAATGGAAAACAGAAAATATAGCGGGATAGCTCAGGGTTGCGCTCTTAACTGTGAGGGTCTGCATTTGAATCCATATCATGACGGCTCCAGTAGTCAATATTACGTGGTCGTCACATTGATCTTCGTCAAATACAAGCAAGCCTTGAGATGATGTGGAGTGTTGATATTGACTCGCTCGTAATGCTCGTTGCAAAGCCATAACCGGTGAAAAATCCAGTATTGAGCTCGGTGGCTTCGTCAGAACAGTGAAGACAAGACAACCTCATAACGCAAAAGGTATATCCGTTAACATAGTTCCGACATTTATACCTATTAAGGTAAAAAGTATAGTCATCGCGCCGATCATGGTGGTAGAAACACTCCTGACACCGGTGAAGAATCAGAGTCAAATGACAGCGCAGATTCAGCATTCACCCATGATGATCAGTCATAGTCACGCATGGGTGGCTGGCAAGGAAACATCATGGAGCTATATTCCTCAATTGCATTTTACAGTCACAAAGAAGAGAGAGATAATGTGTCATGTATTTGCAATAAAAGTTAGATTCAAAGTTGCCCGCTGAGCTGATTTTTTGTTTTTGTATGGCAGGTTTATTCAAAGTTGGTTACTAGACGATTAAATACCATGATGTAAATGGGATTGGTAGTAACGTCCATTTGGCTGCACAAGGGAGATATCTGACTTCCCCTCGTGTCAATCTCATTCTACACGGCTCTATACATGAAATTGTAGTCAACTAGGGGTATCCAGGTTTTAAATGAAAAACTTTCAGCCAGAGCTGTCGACGCGCTCCGGCGTGACCGCGCTAACATCAGAGCATGCAGCTTGGCACAAGCCTGCTCACCATGATTGACCGTGTATAGCATGTGTTCTTCTTACCCAGGCTACATGGACTATCACAACCAGGTTGGGCTAATCGCGCTTTCAATCCAGGTATATTAATTAGGAATAGCAGCTTAGTTGTTAAAAATGCTGGGCTAACAACCGTGAGAACCGGGGCCGCGACGGGTCTCTGTTTTGAGCATGAGCTCCTCACATTTATCCTAGCTCCTACCGCTCCAACAAGCCTCAGGCTTGGGAGGTCAGTTAAATAAGATGGTCAAGAGTACGAAAGGAATTAAGCAAACATAGGCAATTACAATGTCATGACAATATCATGTTATGACATTGAGTGGAGTTTATATGTCAACCTCAGGCACTCCTGCGACAGAAAGCTGATGCTGCATGCTCTATTTTTCCCAGTGGTAAGCTAGCTATGATCAAAGACAACCCAGATTCAAATTTGCTGCTCCACCGAGTTCGCCTTTGAACTATTTACTGGAAGTGGAAGTCTTGCCTGGTGAACAATATTTCCGTTCTCAATGGTCGCCGCTCACTCGCTGCTTTATAACATAGTGCAAGAATTGCAGCATCGGCTCTCAACGGCGCTCTGCTGTTGGTTCGGTGGAGGTTGACACCCATTCTCATCAGCAATCAGGGGTGTAAACAGCCCGGCGCGCCGCTGTCGTAAGTGGTGACAAACAAGCATCTAACTCAGTAGCTTTGTCATACAAGGGAACACTTTGCGCTGTCTCCCTCATTGGATTAAAAGAGCTTAGGCCTATCCAAGGAGCAGCAACTCTAGGGGGCCAACCAAGAACCACCTTGAAGATAAGCCATTGGCTTAAAGATACCATCCATAAAAGCAAGATGATCTCATCTTCTCTTAACACGGTTTTGACAGTTTCTTTTAAGTAGGGAAAGTTTGTACTTGCCAATTGTAGTTAGGAGTATAAGAGGTATAATCATCATGGAGCTAGCAAGACTTTTTTTTCGTGTATGGCCTTCCTGCTGGCGGGTTTTTTGCGCTAGACACTTTTTGCCGCCCATAGCACACCCGCCACGGCAGGGGGAAATGGAGCTAGTAAGAAAATCCTTCGACCCAATCGGGGTTTGAACCCACGATCCCTGGGTGAAATGTGATAGTACAGGAAATTCTACAACTATACCACCGAGACCCCCACATCAAGATTTCTGGTAGAACCCAAGCCGAATGACAGTACATACTCCGTACTTATCTATAGTCATGCATGAGTGGCTGTCAAGGAAATGACATGGAGCGGAATTTTAGAGGGAGGGGATCATTTTTTGCCCTCATACAAGGGATAAGTATCATTTTTTTACACGAAATAGTTCTAAATTTTGATATAAGCCAATACAGCGACACACAACATCCGTATAAATAGAGTTGCACCGAGTGCGCTATGTTTCTTTGTTCCACCTGGGCACTTGGCTGTCCCAAGCATGGGTTTCGTTGTATTGGTAGAAGATAGAATTTGTGTGAGAAGCTCATTTTCACAGTGGACGCTCAACCTGAGTAGAAGTTCATCGCTCTAGCCATATCCCATGCACTATCCCTTTGAGGCTTGGGAACCCCTTCCATTCACTATTGCAGGTTATTTCTAGAGACGTTTTATTCCAGCCTACTGGGTAATCCGCTCTGCATGCCTTGGAGGATGTGTTTTTACACCGCACCTGCAATGAACATGATTACCCTTGATGAGAAGTGAGAACTATATCTTACAACAACCTCAGGTGCCCATTCCATTCTCAGAAGGAAACTATATGTCCCAGACTAAGAGACGGTATATTTTGTTTAACAATTTAATACAGAAAACATATGTTTATTACACTAGTCATCCCTATACCTATGAATCAAATATCATTAAGGCAGCTCAATCCATTAACTACCTCATAAATCATAACCATGGAAATAATCACTAGTAGTTCTCTGAGCTATTAAGTGTAAGTCATCCTCTTGAGGTAAGTGTCACAACTGAAATTGCTGACAGCATCCATATTTTCAATTCCATCATTCCTGTATGTCTGTATGAAACAGAACTGAGCTAGGAAGTGATCTGCTCATCTCAGGACTGGTGAAGCAGACTCAGGAGTGCAGAGGAACTCATTTCGTTCTATAAGTACATATTTTTATATTACCGAACTGACAAGGCTGTCTGAAAGAGGTATCCATATGCCAGTCTAGGCTGGGCATCAGAAAGAACAAGAAAGAGAGGACGGAAAAAAGATACATGAAGATAATTGTCTCTAAAGAGACTGAAAACATTTGGATTTAATAACATCATGGACTGAAGCTACAGCGAAAGATCGAAAGCGATGGGGAGAAGTTGATGAGAATAGGTTGGAGGCGCTATATGACAGATGACATCATTCAGCAATTTAAATCAAGTAAGTCAAATGGTATGATGCAAATGTTATTGATAAAGAAATCCATTTGGCTATACAAGGGGGAATATATTCGACATCTCTTCGAGTAGTCATTGGGTGTTGATGTCATACCACACCGCTCCATACACAAAATCTTAGTTAACCATGAAGATAATCGTCAGTATCTGATAAACTGTATGACTTAATAATGAACTCTCATGAATCCATGACCACAGACGACACTGTGAAGATTGGCACTGATATCAGGGTTGAAAAACTGGGAGGATTGGCATCACAGTAAATTGCAACATCTAAGCTGAAGGCAAATAATACACTACTGGTAACCTACCTGTAGATGTAGTTAGACTGCGCGAGGCTGGTAGTGGAATAAGCTGTCGGCCGTGACCTCCCCTGTCTTTTCAAGTGACTCGGTTAACATCTTTGCGATCTATGACACAAGATAAATGCATAAAGCATAACAACTGTGGGACACCACCGTGAGTAGCCCGGTGGCAGTCGCTATCCCGAAGGCTGGGCAGGGTTGGCATTGTAGAATGCTGACTACGCCCAGAGCCAGTTCCAACCTTCAAAGTGTTTTAGTGTGAGGCACCAGCTACAAGATTGAACGGATGGTCCTGGAAGGTTGGGGGTCAGTCAGCCTAAGTCATGTCACCCGCCGAAATTTGGCTGCTCTTAACAAGAAGGGAGCGGTTGATCTTTATGATCTTTAACAACCATCCTGATCGTATCCATTGGTCGATACCTCCTTTATTTTCACCGTAGTGTTCCGAAGCCACGCTAGCAATTTGGAGTGAGAAGCTTGCTAAAAGCCCATACCAAAAAAATACCCCGCCGCCAATGAGGCTCAAACCTGTAATCTTTAGAATGCAGTTCCAAACCTTTTACCAATTGAGCTATCCTGGCCCCCGCACTGCACAGCATATGTAAAGTAGTAGCCATTTGGACGCGTTCAGTGAAAAACCTAAGTTGCTACGGTCAGGATATGCGGGTAATGCGTAAACAAATGGCCTAGGCTGACAGACCTTGAACCAGAAACCTGAGGCAGAAAAGGGAAAGTCGCTCCAGTACCATCCCACGCTACCATGGCAACAACAGGCCGTGAGAACTTTGCCTTCTAGCAGAATACTTCATCATCGCCGCTGCACTTACCTCGAAGTTAGTTATAAGTGGAGTTTGGGAATCTATGGCCATTCTTCTTATCATGTAGTTATCCTCGGTATATTTAGTATTGTTATTAGGCAGATTGATCACCATATCAATCTTCTTCTCTTGAATCAGTCTACAAACAGGCGGGATAGTCCAATGGCTAGAGCGCTTGGTTCACGATCGATAGATCCTAGTCATGTTGACCCCAATTGTGAGAATGAGCTCCTCAATTTTTTCGTATTCTGACCAGTGTCAGTGTCAGTGTCAGCGTCAGTGTCAGGGGTTTGCAGGAATTGGCCTACTGAGTCTTTGATTCAGCGTTGCGAAGGGTGCGCCATTAGGAGACCTTCTGCTTACATTCACACTGGGCCCTCTCATAATTCCTAAGTGTAGATAAATGCATGTAGATAAGCTGACGCCTAGAGCGCATTTCAGAAACAGTACTTAAATGATCACACCTCAATAAAAAATTGAAGTTTCATGATTGCATAATGACAACACAAATGCATTTGGCCAGCATGAAGTCATGATACATATATATAGTAACAGGATTGATTGCCTGCTGGTTTGGGTCAATCAATAAGTAATGCCTGCAGTTCAACAGTGCTTGTGAATTGGATTGGGGTTGTACTCACTTAGTAGCCACTCCGGCGTGTTCCCCTTCATTGTCAGCGACAGCCCATCCGACAGTCTTGGCCGGGATATTATGCTCTCTCAGGTATTGAGCAGTTGCTTTGGTTGCCACCAACTAAAACACGATCAAGAAGATATTTCATATTGGCCGGCTGCGGCGGACAAAGAAACGGTTGATGTTCACGAGTCTCCTTGCCATGGAATTTAATCGGAATACAATTCAACATTTATCCCCTATTTTATTGCAAACTCAGCCTGCCTAACATCAGTTGAGATTGTAACGAGCAAAGTTGGGTGAGGTAAAGCAATATCTATGACTCAATTGTGTACAGTGAAATAATATTTTTGACCGCATACGTCATCTCAGCAAGCTCAGGTTTCAACAGAAAGAAAAAAATTGAATCATTCCACGCAAAGCCTAAACCAAACAGAAGTATTTTCAAGAAAACACCAACTCGTTCAACCTCTGCAGTGTTCGCAGTAGGCACAACCTATAAAGCTATCACCCACTCAACTGGTACAATGACACAGTGACACAATGGGATAACAATACGCATGTGGTCACATATAACGCACCTGATAGCCTAGATCATGTAGCTTCTTGGCGGTTGGTAAGAATTTTGGCTGGAAGCTGTGCTGAATACCAATCATGACCACGCCTCCTTTGGGCGGAATCTTGAACCCAGCAGAAATGAGAGCTTTGAGCAGAGCAGTGTGGGTGTCTGGACCGTAACAAGCCACCTATGTATAAAAATAACAGAATTCTCATGGGATGATAGGTTATCATGTCCATATGTGATGGTTCTTATTATGGAGTCCTTGATCAGTTTATGTTGGTTGGTGCATAGAGTGATTCTTCCATCAAACTCCATGAATGATAACTATGTCTATGGTCCGCTGTCACTTATAGACAACTACGCTAGCGGAGTTTAAATTCGGTTCTCTCTCAGCTAATAGCTAAAAACTGTATACTCTACACCATTGGTTTGCAGCCAGGGCATCATCATCCGATAATAATTTACCAGGCAGGAAAAAAAACTATTGCACACTCTGATGATTAAATATCAATAATAGTCAACCACCAGTCGCGGCCCCTTCCATCAACTCCCGCTAGGCAGTGTTCTTTGCAGAGGCGTGGGTAACATTCAAGTATTTTCTCCAGGCACATTTTGATTTCTTGCATTGGCTAGCAACATCTAGCATACCTAAACTCATGGGTGAACAGTGAATACCAGAGCTGTTAGTCACTATAAGAAGGAGCCACTGTCTTACCTCACCGGTTGAGGACATCTCACATCTAAGGAGAGGATCGGCGTCTCTCAATCTAGGCCATGAGAACATTGGAGCCTACAGATGAGACAATAAAAATCAAGTCAGCTGCCATCCGATCAGTAACCAGCCATTGGAGAGACTGCGGCAAGATAAAGACAACATTCTGGCAAGTATGAAATCTAGCGAGGGCACAACATAAAAAATATCAAATATTGGGCAGCTGACACTACTAGGGTGGTAACCAATAAGAAGTGATGCCGCAGTGAAAATGTTTAATTTGGACGGGCTACTTTTAATCCAAGGATAGTTAGGCATTACATTAGTTTGAATTGACTAAACCCAAGACTTATACTGCATAAAACAACCTCATGGTCGCAAGTCAGTTTATCAAACATGAAACAAAATTTCAATAGTGAGGTGACCTTCAAACTATACGGTCACTGTCTTTCAGTTCTTAGTACTACCATAGCGAGCTACTTGCTGATCGAATACTAACAGTGATAATAAGTCAGATACCTTGATACCGACATAATCCTTGGGATTATGTGGTGTTTCCAGCGTAGGTAGATTAGACAGGTCCAGGGGCTCGTCGACCATCACCTTTGTCGCGACTTTGACAAGGTCGGTGCCAATGGTTTTGGATACGAACGGACAAGATCGTGAGGCGCGAAGGTTCAACTCAATCACCATAATGTCATCATTGGTGACGAGGAACTGCATGTTCAGCGGGCCGCTGATCTTGAATCGTTTGGCAATTTTTCGTGTGATTTCCGAAATCTGGAAATAGCGAGGAACTGATAAACAATGCCTGTTCTTCATGCAGGGTGTCCTTAGGCGATGGTCAAGTGAGGAAGTGGCTGCTAGAGAGCCAATGTGCACCAGCAAAAGTGTAACTGAGGTGCCACTCCTTGTCCTCACCACCTTCACCTTTGCCCAGCAGTGTACCCATTCCCCTTCGAATGAACAGAGAGTTTTCGAAAAATTCCGCGCAGAAACCGTCTTGAATCCAGGACTTTCAGCGCCAGTAGAAATTGCTCCAATTGCTCAGACACAGACACTCAGATACAATATATTCTACTTGCATGTCGAGATATGCGGATGTCTATATGGGCAGTTTTAATTTGACATGATTTGAAAGGGTATCCATTCTTCGTGCACTGAACAGTTAATAAAACTAAGCGTAGTATGAACAGCGAGTAAATATTTCGGTGTTGACAGAGCAGCGAGGAAGTGGTTCATGGACTAAAAATGTAATGATTGCGCCTGAGCCCATGACCGTGTTGGGAGGCGGCTGACAGCCAACAGGTACTGGCAACATTGAGGCTGCGCTTACGCCTACAAATATTATATACATCCTTTGCAGACACTGGAACAGATTCGAGACTGAAGCTTTTTCAATTATTTCTGCAAAACTCTATCACCACCTGTCAAGAACTTGGGTAATAGCACTTACTTTATCAACTTGTTGCTTGGTGAGAGTTTGAGCCGGCATCATCAAGGTAGCATCACCACTATGTACTCCAGCGTTCTCCACGTGCTCTGAGACAGCGTGAGCGACTACAATACCATCCCTAGCGACAGCATCCATCTCGACCTGCAGAAACCAACCCATACATGTTCAAGATGGGGGCTGGCAACTGTCTTCAATGAATGCTCAAAATTGATTCAATAAACCATCGGTCCCATTATTCGGGTATCTCAGTAAGTTGCATGACAATATTCATCAACCTCGAAAATTCAGTGCCAACAAACCAGAGCTGGGAAGATTTTGGTACTTTGGTGATGACAGACAAGTATATGAGCCCAGTGCCTTTAAATATCATCTTAGAGAGTTATAAGAATAAAATTAAACGTTCGGAATGATTTCATAATTTTTTATATAAATTCGTCTTCATTGATTGTGATTTAACGGTTGCAAAACATCACTTTATCTGAAATGCAATGCAACGGTGTATCTCCTGAATACTCAGTATGGGGTGATTACAACTGAAAATGGGGGAAG
>Ga0224501_10002248_pt1 | contig 15107 bp, 8 predicted proteins | sample SF_Oct11_sed_USG_4_FD_169105 | JGI IMG/M metagenome (GOLD analysis project Ga0224501, IMG submission 169105) | Sediment microbial communities from San Francisco Bay, California, United States - SF_Oct11_sed_USGS_8_1 | ecosystem: Environmental > Aquatic > Marine > Sediment | place: USA...
ATATCCTCCCCACGCGGACACCTGTAAACATGAATAATATGAGTTGACATGGGCAAACACAGTGTGAAAAAGGCACCACTGACTAATGCTTCCATCAGGAGACAGAGACTTTGAAAAAGCATACCATATAGAAGTATGCCAGCGCTGAAGAGATTGCCCAGAAGACTGATCCGGTCTTGACAGCTTTTATCTACAATAATGACCAAAATTTTATTGTGCGCAAAATAGGAGAGCAGCGTAGTAGCCAAAAACACTTCCATGAGAAGTTGAACGAGATCATGGTTACTACCTGTAACATTACATTTACATGTACTCTCTAATAAAATGTGTTGAAGGAAGAGCCATCTGGGTGGGAAGGACTGAAGAACTTTTCGCCGAGGCGGGAATCATTAGAATTTGAATCTACTTACATAAAAAAAATACAACCATTCAATCAGGTTTTAACCGCACCACCCATTTAGTAGAAATTGGTGATTCATTTAAAAATTCCATCTATTACTACGTGTAACATAGCTTTGTGCCACTCACCCATAAGTAGTACGTAAACATTAGAGCAAATATGGCAATTCCTTCATTGTCATAGCTACCTGCCACCGATCTGCTGATGTAACCAGGCACTGTCAAGACATAAAATCGCATGATAATCATACTCAAACCTCAACCGAGAAGTCTTTGGGTTAGGTAGTGGGAGACAATATCTAGTGGAAACAGGGCACTAATATAAACGGAACTCACCAATTGCTATAAAGCATGCAGCCAGTAGACCTGCCCCCTGGCTCCAGATCTCTTTAGTGAAGAAATACATTGATATCGCAGTTAGTCCGCTACAAGGAGATGAGCCATCACAAGCATGTGCACAACAAGCGATCACTCAAAGAAAAGATATCCTACATCGCTAATGGCCATACGCGCTTGGCGAGTTTCATCTTTAATAGCCATTCAAAAGGCCGCATGCTGAACCAAACGCCTCATAGATTTAATGAAAGCGCACCAAAACCGATAACAGGTTGCACTACTGGAGAGTGGAGACCATCTGTGAACTGGTGAATGAAACAGCACACTAGTTGACCGAGCGCAGACAATAGATAGTAGAGACTGTGCTGGTAATCTGCTAAGACCTGACCACCCTGTGATACGAAACAAACCTGAACAGTGGTGCCAAGAAGACACAAACATCTCGTATGTGGATGGGTATGTTGAGTCCATTGAGAACATAATGAATGAGTCCGGACGTCACCATAAGACCGGGATACACCTGCAGCATATGTCATACTTAATACTGCAGACAATGTGATTACAAGCGACTATAAAGCGGTTCAATCCCCAACTCTATTTTCTGTCTCTCCCAAACACCATTGTAGCATCAACAGTCGCTCATACTAACCGTTCCGCCAACAATTCTTCCGAGTGGATACCACGCTCTCTCATCAAACCAATTGAGAAAATTGTAGAACCCATTCTCTACCATGTAATGAGTAGCTCTATAATTAAACCTACAAACCGACAAAGTATCATCCATCGGCATACTCAAAATATGAGCAATTTACTTGTGAAGTTGAATGAATAAAAAATTCTGCCTACTATTATTGTTCTTGGCTGTTTCTTTGTTACATCAAAGTCTGTAGTTCGTATTTTTTGTGAGATGGAATCAGTGTTGAGTGTATTTTTCCCCCACATTTGTCTTCACAAGAATCAATTATTTATCTCCAAATCAGCCTCAGAGCCACGGAGTCAGTCATTCTATCAACTCAGTCACTTGTCACTCACTCAGAGTCAGACTCGGACACTGTCAGTGTCATTCAAACAGTTTGAGTCAAAGTCATTCATGATTCATTCAATTTATTTTAATTTTTTATTATTTATAGCTGAGGGAACCTCCTTTCCTTAGTCAATATGAATATCTGATATTGATTTGATGCTAGCAGCACAACGAATAACAAGAGAAGACCAATATCAACAACATGTCTCCCAAAACTCAATTAGCTATTGAGATTATTACTCGTCCTACTAGCCTGCGCTGCCAGCATCACTCCCAGTCACTCAATAAATCAGCATGGACTGGAGATTGAATCATGAATGAGTCAATCAATCATTGACTGAGTCAGTGAGTGGACTTGTGGAGGTTGAATAATGAATGAATGAAAGTTCAAAGACTCACCATGGATCGAATTCATGAATGATGCTTTCAAATCGAATGACAGCGAACAATCTAGAGCTGAATCCTGCGATCCATGCTAACGCTAATACTGCAAATACTATGAGTTGCTGGAATCCGGCAGTATTACTCGGGACGCCGGAATTTTTCAAGGAACCGGTGGCGGCCATGTTTCACTATCAACTGCAGTCGTGGACCAATCACCGCTGGCGACGAAGCACATTACCTGTAGCGACCCCAGCTATACACGTATGTGAAGTTTGGTAGTATCCGCCTGATAACTTTTTCGGGACTATCGCCAGTATCGGAGAATTTTTTCTATTGTCCACCGATTTGATACGTTCCAACCGTTGCTGTCTGTTTTTACAACCCCGGTAACTCGGTAATTATGCCATTTGATAGCGGTGACCAAACAAAATACCCAAAACGACCAAGCATCCCGACTAGAGCGATGATAGAAAGAGATGTCGCTAGATCCGAGGATGATGATGTTGCGTACAAGTTAGCCCTCACTGAACAACAGAAGCGCTTTCCAAGCTCAGAAGATCGGGCGAAAGTAGGTGAGTGGCTCAGTGACCATTGTTTTAATCTGTTTAGAATGTTGCTGCGTTATCCAAGATTCAGACAAAGAAGTATTTGCTATCTGTATGCACCCACGAAACGCCCAGTGAATGAGACGACGTCCGTGACACACGCAGGCAGACTCGCGAGTTATTGGAGGCAACGGACGAATGGTGTATTGTGACGCCCATGGACACAGATATTCTGCCACTGACTGCAGCCAATTCAAATCTCCTGTTCGGGACTAGAATGTTTGGCTCCAGAGCAGTAGTGGCCATCAACTTGAGCTTTATACTTGAACCCAGGGCCACACTCCAGGATGTCAGTCCATCTTTGCACTCCCCTTCTGTTCCTTCAGCTGCATCAGTTGTGCACAACTGTGTGCTGTATTTTGCGGTAGACTGTAACTCACCTCATAAACCTTGCAGTGGGTTCGCAAAAACCATATCTGCAGTGATCTATCTGTCCATTAAGTGTATCACCGTTAGCTTCGGTAAGGAAAATTGGAATAACTTACTCAGTTACTGTGGTGCCGTGTTTATTTGAGAACCTACCATTATGTATGCTTAAAAAAGACAGCCAGATGGTACAAGACAAGTTCCAATCAACACCCCAACGCCCCATTTAACATGGGCTGATTTCTCCAGACTTCTTTGATCATCCTGATAGGTTGGGAAAACTCTTCAGTGTGGTTAGCCACCTTCCTATCTTTCATGATGTTCCCACGGGTACTGATTAGGTTCAAGTTGGGTTGTTACTATAGCAGGGAAAGTTGAAAACGGCCATGCTGCTGGTGGTCAAGCCAATGAGTTCCTACAGTTCAATATTGACTTGATCTGCTTGCCAATGTTTTATAATTGTGATTCTTTGGTATCAGGTCGTGTGGACCTCTACCACATGCCCAACTCAGTGGTGTTAACCCAGAGATAGGCACTCGTCATATAAACTTTTCATTTAACAGAGTACCTATAAAGCCCCTTTTGACTGGGCCTTTAACTGGTAGTAATGGAAATCCTTGCCTAAATCCCTGTTGCCTACCTATTTCTATCACGAATTCAACAAGCCATGGGTTTCTTTGGCTGTACTCCTAAACCCTTCGAGGGGCTCTATAGCAGCCATCCGATTGATGGGCTGAAAAGTTTACACGTGAGTGCCTATCTTTGGGTCAATACCACTGAGTTTGGCATATGGTAATGGTCCACACGGTCTGATACTAAAATAACCACAATTCTAAAACATTCGCAAGTAGATCAGTAACTCATTGGTTTGACCACCAGGAGCAAAAAAGCCCGCGGGCGGCGTGTCCAACTTTCCCCGGCTATAGCCCACTCGAGGAGTTTGACATGCTAGCGCCGCCTCACTTCGTATAAGCAGAACAAGTATATTGATCGCTGTGCACAGCCACGTAGTATATTTTGTAACCAAACCACACAGTGTTTTCTCTTAGTCAGCTGTACACATCTTCCCCAAAAACCACATTTACCAACATCATCAAAACCGCAATTGTAGGTGACCAAACTCACGACGCCAAAGAGTTCTTCACAGAGGCTACCCAGTTCCTTCATCGTAATCAATACCTCATGACATGTGCGGAACAGCTGACACAGGATCTAGAGAGACTACACAAAAATGCCTCCTCTCTACAGAGCCTCGTCAAATCGTGATCTCCATTATCGGCTTTGTTCATGTTGGCGATGGATTTCTTTTCAGCATAAAATACTTGGTGGAATCGTACACGCCAAGGAAGACAAATCCGCCAATAGCTATCCACATTACTCGGGGGACCACTCCGGCCCACAATCTGTAATAGGCAGCATGCAAATATATGGGTATGGTCACTGGGTATTGTCAGATTGAAATGAACCCAGTACTGACGAAGAACTCAATAAATTCAGTCTGGAATTTTTAACAGATTCTACTTTAGATTCTGTAAAGTTGTGAGATTATGATGGTGCTAATGCTCATTTGGTGACACTCACCCTCGTATTCCCTGTGTCTTATAGACGTGCTGAAGAACTGGCACCAATTTTGAGTTGTGTCCCGCCTTATCCTTGGACTGGAAAAAATTGATTTTATTAGTTATAGTAACTTACATGTACAATACACACAAAAAACAATCTACTCCATAACCAAACGGACCAATGGTGAAATGGTTAAAAATACAGCAAAATGGTCTAAACTCTAAAGAGTCACTGACAAAGCATGGATGCTGATGCACTGTCTGTGATTTCTTACCTCTGCGAGCATGATTCGTGTTTTAGCAACATCAATTGGTGTGGTGGCAAAAGCTGCTACACTACCTACAACAGAGTAACTCTCATAAGCGGTGTTGGGACAGTGGGACAATCTACACAAACTAAACAAAATTCACACAGCTAGAATCATGTCTCACATGTGGCCGCATAATAGATACGGCTGGTATGCTGTATTATGGTGAAAATGCTCCACCGAGCCCATAACTTCGTCTTTGAGACACAAAGGGCGTGAGCAGTTGGTTGATGGAAGCCAAACTAGTGTAAAAACCTAAAACTCGGCTATAATTTGAGATTGCCCATCAAGGAGTTCCCCCCTTTACTCAGGGGCTAACTCTACGCACCTAGCTTCCAGCACAAACGTTAGATGCCAAAAGCCTTTTGCGCACTTTCGGAGTTGTGTTCCCCATTCTTAAATGGAGGCAACTCCGCATTCATGGCAGCGATAGCGAGTGGTTTTTTTCCACAAAAGGAATATCCGTCACTCGAATAACTGCGGCCTAAATAGAAATAAAATGGGATCTAATTACTAAAATTTAGTAACCTAATGATCTTTACTCCCTCATAACATCGAGTATAACTCAAAATTGAATGTAATATTGCAAAAAAACTGAAGTTCTAAGTGCATTGTCAGTTTTCGCTAGCCCTAAATAGAGGCCGTTGCGTTTGAGCCTATATCATTTCGCAAAAATGGCACTCACGCTCGCTGACAAGAGGTGAAAAACTGCACTCTGAAACCCTATTTTTACATTTTTGTTAGACATTGTCTCTTTATAGAATTGTGTAGCTACATGTCTAGTGTGCACCTGCAAGAGGATTTGCCAAAAATCGACGCGTAAACCGAAAAATCAATGGAAACACCAACAGCTCCGTGTTAATTTCCTATCGAGGCAAATTCTGTTGCATCGACGTTCTGAAAAGTGCGTCATGAAGGGCTCTAAGTATGCACATTGGATAGGGCTATATCTAAGCTTCCATTTGAGCTGGGTATTGAGCCCATTTGTTCATGGTAGGCTTCATAATCTGAAAACAAGTGAAGACACTTTTGGCCATGACATAACCCCTTTAATAAGGATATAGTCACTCTTGCATTGGATTGGCTATTTCACCTATTCAGAGCACTGTTACTGCTGTCCTAGCAAACACAATTCTAGTCTGGAATCTGACTAGTAGGAAGTGATTATCTGGCTATCTCATGTTTAAAAGCTCTTCATGTATAGTCTTGTGAATGCTGCCTACCTGCCAATGCGCCACAAACAGCTGACTTGATCGGTGTCACCTCCCCATTCACCGACCATTTCACCTACAATGCACGGGTTATACACATAGACTGTACAATCATTGCATAATAAATGAATACTCTATTATAAATGACTGTTACCGTCTAGCGAATCAAGTATCAGCTCCCAATCGAAGGGTAAGGATTGACATGAAACATCCACCCACGCCATCTATCATCTGTTTCGGGTTGGGAAGAGTGTCTCGGCTTTCTTATATGTATATTATAGTTGAAATATGAAACTCACTTTGAGAAATTCCCACAATGGGAACTGTATCATAGAGAATGGAATTTCCCTGAAAACAGTGGATAGGTAGCCACGGTAGAAGCCGCCTACGCCTTCAGTTTGTAGAGTTTTTCTAGCGATCATAGGGACAGAGCCATTACCGGCCTGAGCTCGCTGCTTTACCACCTCACATGGTACACGAATTAGACATGCTACCTGTGACAGAACAACATTGGAGGTCATGGTACAAAATATAGTAAGCTTTATTAGATATGGGGAATGGGCTAGGACATAAACTGTAAGGCAAGACAGAGCACAGTGATGCTATTATCTATCATCGATCATCAGTTAGACCGAGTCACAAATGATCATTGACACTTACAATTTCTGCAAGTGATGAGGCAGCCATCACCCCGTATGCTGGTTGGGAAGTCTTCAAGTTTCGCTTGCTGAATTCATAAGTCACGAAAAATAAGGCAGCTGTAAAAAATTAAAATCCAGATTATAGAACAGCTTTGGACAAACCCAACAAGGCAACATCAATACGTGATATGTGTACTTTATTTTATTGTACTTTTGAACACTGAATGACAATATGCAAACATTTGATCCAGGGTTACCTCCAGGCGCTGAGCCAATTGCCACGGAGCCAATTCCGGCATAGACTCCTCTAAAACCACCAGCAGCTAGAAATCCAGCCTCGCTCTGTAAACGCGTTTTTATCGTATCCAGGGGGAAAAGGCTCAGATCCACCGCCAACCCAGCCAGCGCACCACTCTGAAGAAAAACATTTGTCACCCATAAAATTTCTAATGAACTACATAACTAGGAAATAAATCACATTCACACTATTCAATTCGGTCGACGCTATAGTAGACTGGTACTGCCTTACAATTAGTGCAACAGCCGTGGTGTCGCGCATCACAGTATTCGCCTTGGCCGTCCTTCAGTAAGCTGGAATGGACGCCTCTACAGACACCAGACAGTGCTACCCTTCAAAATAAGAGTAGAGACCGCCATCATCATGATAATCATCAACTTAGATAATTACTTATTGTGATTATAATTAACCATTATTATCATATACATGTATAAATAAGCCACTGGGTTGTCTAAAGTTTAGTAGTAGAGAACTAGCACTAGGTATACTCTTCTAGTCTAGAGTAGCACTAGAACTAGAAGGAGCAAAAGCAAGTACTTACTATAATAGTAATAGAGCAAATGCAATTTCTATTAGAAAAAACTAGGCCTTACAATTGCACAAGGTAAGTAGTTCTACCAGTATGTAGAAAAGAATGAGTAGCACTAGTCTACAGTCTCTGAATTACAGTACAATGGTAGTCATGAACAAAAGGCGACAGGAATAAAATGCGGTCGGCGCACCATAACTCAACTGGCCTCGGGATAGGAAATTAACACAGCTGTTGCCGTTGGTGTTTGTGTTAATTTCTCGGCTTACGCAAAGAAGTTTGACAAATGCGTTTGCATGTGCATACTGGACTGGTAGTTAGTTACACAAGTCTGAATAGAGAAACCGTGCAACAAAAATATAGAAATAGGGTTTCAGAGCGCAGTTTTTCACCTCTGTCAGCGAGCGTTAGTGCCGTTGTTGCGCAATTATAGAGGCCCAAACGCAACGGCCTCTATTTAGGGCTAGGGAAAACCGGCCAAGTATATTAATTTCTACAAATTCTACAACTACAAGTCATGTATGGTGTAGGATAAAAATGCTGACTAGTAGCTAGTGAACTAGTTAACTCTAGAACTTAAGAGTTGCTCACTCGACTCGGAGTCGGTCAGTTAGACTTAGACTCAGAGTCAGACTGAGTCAGAAGTAGAGTCAGAGTGTGACTGTGAGTACTGACTGTGAGTGTGAGTACCGTAGAGTCTAGTAATAGAATGCTAAGAATAAAGTGCTTTTATTTCTCAAATGCATGTGGTCTATTCGTCAGCGTTAAAATTTAGATTGCAAGTAGGTCACCTCGCAGCTGCAGCAATCAGTGACAGCAACAGATAACAAAAGCTCAAAACTCACGAGGAAAAAGCACTGCACGCGGAAACACGAGCAAAATAGTCTGAGCCTGAATCGCTGTCAGGTGTTAGGACTTGGTGTCTGGTAGTCTGGCGTTCCGGCGGGGCCCTGTGTAGGCTCCTAGAACTAATATACAACCAGGGACATGCTACTGGTATGAGTATGACACTAAAACTATGTGACTATCTAGCTCCCAAAAGGTATTTTGGAGTATTATCACAGTTTAATGTATATAATTCAACCTCATGGGATATGTAGGACGGTCTGGATCACCTGGTATGCATGTTGTAATTTGTCCTCTTCCCCAACCCAAGCGTATCCCAACAAAACTCCACTTGGTTATAAGCTGATCTGGCTTGGTGTGACAAAGAAAGAGAGGGGTGAAAATGATTCACATTGTCATCAGACCGAGATAGCGAGAATGGCTGATTTGTCATCTGGCCAGTTAGTTGATCGGCATGAAAATCTTTCATCAATGACTTCATGATAATTTTTATCATAAATAACACCCACACAGTATTGTATCAAACAAATCCAATTAACTAATTACTCAATAGTAATATGTGAACCATTCACATAATTCCTGAAAACATCGCATTTATCCACTGGCTGACTTTGTCCCCCATTTCCCGGCTCGCATCTATAATAAAGGCGTGTCTGAAGCCGCTGTCGCACAAATGCAGCCTCTCATGCTCAGGGAACATTAATTTCATTTCATGGTAATAATCTACAGGACACCAGTGATCGTCTGAGCCGTAATAAAGTGTTATCTTATCAAGATGACGTCGCACTCGGTCCTTGTCCAATTGTGATACCTACAAATTAGGCATCGCGTTAGATATATCAAGTAATGTGTTCTCTTGATCTAATAAATGGAATACAGGTGTGAACGTGACTGTGGTATAACCTCTTGCTGTTTTGGGTTCCTATGGATTGAGGCCCATGAAATGATTATTTTGCTTGAGGGCTCATGCAGCCAAGTGACCACCTGTTTCTGTGAGTTTGATTTATGTGGTTTGTGAGTGAGGCACATTTAGGTACACAGAAGCAGTCGTTCAACATAAAGAATTCGGGAGTGCTATTACAAGTTGCCCACACCTGCCTCTTTGGTTTATAGTCACAGAAATCCAACCATTCTGCTTGGTGATTCCCACGGCAAATTTGTTCTCAGCTGTCAGCGCCTATGACTGAATCAATAATAGTGAAGTATTCTCACCTCACTCATTTCAATGTTTGCCATGTAGGTAGCATTGGCAACGCAATAAGGGTTAATAACGTTTTGGCTGGCGGTGCGAATACATCTTGGCACGGTGCTTCTATGACGACTCTTTCGCCTGTCAAATGTCCAGTCTATAAGTTTCTGGCGCAACCTTCGGGGAAGTAAGTACAGGAAGAAGGCGATAAGCACGAGAAACCAGCGAAAGTATCGAAGCACTGGGGTCATACGCTTGCCTTGTGGTGACACGGCCATCCTCTCAATAGTCGGGAAAAGGAGAAAACCTACAAATGACAGACTCACCGTATAAAACAATTTCAGTCACCTAACAGTAACACACGTAGATGACATAGATGACCCCAAGAAATAACTTCACAATAACCATGATGAACTTTATGTTAAAACCCAGCACGTGTGATAATAGAACTTTATCTATTTAATCCTTTCCTACTCGACCTCTGGACCATCTTATCCTATCTAAGCGGCTTGTTGGAGCAGTAAAGAGGTTGGAGTTTTGTGAGCAGCTCCTTTCTTATAGTGAGCGCCCAGCATGACTAGGACTTGAACTAAGAATCTTCCAATCTTGAACCAAGTACTCTAGCCATTGAGCTATCCCGCTATTATATCCTGTGGGTTTAACAGTGTCCCACTGGTGATGAAATTTTAGAATGTCTTTGCCCATCTGCTATAGATACTGTGATAGTCATTTGCTGGTCACGCAGTAGATGAAATATTATCACCTGTAACTGGCTGGATATAAATTATAAATCTAATAGCCTAATAATTATTCATCCGGAGGAAATGGTTAACACTGGGACAGTCGCATGAACTCTGCCCATACCGTGTATAATTCGTTCTTTCTCTATCCTGTCCATCGTCTCAAGTAAAATGTACGCTCCTATTGAGTGTCCTATCAGCATGACCTGTACATCTGCTGGTAAATACTCAGAGATGAAATAGACTTTATGCTGGATCTGACCTTCTAAACTAAACACAGCTTCATCAGGCTCTGCAAATAAAAAAACTAAATCATTCAGATCATTTTTGTAATGAGTGTTTCAAAGCCAGATTTTGTTTCATATAATAAATACCGAATGATCTTGATCATTTTATTTAAGTGTGGTATGTCTTTGGGCTTCGGTTTCTGTGGCCGTTCTTTGTTAGTAGAATTTCTGACAAATGACTTGACATTACAAGGTACGGGATCTTTAAACCATTAGGGTTTGGGAGATGCGAGAAGGGGATAATTGGAATTCTTCTGTTGGGGAAGCAGACAAATAATTTTGAATCCATGATTATGGGTTTTACTCACTCGACCAGCCAGCATGAGCTGGCACTTCTGAGTGTCCCGCGTGTGACAGTCCCCAGACAGGAATACCCGTATTCTTATGGATTACTCCCATGAACTCTTCATAGAACTCGATTGCGCCAGGATTGCCTGTGGATTATAAAATAAACATTTTTGTCCATGCTGTTTTTATTGCTCTACTCATGCACTCGGGTCTCCTCAGCCTGGGGGTTGCTGGGGCGGTAGTAGCTAAGAATTTTGTGAGTGGTTCATTCTCACAGTGAGTGGTCAGCATGATAAAGACTTGTATTGCTGAATACGTGTAGTTTTAAAACATCGGGCAAGAGATTTTGAGTGCCAAATAAGGAAGATTATGGTACATTTCTGATTGGATCAAATATTATGGTAAGCGTCATTATTCCGGGGACGGTGACCAGTGGGCCTCACCTGGCACAATGAGGATGAGCTTTTTTTGTTCATCTAATTCTCCAAATTTGATCAGATGGGTGTGTATGCTGTGGATGTTTGGGTACTCATGCACACCAGAATGCTCTGCGTCCTCAGGCATCTTGCCGCTGCAATCCAGACACAGAATACTTCAGCGCATGATTCATGGCTGATCTCCCGGGCTTCATCGACTGGTTGAATGACTGTTTGTGTTTCTAAGACTAAGACTCCGAGTCCTACTAAGAGTGAGACTGAGAGTCATGGTTGAGATATTGCCATTCAAATGATTCAATCAGCAGCCAAGCAGACACAATGGCGGTCTTCAGTCTGTAATTACTTTGTTATTTAATTAAACTAGGACAGCAACATATCAGACTCACAGACAGTCTAGTGTCTACTCTAGTGACTGACTAGTGAGTCAAACTCAAAACTTGGAACTGGAAGTTTGGATCATGAAGATGAACTATTGTCTACCAGTCCAGTACCAGTAGCCGTAGCATAAGGAGTAGTCAGCAAGTAACTAGTAACTAAGTAAGTCACTAGAGTCTAGACGACTAGTATAAATATATCTAATATTAAATCATACGACAGTCGACATACATAGTATAACTATATGATATAGTATATATATGGCTAAAAGAAGACAATAGTATGCTTTGAAGTGAGTAGCGCGGTTATCGTCCTGATTAATGAATAACTGACTGGTCGACAGTCTCCCTATGGCGATTGGTGATTACCTCTTGGTCAGAATACTTGGTTATGACAACTTTACACTTACAGAAATCACAATTTTAGTATAGGTTCGAACAAAAATAGGCGTGGTGGAAGCCGGTCAATAGGTAAAGGTCGCTCCGGTCAACGAGAGGTGAGTGTCTGCTGTATATCACCCAGAATATTGTTACGATGAGCGTTGAAAACTAGTTGCATATGCTAGAGTAACGTTTATTTTGATAATATCGTCAAACGACCAGATCGTGTTGAAGCTAAGTCCGAATTAGCGGACGCTCGAATGTAATAGATGCGCAAAATACAGCCCTCAGCGGGCCTCTGTAATGTTTTGCCAACATCGCAGTCACACCCTGCTCTTCCATAACTACGTGATCAGTGTCGAAACCGTGATTAGTGCTCTACCAGCAGTGTTGACCGTCACACAAAGAGGAAGATATGACATTGAAAGCAGTTATTCTCATCGGAGGGCCACAGAAAGGTATGACAATTTGTATATTGTACCGAAAGTTGGCTTTCGGTCAAACTTAAAAGTTAAATCACTCACCTCAGCTAAGCCTAGACTAGAGGCTAGTACTAGTAGTAGTAAAGTAAGTTAGTAAGTAATTTACTCATTTCTACATAAATAAGTGGGTAGTGAAAAACTATATACCTGTACCCTGTACCCCATTACCTCCGAAACCATGTACCCAAAGCTCGAAACATAGTACCCGGTACCGTAGATACCATGTACTTCCATCAGAAATTTGACACAAAAAAGTGAAATAATCCCGACAATGTTTAAAAATTAGGGAAGTCCTTGTGTCAGTAGAACTATAACACAACCTGAGAGGGACAAATAGAACCACTTTTGTTTTTTCCTTTTCAATACTCAATTAAGACACAGTGTGTCGAATAACTTCCACCACTTTCACCGCTTTGAACTTCACCAACTTTTTTTACGTTACAATATCATGTCTCAACCTGGGTATTGAAAGTGAAACAATATTTTTTATGCTGAAAAGTCAAGGGTTAAACCATAATTTTTAAATTTTGGTGGGTTATTCCACTGTTTTGTCAAATTGCTGGTGGAAGTGCATGGTTTCGAGTGTACGGGGTACATGGTTTCGGGCTATGGTTTCGGGCACATGGTTTCGAGAGTACCGGGGTACCTGGTTTCAAGGGAATGGGTACATATTTTCTCACTACCCCTAAATAAATACTATCACTATTCTTCCACTAGTATCAGTATCACCGTCAGTACTAGAGAATAGACACTGTGTCGTCTACTTTATTGATATTATTACTTTTTACTCATTTAGTAAATCTGATTTAGTGTGTATCGTGATTTGTAGCTTATAAAATACTGGTAGTAGTACTCATGAACCCAACAGGTCGGCACAATACTTTACAAACCTTTCGAACATATACCTTCAGGTAGAGCGTGAACTGATATCAGTCCACAGAATATCTTACTAGATAGCGTATAATTGCCTATGTATACCAATAGTAAGATTCAAGAATTCCTCATCAGTAATCTGACCGCAAATACCTCTAAATCAGCAAAGTGATAGCACATCTGAAATGTATGGGACTAGAACCCCAAGCAGCCACTGGACACATACTCACAAGTCTTTCAGTCATCTTATATACAAGCTCTGACACTGAATAGGCCTCATAAAGGTGCATACCTAATGTTCACATTGCCAAGAGTGAATGGATTTGTTTTCTTCACAGGCACAAGGTTCCGCCCTCTATCCTTGGATGTCCCCAAGCCGCTGTTCCCTGTAGCCGGCAGAGCCATGATACATCATCTGGTAGAAAGTTGCGCTAAGGTAAACAAATAATTCTATCCCCAACTGTTTCCTTTGGCAGCAAAAGGAATTTCAATGGCTTAGTGCCCATGAGTGTCTTTCTGCTCTAGTCAGTAATTCCGTTGCTCATCAAGACAATCATAGTTGGAGCATAACTCATGGTTTTTATCCAAAGTCTATGCGATGGCAAATGGCTTAGGTTGACTGGTGCCCAACCTCTCAGGACCATCTATTCAGCCTTGAACCTCGTGCTTGACACTGAACCAGTCAGTGCTCTGGTGCAGTGGAGCTGGCCCTGGGCATACTCAGATTCTATTATGCCATCACTGCCCAGGCAGAAACTTCATTAGTTGCGATCTTCCTGCTACAGACAGCGAATTATTAATTATTCACAAATACAAGGAAATAACTCTGTGCCATCTATTGTCAGGTGGAAGGGTTGACCGAGATTCTGCTGATTGGTTCATATCAGCCAGAAGAGCAGCTCACGGGGTTTGTGGCTCGAGCCCGGAAAGAGTTCAACCTTCAGATAAGGTGACTGGTCATTCTTACCTATGAATACTTCCTATGTAGTAGCTGACCACATTCTCATCAATCCATCTGGTATTCATGTAAGACTCTGGTCTTGCGTTTTTTTTCACAGGTCACAAAAGACCTGCGCTTCTAGGTTGCATAACTCGCTGAATAAACACTGAATGCTTTGGCAATTGCTTGCAAAACTGTGGCATATTAGACAGCTCACATCAATAATGTCACTGAATGCATGTCAGAGACTCTCTATTTTGTGTACCAGTTACTCCCAATGTTTTGGCGACAAACCTATAGACATTGATATGCCTGTTGATTTCGCGGCACTATATATTGATTGATTGATCCTTCCTTGTTATATTAGAGGAATTCAGGCCTCTAATCAGTGGTTCAAGTGTGAATTTTGAGATGGGGGGATTATCATAGGTTAGATGGTCAGTAAAGGCCGCGATGCATTGAGTCGGCTCACCAGCCAACTGGGGGAAGGGGGCTTATTACATTTTACTAAATAAAGTCATCTCACTGCAAATTGCTTGGCGAAAATAAAATGATAACATGTGGCAACAGGGCATTAAAAGAGGAGACACTGCTGGGATGCTAATCA
>Ga0224501_10002249_pt1 | contig 15105 bp, 11 predicted proteins | sample SF_Oct11_sed_USG_4_FD_169105 | JGI IMG/M metagenome (GOLD analysis project Ga0224501, IMG submission 169105) | Sediment microbial communities from San Francisco Bay, California, United States - SF_Oct11_sed_USGS_8_1 | ecosystem: Environmental > Aquatic > Marine > Sediment | place: USA...
GCAGTGGGACTGTACACATAAATTATAAATTATTATTTAAAAAACAGGGAGTTACTTAGCAGATTTCCCTGGTGGAATAATCAAATACCTAGAGGGACTATTATGCTAAGTGTTTTATTGCACTAAATTATGTGCGTAAGCAACCTTCAGATCAATTATTATATAGGGGCTTACCTGATATTCTGCGATTGATGGTGACTCGGTGACGCTGAATGATTATATAGGGGCTTACCTGATATTCTGCGATTGATGGTGACTCGGTGACGCTGAATGATTATATAGGGGCTTACCTGATATTCTGCGATTGATGGTGACTTGGTGATGCTGAATGATAATTGGTTCATCTGATTTGTTCTCCTCGGTCCCGTCTTCTTTGTTAGAGCCTTTTGCAGGCCTTGTTCTGTCTCTGCATAACATCAATGGCCGCTCCTCTGGAAAACAAAATGTCGGAAGGTTAGGGATTATAAACATTTGAGTGGATAAAGATGGAGTGGTAGCTAAGCGGATAGCTGACTGGGATGAGAGCCATGGATCCCGTGTTCAGATCCCAGTTTGGGTTCAGTTTGTTCTTCCATCATTGTTGGTTTCTGAGGCCTACCCAGAAGCTTCTCTGTGTGATCCACCATGGACCATCCAGGGAATAAGCCGCTGGTTTAGTAAAGCCATCCAAGCATGTAACAATAGGATATTACATACATTTTATCTAGTTTGATATAGCAATGGGCTTTGGCATTGAACGAAAGAAGATACCTTGGTACTTTTATAACCGCGACTAGTGGAGATTACAATCACCTTTTGACTCTACTATCGCAAGCAATGCATCGGTTCAGTATCTACTATATCTACCATGGGGGCCAGGATAGCCGAGCTGATAAGCCCAGATTTGCAATCTTTAGGTCCAGGCTTGAGCCCCATTGCCGGCACGGTGTTTTTTGGTATGGGTTTTTAGACAGCCCCTCACTCTAAATTGCTGGTGTGGTTTAGGTTCCCCACTAGAGATCCCAACCAAAATTACTCCACGGTTGTTAAAGTTCTTCTTCACTTTCAAGAAAAGTAGCCGTTTTGAATGACCCCCAACCTGGAATGATGATACTGATGTGGCACTCTGTTGCTGGTGTAAAACACAAGTATCCAATATGAGTTTATACAGCCATGCTTGAAATTTACCCGGAACATTGACCTAGATTAAATTGGGACTGTTGGAATTGAGAAGCAAGTAACGCGGAGCCATGATTTTTAGAAGATTAGACAACCCATTATAAATTATGCTAGTATGTTCTCCATTTATGTTTTTTATGGACCGATCCAACAATCTATCACAACCAACAACATCTAGCAATATATCTGATGATTGATTAGCCTGGCCACAAAAAATATCTCGGGAATTCCACTGGGTTCATTGTTTAGCTGGTTTTCAGCCATTCACCACAAATGGTACTAGCAGATCATTTTTCAAAGAGGCCACGGTTAAGTGGTTAGACATCTTGGGTATGATTAGCATTAATGTGAGGGGTATGAATTGTATATCTTGAGCCAAGACTAACCAGGATATCAATTTCAATGAAAGGTGGCCAAGACTTGGTAGGGACTACTAAGTCATGGCCACCTTTGATTCGGTTATAGACACAAAATTTTAAAATTTTGCAAGTAAACAGAAACTCGCTGCACTCTAGAGTTATCCATACAGTTAGAAGATAACTCCATGTCTGCACTGCGCAACAAACTGCTCCACATACCTGCAGGCAGGGGGGATAACTGGGTAGATAGCTTGAAGTTTTGACTGTCTCCGGTTCGATAGTATCGTATTAAATGGCGCACCGATGGGAAGACAGGTTCATCATGATGGGACTGAAACAGCATCTTCAGCTGATCGCTGTAAGTGACATCACCACACCAAAATTAATGCACACTACCAAATCGTGGAGGTGCTCCAGTCAATGCACACTACCAGATCATGGAGGCGCTCCAGTCAATGCACACTACCAAATCGTTGAGGTGTTCCAGTCAATGCACACTACTAAATCATGGAGGCGCTCCAGTCAATGCACACTACTAAATCATGGATGCACTCCAGTCAATGCACACTACTAAATCATGGAGGTGCTCCAGTACACAGTTTATCCTCGCCAGACCACGATAGTATTATCTTATGATTATTTGACAGTAGTTATGAGGAAAGAGAATTCATTTCTTACAGATTATTGTTTTCTCATGCAGAGGGTCACAACCTCAGTCAAAAAACATGAACAGGGAACACAATGTAATCGCAAATGCTTACCACGAATATGTGTTTGTCTCCTCGTGATATTTAATCAGAATGGCTGGAAAGTTCATGCCCATCTTATGGACGATGATGACAAAATCATCAAACGAGTCGCTCTTCTGTTTGATGAGGAAAGTTCCCTCAATCAGTGCCCCTCCTCCTCGACGCCATATCGATCGGATGAAATCCTTCCTGCGTGGAAATAATCAAAGGACTCCATCTATACTTGGCTTTGTGTGGTCTATAATCACCAAGAAAAAGTAGACCATGCTACGTATGCATGGCGCACTGTATCTGAATGGGAAAACCCGGGTGACAGACACTAAACCAATTCAGTGCTTCAATGCATTAGATACAGATAAGCTTACCTCAGGGGTCCATATGACTTTATGCTATTCCATAACTTCACTATGGGCGAATAGACCTGATTGGACAGACAGTGGTGGTAGTTGTACATCAGTCGATAGTAGCCATCAAGCATTGAGACAAAGGACTCCACTGTCGCCTGGTCATGCAACTGGAACCTCTAAAATGTTAGCAACAAGTTCAGCTCGCTGCCTGTGCAATGAAAACAGCTGATGCGCTGTTACAGACCAAAAACATATTTGATCATCCTCCACTCCATGGAAACATGAAAAGATTCTGGTAATTATCTTTGAGCGACAGTTTTATTAGTGACTGGGACTAAAATTAGTTAGTGTGAAACTGAATGCGACTGCAGCGGGTAGTGACCCGCTTCACAGGGTAAATGATACGTGTCATGGTTACTGATCAAAATCAAATTGATAAAATTAGCAATCTTCGCGTCCCAAAGACTGCGCGCGTGACTGTTTGAAAGAGTATGAGATTTAACACCAGTGAAAATCTAATGCGTTGATATGTAATGATTATATAAGAAAACCTGAACAAAGCTAATGATGATGAATGGAGCTCAGTCATGCGAGTCGAGGATCCATGTCGAATGAGGAACACCCATAACCCACACCCCGTACCCCAAAGACTGTCCTGGGAGCACCCACGCGTACCCCAAAGACTGTCCTGGGAGCACCCACGCGTACCCCAAAGACTGTCCTGGGAGCAAACGGATTTTGCCCTCGGTTTTATATTTTGGCGAATCTGAGCATTCTTTCATTCTACCAAATGGTTTCTTCTTACCAGCATGCATCAAAATGCATGGGAAATAAATCTCAGCAAAAGCTGTATAGTGCAGCATGAAATCAAGACCGTTACACGCACGGAACCATTCGTTTACGGAATCTTCCATTTACCTGCGGAGGAGCGTCCATGAAATGTAAGAGCATTTCATTATTTCCCATTACATCAATCGCCATGAGACTTGGAATGGAGGCCACAAATGTCAGTTCACCCTTGAGAAGAATAAAGTCGGGGTAAAGGCCGACACTGGGAGACATAGGGGCACACACACACGCGCGCGAACACACAAACTCAATACAAGTCAGGGATAACCGAGTGGCTCAGGGACTACAGAGCTCATAATCATTTTGTGCACGGTTTCAAGTTCGGGCGCGAGCGTCTCACTCTTAGAGTTAGGGGATAACTCCATGGTCTCACCTAAGTCTCAGGTCTTATGCACCAGACTGGCCTCAGATTTAGGAGGTTGGCCAATAAAAAAATGAATTAAAGTCAACAATCGAATTTGGAGCTTGGGGCTGATGAATGCCAGTTCCTGGTATTGGTATTGAGTAGTTAATTGCTCTTTTAAAAAACCCGCAAATTTCTGAATGAATAAATGCAATACTTTGCCATTGACGAGATGAATACCCGGATTTTTCTCTCTATATGGGTCCACAATCACTTGCCGACAGTTACTGGCATGATTCGCAATTTCAAACTCTTCTTGGGCATAGCTACAACAATAACAAATACTTATCAGTATCTACTTTGGCCCTTGGCCAATATATTAAAAAGGAAATCAAGCGTACAAGAACGCTGAGAGACTAACAGGAAACACTAAAAATGGGTGCATAAAGCAGTCATGAGTAAAGATCGAGGAGAAATGCTGAAGACAGTTTGGGCATGATAATAACTATGGGTATGACCATCATAGCAGGAAGACCAAAGAGCTGTACCTATTGTGATAGGAAATAACTAAAGTATTGAGAAAGGCACAGAGGGGGACAGACGGAGGTGGAACGACCCAATCCACGCCGGTGACCTTCCCCAAACAGGAAAGAGACAACCTAGTGGGAGAGACAAGAACCACTAGAGTAAGAAGAGACCAGTTACATAGATTTCGACTGAAACATGGCTCGAGCAGTTTTTGGCAGACCAATAAGTGCCTCCAACTGTTCAGCACAATTAGAGAAGAATAGAGATTATATCAAACCCATTTATATTATTATGCATGGTTAGCAGTCACCTGACAACTCAATAACCAGCCGCTTGACAGCTCAAAGGAACCTGGATTTAATCAGGAAATCTGGTGCATAGCTGGTCCCCAGATAGAACCGCGAATTGTCAATTAACAGACATGACCACCTGCCAAGGCACAGAGAAACACATATGCACAACAGCACCAGCACGTAGATACATTGGCACAAAGAGTACGTTGGCACAGAGAGATACATACGTTGGCACAGAGAGATACATACGTTGGCACAGATTGAAGAAGCTCTTTCAAATAGCTGATGATCGATTGCCTCAGAGGGCTGTTGTTTATGCAGTAAAAGTTGTTATAGGTCTCCTCTAAAGTCGAATCAATGCTTTTGCTCAGTTTGAGTTTCATCGATACAAACAAAGTCTTGGCACGCTTATCCACATGCCTTGGAAGAAACTCATGGTAGTCGTATTTAGCTTTCAATTGCTTTAGAGTAAAGTCCCGTTCAAAGGCAAGCCTTGCCATGTCCACGGTGGCGACACCAGTACAGATATCCTCCTACAAAGATCGGACAAATTTCTTAAGGACCTCGCAGTCCAATCATGATTAGGTTCAGTGATTTTAAAGAAGCTGATGCTTTATTGTGTAATTAGACCCCATGAATGGCACTAGTATGTGGCTATTACCAAGAAATCATTTAATTGGATTAACACAGTTTTTATAATCCTGCGTTTTTACAGGGATTACTGCGCTCTATGCGGGTTAGTGCAAAACGGAAGAGTATGTATTCGTGTACCATCATACCGACAAGACAAGAAAAAAATGGTAAGGCTTCCAATACTGACTAAACCAGACCAGAGGTATACTAGAGCCCTTTTTCCGGGAAGGCTCTAACGCCAACAATACACTTGGTTCTCACCTTAATATGCGAGTGGTAAACGTCGTGTAAGATGTCATGTATAAAGTCGTGACGACATTGTGCAAAGTAATAATAGAAGGCACCATCTTCCCATATGTCACTGAAGTTCTGTTTCATGAGAGAGGGTGGATAGCGGAAGCGGATTCGTAACACGAATTCATACGTCTGTGTGAGATCTAATTCACTATTCGGTGCCTGTATCCATAAAAATAATGATTCGAGCTAGCACACGAGTATTGTGTACAAAAATAAACCTAATTACATGACCTCCAGGGGCCCCGAATAGCGTTCTAAATAAAAACACCGGCCAATGGAATCAGAAACTTGTACAAGTAATGGCAAATCAATGCTCGGGCACAGAGGAAAACATAAGGCTGTGGACAAGAGACAAACCTGCCAATGTTCTGTCTGGTAGTTCCACAATTGGAACAGATGCATAGTGATAGGATCAATCTTTCTTGAGCGAGTGTTTTCCGTGAAGATGAATTCTTCGGAGCGGTATATTTTCACACACAGTTTTTCTGCCGTGATTCCTTGAGTCAGTTGATAGGACTCGAAGGTTATGGTTTGAGGTTTGAATGATGTGTAGAAATGAATATGTATACCGGGCCTCCCTTTCACCACTTTTCGATCTATCCCTCTATCCATGGTATCTGCGAACTGAAAAATCAATGTTTTGCTTCTGACGGATTGACAAGTTCAGCCGTATTATTTGATTATCTGGACCACGGCCGAGTTCTTTATGGTTATATAAGCCGTGCGGGTTTCAGTTTCGGTTCATAGACAGGGACTTGGCTGGGAAACATAAGATACAATAACTATACAATGCAAACCAAGTTTTGTGTGTTCGAAGCCATAATAGTAGCTGTCAGACATTTCAACAGTTGTATGAATTCTGTTCTTTATTTTTTTATCAGAACGGCCAATTAGTGTCTCTCAAACTCACAGTATAACCCAAAACATGGTAATACAATGATTCCACTTAGGTCCTATCTAACCTGTTACGTATTGACACTCCATCTAAACATCGAGAACTGGGCCCTGACATCGTTATTGCAGCTATTGCCCGTCCATGGCTGTGTCCACAGGTTGTGTGGTGCCATTGAAGCGAGATTGATGCCATTGGCATACATACTACTAACAGTAACAGTTACCTACCAATCCCAATAAAATTCTGCTACTACTAGACTAGTACTACCGTTTAGCTTAGTTATTTTAGACAACAGGTAGCACTGGTGGAGGTAGTAAAACGCTAACTATACAGTAAACGTGAGTAAGCAGTGGATGAACACTGAAATGAAGTGAATGACTCAGAGTCCGACTGACACTAGCATAGCCCGTGACAATACAATACCCGTCACTGTCAGTACACTACAGAACTGAGCCAGTTACCCCGTGACACTCAGAGTCAGACTCACTCACATTGACACTGACAGTGACACCGAATCCGACAGCGAATAACAAAACTAAGACTAAATTAGTAAATAGCAAGTAACTTAGTTACTAAGTAACTACTAACTAACTAAGTTAGTAACTAAACTAGACTACACTCAGTGAGTCAGTTACTAAAGAAAGTAGTCTAAACTAAATAACTAGCTAGTCACAAACGTCAAACTCGTCAACTTTCAAACTCAAGAGTCAAACTCAAAGTAAGAGCAAGACTTACTCGCATCTTGATGGGCTGACAGTACTGCGTGCTCACGAAATAATAAACATGAAGCAGTTCTGAATGGTGACCTGCCTCTTGTCTATTGTCTCTTGTCTATCCGTGATATAGAGACTAGGGTGATGAGTTGGCCAATCTCACCAAAACTGAATGATTTTTGACGCGAATGTGACTGTAACTGTAAGTCGACTGACTGGTGGTTCTAAACTACGAACGTGTTGACAGTTTAGCCTCAAGTTAGTTGACAGTTTTCGAGCTATACTGCTTATTATGTTAAAACCTGTACATGCCTATCCACTACCATCTTGAGTAATCTATAAATTACTAAAGGGAAAAAAGCGTTTTAACATACTTATTTTCTCAAGCATTGTAATATTTACCTTAAAAACAAAGCTTTACGTTAATAAAACAGGTTATTATAATATTTTAATTCATTAAAATATATAAAAACATTTTTTTTTCTAATCTCAATCGTTTCCGGCCTACGCCGTCCTCTTTTTCCATCATCATAATGGTGAGTGTGGATGTGAGAAGGTAGCCTCCCAGTATCGTGGTTATTTTTTAACATCGGTTAGGGTGTAACCGTCTACATGGTTTGTAGCTGTCCAGAAAGCTGTTATATTTGTGTGGATCATTTTTGTTTCTGTGCTGTCTGTGACGAAACAGTACATTGAGATATCTTCTGGACTGGTTTCGTCCCACCCTGCCAGGCGTCCGGGGTAATTGGAATGCTGTATAAAACTCGGAGATTGTAACGTAATTACTGTTAACCATTCAGAATCGGAGTCGCGCACATTAGTGCGAGGACTGTCTGTGAATCTCGTGGTATGACTGATGGCGTTAGACTTAAGCATAGCGGCACCAGTTCAGTATCACTCATTCACTGCCAATTCACTTTTCACTTCGGTCTCCAAATCAATTGTGGTTTAGTCTCGCCTTTCCTTTCGAAATTTGGAAGTTTTTGTTGTGATTCCTGCAGGCAGACACATCCGCAGCAGAAGAAGCGCGCAAGAAGCGCAAGTTCAAGAAGTTCACCTATCGAGGCGTCGACTTGGACCAGCTGCTGGACATGTCAAACGAGCAGCTTGTCGAAATGTACACTTGCCGTCTCCGCCGACGATTCAATCGTGGCTTGAAGAGGAAGCATCTTAGTTTGCTGAAGCGCCTGCGTAAAGCAAAAAAAGAATGCCCTGCTCTAGAGAAACCCGAGGTAAAATACCCAGCCTGACTTGGAATGATTTGGCGTGTGGCGACACTAGCTGATCATGTCTTTGTCTTGTCAGGGGTCTTAAGTAAAAAAAAAACCGGCTGCGAGCGCTCCACCACACCAATCAGTAGGAGGTTGGTAAGTAATTGGACCAGAGATAATTTCTATCGTTTGCGTGGCCCATAGGTTTTTTATGCAGTTTTAGCCCATGCACAGCAAGAGAAAAGTTTTACCTCATAAACTTTTTATTTTATTGTGAATTGTAGCTCTTTAGAGCCTGGTCTATTATTGTTGCAGTGTGTCAAGACCCACTTGCGAAACATGATCATTTTCCCAGAAATGATCGGAAGCGTTGTTGGAATTTACAATGGCAAAGTCTTCAATCAAGTTGAGATCAAGGTAGGTTATGCAGGATTTCTTCTTGATCGGCTTTTGAGGCGTCACATTTCCTTTTTAAACTGGTGGAACTACCTGTGTTATAGCAGCACGCATTTGTTGGGGGAGTTGCTATTGCTGTGTACTGTGACTGCATGTCACAAAGGTAGACAACAATAGTTATCGCAGAGACTTTAAAACTACGTTGGGATAACGAATCGCGAACGATTGTTCGGCTCTAACCATTGAGAGAGGACAACTTTGATCCGATCAAAGTCCATCCTGAACTCAACTGCCCTTCCTCACCACAGCCGTGTTCGCGTCCGAAAAAAACCCGTAGGTCGTGAATGCGTCTGATACGGTCATCATCTCCAAATTGCTATTGTTTTTTTTTCAGCCGGAGATGATCGGGCACTACCTTGGAGAATTCTCCATCACATACAAGCCTGTCAAGCACGGTAGACCTGGTATTGGTGCTACCCACAGCTCCAGATTTATTCCACTCAAGTAAATGCTTATTGTGCTGTACTGGATTTACAATAAATAAAATCAAATCGGCAGTCTTACCCGGTTTCTTGTGATATCTCCTACAAAGAGGTAATCTAGGTGTGGCGAACTAGCTCATATAAAGGATTTGGTGGTCTCGTCTGTACGCTCGGAAACTTCTGCTTTTGAGAAACCAGCAGCAAGTGAAATTTGATGGCTTTGCTTGGCAAGTTTTGGAGGCGATGGGTTTTTGTTTGCAATGATCGGTTGCAGTGCCAACTATAACGTGACTCCACTAGGTAGCGTGCAGCCAAAGGAGCCGAATGCCTTGCACTATTCAATCGCGTTCGATAGTTCCGTATTGCCTTGGGAGAAATGACCTGGGATGATTTATTATAAGGTGATACAACTGGAGCATACCGACAATGCTGCATGGGACTTGAAAATGCAACCAGTTACCGTGAACCGGTTCATTCATCTTACTGAATGACTTCCGTAGTCACTATCTTGGGATAATCAGTGTTTCATCGCATGAAAGATTAGTCATTAGCACTCTTGGACATGCGCAGAGAAGAGTGGCCTTCAGGCCTCTGATATTGCATCCGAGCAGAATATGGGCGCTGTAAGCAATCGTTTCATACACCCCCACCGTGGTTGTTAGGACTCCTCATCTCCCGTTGGTAGTACGGAGTTGTAGTGCTCTCCAAGTTCATATAGTTTTCTGTGATATCTACAACAATCGTGCCTGAAATTGATGAGAGAAAATAACCTTTCAATTACAGTCCACATAATTGTCTTAATAGTTTCAGCGCAGTTATAGTGAGGCTGCCGATTTTATTAGTTCACAAGTTATCATGGCTAAATATGGAGCATCACAAGTGGGCCGGTATCAGTACTTGAACTCGGCAGGTGTTTTTGTTGTTAATTGAGCTAGGATTGAAGTGAGGAGCTTGCCATCACCTGTAACCGAGACGGAGACAATCTCAAGCTCAACATTCTTACCACTGAGTTATTCATCTAGGCAGCGGGCCATATGTGGTTTGATAGCTGGTGTATACGCTCTAATAAACTTACACAACAGTAAGAAGTGGCATCTGATTTCCAGACTCTATTAGAACATCTGAAAGACCTGCTTGAAGGACTTGAATAGGATGACCAAATATATGAGCCATAGCCCTTATCTACAAAATTCCATAAATGTTGTGGGTTTAATGCATCACGCTCAATCAAACTTGAGAAGTAATCTCGCGGTGAAATGCGAGCTGTACTCCGAGCATTAAGACAAATAAATTGCACACACGTGCAGATTTGGAAAAGTTCCTTTTTTATCGAATACTCCCGACACCGATACACTGGTTTTTGTGTATCAGTTATAGCAGCTTTATGCTAGAGCGACGGTGATCGACAAGCGGCACGGAAAGCGGCGCTACAGGGGTGTTTACACGAGCGGCGCCGTTGTGTGTGCCGCTCAAATTAGCGCTTTTATCTTTCCTGACTATAGTAACTTGCTGTATGTTTTAGTCGGGTACTAACAAACTTCAGAACCGTTGAGTTCAGATGAGAGAATGAGAGTATCGAATGCATTCTAATTGTAACTGATACTGATTTCGATACTGAATCTTTATGAGCTAATCGTTACCATGTCCGCTCCACAAAATGGAACAAGTATCGGTAACGAGTACCAAATTGTATTCAATATTTCCAACCCTGCATATGTGCAAATCGAGGCAACTGGAAACTAGAAACCTTACTTCAATTTGGCCACCCCATTCAGAAGTGTGCTCAAGCTTATCACAGTACTGTTCATATCCTTCTTCATCAACCATGTCCCCATCTGGAGTGGTTATATACGGTAAGTATTCATCTCTACGTTTTCGCAGTTCTGCAGCAGTCTGAGTACGCAGCTGCTGCACTGATAGCTCAGGCTACAAAGGAGTGGAATGTGTGTAATTTTAGGTCATCGGAGATCTTTTTAGCAGATTTGTTTTGAGAGAAAAACTTGTTGAGACCCATATGCTACAGGCGACATGACTGCGTGAATTCTTTGCAGCTGTCGCACTTGCTGTTTTGAGCACAGTTCTGAATTTGAGGTTTTAGCAAAACCAGATAGCATGCTCTCAATGCTGCTGGCATTGATAACCATGCAGTGTGAAAGTTCATGAAGTTTCATTCAAATTGTCAATTTTTCTCGAAAGCGAAGTTGTGATCCTAAGATAGAAGCATAAGCATCAACAGCAAACTGACCCCTATTCCTGTCAATTACCTGCCCATTCCGAAGTGACAACTGGTGAGCTACAGCTTTATAAAGACAGTTTCCATCGGATGGAATCTAAAAGAGAATAATCTCATCGATATGCGAAACCTATTTCGGTTATCTGGTGTATACCGCTCAGAGTACCAGTTTGACAATATTTTCTACTCGTACAACCAATAAACCACTTCTACTCTCTACCCATAAAAAAAAACTAGATTGTAACCGATATGGAGAGGGAGCGTTTGGCTAGACAAAAACAAACCTATTTTATCATTGTCATACAGATAGAATGTGCATATAGTGGCTGGCATTAATTGACAGCACCAATTTTCTTACAATAGACCCAAAGCTCACTTTAATTGTACAGTTTGCAGCAGCGAGGTGATAAGTTTCTCCAGTAATGTACATATTACGTACAATAAGTCTGGATACTCAGTGGATACATTGTCGAAAGGCCATGTGCGTTATGATTTGCATCATAGCTGTGGCACTCACATTATATAACCGCAGTTTCCTATCAGAGAGAAGCTTAGCAATCTGCAGCTGCTCCTGGTGACGAGCTCCTGATAAGCTCTCCAACTCCCCCTGTTTAATCCTTTCCTCCCTTTCCCGCTCTTCCCGCTCTTTCTTCTCCTGGAAAATGGATTCAATTCACAGAACCTTGAGAGTAGCATGATTGGCTGCTGAATTGAGAGTTTGCGGAAGTTGAATTAGGGTTTGGATGGCACCATAGACGGGTATATATTCTGGATACTATAGATAGAACTTTGATGTGAAAGTTGTCAGTCCGACTGAATTAAGTCTAAAGCAAAAGATTCCATAATATCGAGTCACAAGCATTGATAGGACAGCAGAACAAGTAACGGATAGACCCGTTATAAACTAAAGCGCTTGCACCAACTCACCCTGCGTTTAGCAGCTTTGGACCTCTTTGTTGAGCCCACTGCTTCAGCATCTTCCATAGAATTCCCTTGAATGGAAACTGCCTCTAATTCTGTACTACATTGCTCTACTTGCCTTGCCTAAAGATTACAAATACATCAGGTGATATAACTCTACCGCAAAATAAGTGTTTACCCAACGCAGACCAACGAGTATTAAAAATGTGAATGCTGTACTTCAGGGGTGTACTCCAATCTAAGCGGAGACCGGTCAGCTTTTTATTACTTTTGGTTGGATAAATCCCGCAAATCTGGATATGGGATATGGGTTATTGAGTGTTTTCAATCATATTAAAAATTATATCTGTAGAAGGAAACCGGGTACCAAGGGTTTCCAGTTGATGACAGGCGCTACGTTTACTTCGATGGATTATACTCTATGCCGAGCATCATCACAGAATCCAGCTACTAAATACCAATCCACCTGGCTAGTCGGCAAGCCTTTCACCGCTAATATCATACCGCTTGGATTTCGGCGTCGTGTTTGGCTTCAAGCTCAGCTTCTAGTCTGCTGATCTCTATTTTTAACTCCCTTTGCTTCTTTTTGTCATTTTTAGGAGTTGTGCTTTTCAAACCCTGAATTTTAGCTACAAAAAAGCCCAAAAACGCTTTATAACTGAGGCCTGGTTGCGTTACGTCCAAGGGTCAGTTGGCCCAAGAAACAGTCATGTTTCCACATCAGTTTATTAAGCCCAACTGTACTCTGAAGCCGCTTTTGTAGGAAGAAAGTTTCTGGCAAGTTGACTGAAAACTCGGCTGAACACAAGGGCTCTAGAGAAATAGCCCTCTTTTAAAGCCTTTCAAAGGGTCTATCAAAAAACTTTTTTCAAGCGATTCTGTCACCTGAAACTGTACCCCCGAGCAGGATTCTATTAAGTAAACCAATCAAATTTCATATTTGCACCTCGTGGCAAAACTGCAGTAGCTGTACTAGCCGCGGTAAGTGGCATTGAGTCAACAGCAAGAGTTACGGCACAGTAAGTGATCCATTTGGATTCTCTTGTTTAGCAAAGTGACTCTCGGTGGTTACTCACTACATCTGTTGAAATAATTAGGACGTTTGACTACCTTTAGATTGCCGTATCATTCATTTCCTTCTCTACTATTTTAACTAAATCAGCCAATAGTCGCCCTTTTGTGAAGCCCCGGCAGAAATCTGGCATCTTCTATAAACGTAAATATTGCCCGATGTAGCTCGCCTGAAACCTCGCCTAAAAACTTGGCTCTCCTATAAAAACGGCTTGACTAACTTTAAGAGTAGAGGTAGAGATAGACGCGGTAGCGGTGGTAGTGGTAGCGGTGGTAGTGGTAGCGGTGGTAGTGGTGGTAGTGGTAGCAGTAGTGGTAGCAGTAGTGGTAGCAGTAGTGGTAGCAGTAGTGGTAACAGTAGTAGTACTAGTGATGATTCATTGAATGTCACTATACCGGTGTACCGCAGTCCTCACTGACTGTACGCTAGATTCTGACTCTGATTGAGTGACTGTTAGTGACTCAACTCTCTACTCTAGTCTAACTAACGCTGGACTGTGACTGTGACTCTCTCTCTCATTCATTCAATGAATTCATAATTCATTCATTCAATGAATTCATTCATTCATTGTGAATTGACAGTCGGACCTTGTAAAGCGCGCCTCTCTGCTTTGTGTCTGTTTTCAATAGTGTCTTCCTGGTCATTCATGGTTATGTTCAATAGTGTCCAATTCGAGTGTAAACTGTAAAGCCACTGAATCAGTGAGTGATTGATAACTGATTCAGGAGCTAGGAGATGATTGACTTTTGGGGTGCATAGAGCCCGTACGTAGGGGGCTCTAGAGATGAGGATAGAATGGTTTAAAACGTAATCGCTACAGCATAGATATTGGAGTCATTCATTGTAACGTAACAAACACTGAGCGAGATTGGGCTATAATTATTTGATTTAATTCCGTCGAGAGTAGTCTGTAATTCCACACATTTGATCGGTAACGTCTTTTTGTTATCCAAACCCAACTGACACCTTGTCCAGAGATATAACACAGCAATACCGAGAGGGCATTTTTGTGTTTGATACGGACAAACTACGATGGCAGCCCAGGTAGACTAGTTATTCATCCTGACTGTATCTACCAGCTCATCCGGCCCCGACCGAGTCACACTTGACTCTGACTCTGAGTCTGACTGACACTGACTCAGTGACGGAGTGAGTGACTCACTCACTCACAGTCAGTCTAGTCAGTCAGAGTCACCCGCTTAATCACTAGTCAGTGAATGGACTGACACACGCTGAATAAGTGACTGACCCAGTAAATTATTCTCTAGGTCTTGAAATCAGTCATTCAACTCCGTGATTGATTGACTGAGTCACTGCATATGAATGATTATCACTATAGCCTATACTATAGGCTATAGTGATAATCATATGTAGTGACTCAAGTATTAGTACAGTTACAGTAGTACTAATGCCATTCAAAGACCCCGTAACTCCGCTATACTGAGTATAGCTGAGTTACGAGGTCTTTGAGTGGCATTAGTTATAGTACTACCGTAACTGTACTAATACTTAGAAGCACTACTAGTACTGACTAAAGCATTACTAGCACTGCTAGGAATAGTACTAGATTATCAGTAGCATTATTAGCAGTGCCAACACTACTCACACTGGCCATTACTGTGTTAC
>Ga0224501_10002250_pt1 | contig 15104 bp, 12 predicted proteins | sample SF_Oct11_sed_USG_4_FD_169105 | JGI IMG/M metagenome (GOLD analysis project Ga0224501, IMG submission 169105) | Sediment microbial communities from San Francisco Bay, California, United States - SF_Oct11_sed_USGS_8_1 | ecosystem: Environmental > Aquatic > Marine > Sediment | place: USA...
GCTGGCCTGTTTACGCAATAAGAGCACTTGTTTTGCTATTAGTAACGAACACAAACTAAGACTGAAAGACCGTTTTCGAAAAAGGTGAGTAAATTCACTCGGTCACCGGACCGAGTTAGTATCACTCACTTTGATTGCGAGGTAGATTAGAGTTAGGACTAAGTTAAACTTGGTCAATACATAGGAATTTGTTTTCATTTTTTCGTACTCATACTTCGATCCCAGTAATCAAAAGTGTGACAAAGTTGTAGAACTTGGGCTTTGGCTACCAATCGCGCAGGCGCGCATATGTAATAACGTGGACCCGCTGTGATGTCTTTTGCGACAATTTACGTCACGCGGGAAGATTTCACCTGAATGATTTAACCGTATTTTTTACTACATCCCCTGCTCAGTATGAACTTTTATTCGACTCAGGTAGGTTGATTCTGATTCTGATAAGCCAAAAAAAATTTGCCTTGTCGTCCAACCTTTAAGTAAATAAATCTGAGAGTTAAGAGTGTTAGTCAGAGGCGAGCTATCTTTTACCGAACCCCAGCGAATGGACGAATGGAACTCTATGTAAACATCAGATGTGAGACCGCGACTTGCCATCTGCTAATTTTTACTTTTATCTGAATTTTGTTCATTTGGTAAATTTGCACTCTTGTCACAACAAAAAGGGCTGAGATTTCAATGAAAAACGGGTTATGCGTAGGTATCTGTATGATTTTCAATCAAAGGGCTTTCACTGATTTACCTGTGGGTGCAGTGATGTTTTCTGCAGTGCAATAATATCCAGAAGGACATGGTAGACATTGCTCAAATGACTCCAGTGCAGTAGAATTACTATATGTTCCATCATTACATGGGTACTGCGCTGCTGTCTCAGTTCCATTGGGGCAAAAGAATCCAATTGGACAATCCTTGGGAGTGACAACGCCATGCGAAGATTCGTTTGCACCACTTTGCTCTTCGGCAATTCCTTCCAATCGATCACAGTATTTGCCTGCGAGATAGTCAGGATCAAAATCATTTACAACAAAAACCTACGCTAACAAATAAATATACCAAGGTGGTGCCATACAAAACTGCTAGCAAGCTCTGCAATCATTGAAAAAAGGATCTTAAGACGAACACTGTTAAAGTTTCAAAGTGGTAAATAATATTAGAAAGTATAAAGATGAAAGGCAAAGGTAAAGGTTTTTTTTAGCCAATGGTCACATGAGGAGGTGGCTGTTGATCAGCATCCGCTAGCACGTGTGGACTGCAGATGCTGGGTTTATACATGGATGTTCGTCGACGGAATCCTTCCTCGATAATTCACGCAGTGACGATGAATGAAAATCGTGTGGCAGCACATGCCATCGAACCAAGATCGACCTGAGATATTCGTTCAACGTTCGTCCCGATTCGCCATAAGGGCTTCTTTCGTCGACAAAGTCAATCGTTGACCAGGGATTCGTTGACAAACATCCACGTATAAACCCCACAGGAGACCAGGTCATAAAAAGTATTGTCGGCAGACAAGTACCTGCTGGGCAGAGTAAGCATTCTCCTTGTTCTGGAAGTGGTTGGTAATATCCTGAAGCACATGGCATCTGGAGAGCACTGCCTTGCGGGCACTGATGGCCTGGCAAGCACCTGTTGCCGGCTGGCTGTGATACAGTATTATTGGTTGGACAAAACCAGCCCTCATCACACTTGGCATAAGGCTCAGGGTTAGCAGGTCCTATATAAATACCATAAAATATACAGTATGCATAAAATACAGCAGGAGACAGCAGGCAACAGGCAAGTTCTTGTGAAGCTGTGTTCCACTGTAAATATGAGTTGCACATCTGAATCCTAGCTTCTGTCATTTCAAAACAAGCCTAAGACTTAGGAGTGGCCTACATTTGTGCTAATTGAGCCCGAGCTTAAAAGGTTCACTATTGCCAATATGTGTTCGTGTAAAACAAAATCATGGCTATCCAGGGGTGCAAGTTCAGAACTTGCAAGCTTCAACTCTTCGACCGTCCTGTGTCAAGCTGGAAACGGCATCTTAATAAAAAAAGATTGAGAAATTGTGCTGAACAGGGAATCGGCCAACTTGCGGCAGGAATATTCCCAAATAAATATGTACCTGGGCAATACCATCCGGGTATACAAGCCAAGCAATCCTTGATATTCTCACTTCCTGTGCGATTATTGTATTCTCCTGGCTGACATTCAATAGGAACACTAGTCGCCTCCGGGCAATAATGTCCCAGAGGACAGATTCCTACAAGAGAATGAAAATTTCATCCTTTTCCTCTTTCTGAAAAGCAATTATCACAATATCCACAATTACAAATTAATATGTAAATGATCGGCAACAACGTATCATTTTTTTAAACTTAATATTATCCTATAAACAAAGATAAGCATTACCTCAATTAATTCCTGGAGTGATGAGGAAGGCATCACCTAAAGCTTTTGTTTACTAATGAACTGAAGATGCACAAAATCCCAACCTAAACAACTTTTATTTACCATTTCATTTTACCATTTTTATATCCTCATTATTTTTTCATCGTTATTCTCCCATTGTTATCTTTTCATTATTTTATTATTATTAAATATTCGTCAAAGTAATCAAACCGTTGGGTAATAGTTATACTAACCACCATAGGTTTCGTTATACGGAGCTTCCAGTACAGCTGAAATCGTACAGTAGTGTCCTGCTGCGCATGGCCCTGACACGGCATCGAGTTCACTAGTTTCGCAATAATAGCCAGGATCACACGGGATTGGTGCTGTCGCCCCTGCAGGACAGTAGGTACCTTCCGGACACTTCCCTCCAGTCCTGTCAGCAGGGCACGCACAATCTGCCACTAAATAAAAGAGAATCCAATCAGAGAGCGGATAGGAAGGTGATGGCCAATCAAAGGACCTAGATAGGAGAGCAGTGGCCAATTAAAATACCTATATAGAAGAGTGATGGCCAATAGAAAGACCTAGATAGGAGGGAGGGGGCCAATCATTGGACAGATGCCAGGATAGAGAGTAGATGAATCAGCTATGGACAAAAATTATCAGATACGCGGAAAGCTCAATAGCTAGACTGCATATAGCTTGATGATGGGGCAAATGCTCTAAAGGGTGAGAATAGGGAATTCAAAGTTCACAGAGGAGACGCTTTGGTGGGGGTTGCTGGCCACCCAGCGGCCTCATATCAAAGATAATTTAGGCTTCGTCCCCCTGCATCCCACCAGATTTTAAACACTGGAGATCCATATGCTTATTTCCTTACATGTGTCATTGCCAAGGTAGATAGTAGTGGCTGACCAGGCTCCGAGTACACAGTACCATCCTGGATCACAAACTCCTGCTGGCTCAGTCAGGCCCGCTGTCGGACAATAGCTTCCAGGCGTGCAGAGCTGACAGAAATCGGCTGATGATGCCCCGGTCTGGTTGTTAAAAGTTCCATTTGGGCATGGGTATTGGGTACCGAACTCAGTGTTTTTCAAGCAGTAGTAGCCTATAAAAGTAAGAGGGAAAACTTTCACCCTGATCGACACATTCTAATCAGCTGCATTCGATTTAATAGCAAATTTATTCAATTGCGACCAAACAGCGAATGACCCATCACATTAACTCCGGGGTAATTGATATGATGCAAAGAATGTTTTATGTATCAAACCGAAATTGATGCCACCTGTTAATTGCTAGGTAGAAATGAATACAGATTAAAAAAGCGAGTTGCAAAAAGGATAGATGAAATGCAGTGGCCAGTTGGTCTAGAGGTATGATTCTCGCTTAGGGTGCGAGAGGTCCCGGGTTCAATTCCCGGACTGGCCCATTCATTTTTGTGTGATAATTTATCGAATTGCATCAATCAATGAGGACATCCATTTTGTGAAAGTAAATGATTTTAGATTTTTTATATTCGGTAAAGAAATGGCCGGTGCCGCTAATTGGTAATTTCTGCGTCATTCACATGCTTTTCGTAGTGACCTCCAATGAATTGTGGCCCAAAATCTATGCGACCAAGACGGGATTCCAACCCACGCTCCCAGAAGGAGATGGATTAGCAATCAATTGCCTTAACCAATCGCCCACCTCATCCGACGGTCAATTGAAAAAGACATGATTCAAAGGAACTGTTTGAGTTTACATGCCGAGTTCCTATCTCCGGGCTAGTACCACTGAGTTTGGCATGTGGTCATGGTCTACACTATCTGATACTGAAAGGACTACAATTCTAAAACATTGACAAGCAGAATAAGCCACCTTTGAACTGCAGGAACTCATTGGTTTGACCATTAACAGCAAAATAGCCATGGCCGTTTTCAACTTTCCTGACTACAGTAGCTAGGTGTTTTAGTCGGGTACAAACACACTTCATAACCTTTGAATGTAGGTGTGCCAGTTATCGAGAGAATGAGAGTATCGAATGCATTCTGATTTTAATTGATACCGATTTCAATACTGACTCTTCGTGAGCTGATTGTTACCATTTCCACAAAATGGAACGAGTAATAGAAACGATTACCGAATTGTATTCGATTTCCAACCCAGAATAAAATTGATGCAATGAGGATGGGTTCCTAGGTGGCAGCGACTTTTGTTTTTACGATAGTGTTAGCATGCATACCTGTAGGGCATATGGTCTGATTGGTGCTGCCCAGTTCGCAGTAGTATCCTTCGTTGGAGTCAAGACAGACATCCTGTTCAGGTAGAGGATTATATGTACCGGCTGAGCATGGTACAGGCTGAGTAGAACCCTTGACACAGTAAGCGCCCGCCGGACACGGTCCGCCAATATCGGATTCGGTTAGAGGTGACGAGGAGTTGCTTCCCTCAGTGCAGTAAAATCCAGGATCACACTCATCCACAGGATATACAAGACCTACGGTAAAATATTACAACTAGTTTGGTCATGTGATACTAGAGCCCTCATAATGGTTGTTGTAACGGAGTTGTTCTCTCTCGGACAAGATGTCGAATGTTACGGCGGTTAATTATACTTGAACAGTGGAAAGTGATTAAATTTTCTTGTTCCCCAGCCTTCATAACTGATCATGGCTGTCACCATCAAGTTCTGCTGATACCTTTCAACAAGTTGGAGCTTGGTGGTTAATATACACTTTCACTTCAGATGTAAAACCTCTTTCGTTTAGATTTAAAAGGAAGAGGCGAGCAAAATCAATTCTCACCACATACCAAAGACCAACATGCTTTGTAGTATATTATAGAGTCACTGGGCACTGGCATCACTCAGCGGTCCATCTAACTTAGGTCCTCGCCGCATCAGCAAAATTTTAAGAGTAAACGGATAGCTGAATCCCGGTACCGAGATAAATCATCATACCTGGTGTATCACAATACCAGCCAGCTAGACACACTTGGCAGCCTGGATCTGTATTCATTGTCTCATTGAAGAAGGTACCAGCTTCACAAGGAATCGGATCAGCTGTCGCTTCAGGACAATAGTACCTGGGAAAAAGTTGTTGAGTCGTTGGAAAAGTGAGGTTGTCATAGCTGCAGTTCACATAACAATGAGGTGGAACATTACTACTGAACCACTTGTGTTGCTTCGTTCTAACCCGCAAATATAGGTATCAAATATGGCAGCTTTATCATGCGAGAAACCAATGACTCACCCAGCAGGGCAGGGCCCAGCAAACTCTTCTGTGGATGGAGTTCTTGATTTAGCGCCGGATATGCAGTAATACCCAGCTGAACAGTTCCCAGTGACAGTTGTTGCATTGTACACTTCACAATATGACCCACCTGAAATAAAAATTTGGTGCGATATGCATTATACGTACCGAATGCGTGTAAATAAGTGTCATTGTGGCCATGGCCGTGGTCAGGCCAGTTGGTCTAGAGGTATGACTCTCGTTAAGGGTGCGAGAGGTCCCGGTTCAATTCCCCGACTGGCCCGATAGAACTTTTGATTTCAGGCGGGCTTGATCCACCATTCTGTGAAGAGTATGGATACAGCTGATCGTTGTTATGCATAGGGCCTACAGCTTGATCAAGCTTCTGTGTATTCTATAAATTGAATACGGTTGTGGTTATCTTTGCTGCTGGTTCGCAGACCAACGAGTTTCTGCAGTTCAAAGTTGGTTTAATCCGTTGGTTGAGGTTGTGGTTCTTTTAGTATCTGATCATGTAGACCAATGCTACATGTCAAACTCAGGGCACTGACCGAAACATAGGTATTCACTGAGCAAACATTTCGGTCTGGACTCTATACACATCAGCCATGATGTAATGGCTTTCACGTCTGCACACCGAAGGACCCCAGTCTATTCAGGTTAACTAACCTGTACATGACACACATTGGGTGACATTGCTTAGGCCTGTAGCAGAGCTGTATGTTCCGGGAGGACATGGAGTCCATATATAACCTGTACCGGCTGGGCAATAGAAGCCTGCGGGACATGGCTCCGGCGTGACATCAGATTCACCTGGTATGCAGTAATGTCCCGGTGTACACTGCAACAGAATAGGAAGACCGGTGTGACTATGAGCAATCACGAAATCAGATCTCTAAAACCTCGCCATATTCATGTCATTTCGAATCATTAAAGGGGTTATGACATGGGTAAAAGTGACTTCACTTGTTTGTAGATTCTGAAGCCAACCATGAACAAATGGGCCCAATACCCAGTTTAAAAGAAAGCTTAGACATAGCCCTATCAATGGTCATACTTAGAGCCCTCAATGACGTACTTTTCAGATCGTCGACGCACCAGAATTGGCCTCGAGATAGGAAATTAACACAGAGCTGTTGGTGTTTGCATTGATTTCTCGGCTTACGTGCCGATGTTTGACAAATGCATTTGCATGTGTATACTAGACTTGTAGTTACACAAGTCTGAATAGATAAACCGTGCAACAAAATTATAGAAATAGAGTTTCAGAACGCAGTTTTTCACCTCTGTCAACGTGCGATAGTGTCATTATTGCACAATTATAGAGGCCTGAATGCAACAGCCTCTATTTAGGGCTAGGGAAAACCGGCAAAGCACTTCTTATAACTTAAGTTTTCTCCAATCTTATGTTCAAATTTACGATCTACTTGATGTTATAAGGGGGTGAAGATCACTAGGTTACTAAGTTTTAGTAAATAGATCCCATTTTATTTCTATTTGGGCCACTTGGGCCATAGTTGTTCGAGTGACCGATATTCGGTTTGTGATAAAAGACCACTCGCTATCGCTGTGATGAATGCGGAGTTGCCTCCCTTTAAGAAAGGGGAACACAACTCCGAAAGTGTGTCGACAATCGACCGTGTCATAACCCCTTTAATGTGATGATCTGCCAACCTTTTAAAACAAATATAAAAGTTCTCTGAAGAAGAATTCCGGAAATGACAAAAGTTTGATAAAAAACCAGCATAAGAATTTGGACTCACTTCGTCACAATTGGCCATGGTGGTGACTCCGGCATATGTACCATCTTCACATGGCAACGGTTGCCCAGTTCCGGCGGGGCAGTAGTGGCCTACAGGGCACTCGTCTCCTGTTGTACCATCAGTTGGCTGGGCGGAAGATGAGTTTGTTGCACAGTAATATCCATTAGAACAGTTTCCAGCGGGTGCAGTAGCACCAGGCACTGGACAGTACATCCCGGCATCACACCCTGAGCATTGCTCTAACGCTCCAATTCCTATAGAACAGTAAGACATCAGTAGTATGACAAGACAAAGATATCTGGAGGGGATTTCTACCAAAGCATGGTAAAGCTTTTATAAGTTTTAGAGTACTTCAATTTTTCTGATGAGTTTTTAAGTTCTGTTGGCCCAATTTTTTACTCTTTTATGTGTTAGTAATTAATGTGTTTGATACTGGAGTATTTAGCGTGAACAATAAGAACAGCAAGAGGTACACATCCCAGATAGAGCTCTGGGGTTTAGGGAATGGGATGATATAGAAGAATTTAGTTTTTCTTTGCGACTGCATTGGTTACCTTCAGTTGGGTTGTATGTTCCAGCTGGGCATGGTATACCAGCTTCACTACCAGTAGGACAATAGTGACCCACTGGACAGATATCTCCGGTAGTACCATTATCTCTTGGTGCTGCCACCGATGCTGCCAGAGTGCAGTATGACCCTGCATCACATTCTGCTGTAGGAACTGTCAAACCCGCTCTAGCACAGAACCAGCCTCCGAGGCATGGTGTACACTCACTCTCTGCTTCTAGTTGAGTCAAGTTGCTACAAGCGTATAAAATCAAGTTTGAGGTGAATATAGCGTAGGAATGGGAGGATAGTTTATCGGGTAGAGTGCTTGCCTGGGTTCAACGTACTAGCCATGTTAGGCTTCCACTGTAAAAATGAGTTCCTCACAGAACAAGCCTCGGGCTTAGAATGTTAGCCTCGAGCTTAGGATGTCCATTAAATAGAATGGCCAAAGGCCCAAAAAGTGTTTTAGGAGCATTGGTAAACCTGGTGTGACGGTCTAGTGGATACTACATCACATTGCTTTTAATCCATTAGTCCATCAATAAAATCTGTAGCAGTAATTTATAAAAAGCCAGAAAAAATACAAATTCAAAACTAATGATGTCAATGAACAATTCAGGTGATTTATGATTGGAATGTCATTGGTAAGTCATCATTAATACATTGTTCAAGAACTGTATCTAGACGAGGTGGCCGAGTGGTTAAGGCGATGGACTGCTAATCCATTTCCCTCTGGGAGCGTGGGTTCGAATCCCATCCTCGTCGAATGACACATTTTATGGTATTCTAACACCCAAATCCACTTCTGAACGGCAAAGGATAATTATTTTTACTGTTCCGTTATAATTGTTTTTGGGAGACCAATATCTTGTTCACCTGAAGAAGTCGGGATTTAAGTTCAAGGTCGGGGAGGAAAATGGGGAAAATGTCAACGCACTGCATTGGCCGAACATATACATTGGATTTTTCTGCACGATTGAACAAGTGCCTCAAACACTTTTGGGACAAGGCAACTCGGGCCAAATTGTGCAATAGCAAAAAAGCCTGTTCGTGCAGACAAACGCATTGGATTATCACTTTTTATCTAGGTTAAAACACTAATTTTCGCGTTCGGATGATTTCGGTCCATTTGGCTAACCAGCTGACCACCCAAATTAAATACTGATAGAGCCCCTTTTTACCCAATGCACGAGGGCTATGTTATAGCTTTGTCTGAAAACGCCTATTGTGTCAACCATAGACTTAAAATACCTGTATGTATGACTTGTCTATGGTTTACACACAGAGGAGACCAGTTCTAGTTGTAGATACTCACTTGAAGGTGCCGGCCGGGCATGGGTACTCTGTAGCACTTGTTGTGCCTGATGGACAGTAATGGCCTTCTGGACATAGCACTGGGTTTTGAACTCCGTGGTCACAAACAGTGTCATTTTGCAGAGTGCCATCACAATAGTACCCTGCTGTGCAAAGCTTGCAGCTTTCCTATAAAAATATAAATTCCAGTAATACAATGACCCCTTCAAATGTACAGGAAACACCAATAAACCTGGGTATAAATTATTAGAGTTAAGCGATGTCATCAACAACCAGTGGGATTTTATTGGCCAAGTGAAGCCCTTCAAGCTTGAATCAGTGGTCAGGATTTTAACTGCGACAAGTGAATGGAGACAATAGACCAGTAAGATTAGCAGCCATTTTCATGGCAAATGACAGGTGTTTTTAAACCAACTTTGTTTCTTGTCGTCGGTTCCCAAAGGAGACTGAGGTGGAAAGGATGAGGTGTCAGGGATGTTAGTTATGATGGTAATCAGACGGTCGAATTCGGTCTGGCGGATTTCGGGATTTGGGACGCTGGGTTCATAGCATTGAGTTAGGAGTGATCCTCTTTAGGTAGGATAACCCTATGGGCCACAGATGGTGATTGGCCGACTCACCTGGGTGAACTCATCTTGGTAGTAGCCTGGTGAGCACGGCACCTCTGCTAGACTTCCATTAGGACAGTGATGACCTGGGGTACATTGGTAATCAGTAGGAGTACTGGTGTTCTGTCCTCCTGGACAGAAATAGCCAGGTGAGCACTCTCCACTTGGCTCTGTCAGTCCGTAGTCAGCACAGAAATAACCTATAAAATTGCTCAGACTTGCAGGGTGCTCATCTTTGTAGTTATATTACTAACACCCAACCTATGGGATGGCGGTATAGCGAAATGGCTAGATTGCTTGATTCAGGATAGAAAGATCTAGAATTCGAATCCTAGTCATGCTAAGCACCAACAGCAAGCCTGAGCTCCTCACATAATTCTCAGCTCCAACTGCTCTAATAAACAAGCCTGAGCTCCTCACATAATTCTCAGCTCCAACTGCTCTAATAAACAAGCCCAAGGCTTTGGGAACTTTTACCAACTGAACTCACTTTTCACATGTCCATTGTATACAACTCTCTGCCAGCTCAGATATGAGAAAATCAACCTCACACGTGTAATCGGGATCAGGTTTTACCTGGAGTACACTGTTCACAGTCTCCCTCGGCCTCATTTCCTGTCTGGCTACTGAATGTACCAGGAGGGCATAACTCTGGTGCTGCGGAGCCGATTGGGCAGTATGAGCCAATAGGACAAAGGTCTCCAGTTATTCCATCAGTGGGGGCAGCTACCAATGCTCCTGTTGTGCAGTAATAGCCAGCATCACATGGCCCTGTTACTGTAGAGAGTCCGTGCTGTTCGCAATAATACCCTGGGAATAAAATATATTTCTAATTGATACCCAGCCGCGTTACATCGTGTATAGAACTCAAAGTATACATCCAGAAATACCAATACCAATGCTCCTTCCTTCTCATTTCACATATTCATTGCCGTTAACGTTTTTCTCTGGTTTGCCAGAAACCATGATGCATGGTCCGTTGACATTTCTCCTGACAACCGCTTGGTGAGGAGCGCCACTCCGCTCTTACCCACAGTTTCACCAGTGGACTAGCGTTCAGTGTTCCCAGACTGTGTATGGCAGCGCGTGTGTTCAGCCAGGAAAAGATTCCTCAAAACCCTTTGCCATGGCCAGGAATTGAACTCGAGCCACGGAAAAAACAGATAATGAGATTCATTCATCCTCCCACTGAGCTATCGTGACTTATTAACGATAACAGATTTTAAAACAGATATATAATAATAGATAAGTACAATAATAAAGACGATAAATGACAATAGATGATGATAATAATAATAAAAATTATTATAACAAAAATAATCAAAATAATAATATGATTAATACTAATAATTACTATATGAAACAATAATAATTAATAAAAAGTTTAAATTTATTTGAATAATGTATATCCTACCTCCATCACAGATGATTGGTCGAGCTGAACCAAGAGGACAATACTCCCCAGGAGCGCACATTCCTCCTGTTTCATTGATACTGCAGAAGCAATTAACTGTCACATTAGCCAGTGAGTAGCTGGTGTTCCCGATGTCATAGGGTTTAGAGCTAACGGCTGCTCGCACACAGTACCAACCATTATCGCATGGACCGGTTGGCTCGGACAGACCAGTAGTACCACAATAGCTACCGGCGGTGCATGGCATACAATCGTCTAATGACTGTTTTCCAGTGGCATTATTGAAGTAACCAACGGGACATGGATACTGAGTCGGAAAACTTGTTCCATTTAGACAGTAGTGACCTAAAACAAAAAGTCTTGGTTTGAATGGCCAAACAAGGTGACTCCCCATTTAGAGTAGAAGAGTAAATAAATAGATCTGACATTATTGATATGAAGATATGGATATGTAATTGAAATAGTTTAATTGGACAAGCTGCAAATTTTATAGAAAAGGCCTAGTTTCTAACACAGTGGCATAGTTTCTAACACAGTGGCATAGTTTCTAACACAGTGGCATAGTTTCTAACACAGCGGCATAGTTTCTAACACAATGGCATAGTTTCTAACGCAGTGGCATAGTTTCTAACGCAGTGGCATAGTTTGACATGGTTACCAACACAGTGGCATAGTTTCTAACACAGTGGCATAGTTTGGCATGGTTACTAACACAGTGGCATAGTTTGGCATAGTTTCTAACACAGTGGCATAGTTTCTAACGCAGTGGCATAGTTTCTAACACAGTGGCATAGTTTGGCATGGTTACCAACACAGTGGCATAGTTTCTAACACAGTGGCATAGTTTCTAACGCAGTGGCATAGTTTCTAACACAGTGGCATAGTTTCTAACACAGTGGCATAGTTGATGACAGGACGGCAAAGTCTATGACACCAGAACACAGTTTGTACTGCAGTGGTATAGTTTATATTTGTTCAGGGGTGGGCCAGCTGAAATATGTTACAGGATTGAATACACCTATTAGCTCCACGGAAGGATATCTCCATGATGTTCATACAACTAACCTGTTGGACATGGTGTGCTGTTGTAGTCGGTAGTATTCTCAAGGCAATAATAGCCTTCTACACAGCTGATGCATTCTGCCAAGCTTGTAGTGACAGCGTAGGTACCTGCCTCACATCCCAAAGGCCATGAAGTTCCACTCGGACAATAATGGCCAACCGGGCAGGGGCCACCTAAAAAATGTAATATATCCTTGAACCTTTGCTATAACAAAGACATGTACTTCTTGGCCAATAGGAACCTAAATATTTACTATAAAAAAACAAGCGTGGGTTTGAATGAGATAACGAACAGAACTCACTAAAAGACAGCGAAATAGCTCAATAGCTAGAGAGCAAAATCAACGCATCCTGGGCTCATGTCCTAGTCCAGTTGAGCTCCCACTGTTAGAGTAAGCTCCCCACATAATTCCAAGCTCCTACCCCTCTAACAAGCTTCAGGTCTAGGAGGCTGATCAGGTGCCCGAGTAGAAAAACCAAATTAAAGCAAAAAACATTTCAAGCAAATTAGATTTACTTGCAACTGTAAAAACTGCATTTCATTGTTTTTGGCATAGAATCTGGACAAAGCCAATGAGAATGAATGCTGGCTACATGAGACTCCTAATGTTACGTTACCTGTTTCATCTTCCACCGCGTTGTTGGGACTCTGAGAGCCAATCAGGCAGTAGAAACCCGGGTCACATGGCCCAGATGGCTCAGTTAGGCCAGTATCACCACAATAATTTCCGTAAGTGCAGTTTTTACATTGCAATGCTTCTTCTAGCTTGGTCTCATTGCTGTATGTGCCCAAAGGACACGGTTGTGGTGTTGCTGTCTGCTGAGGACAGTAATGCCCTGGAGGGCATGGACCACTCACTCCAGGAGCATTGGTAAACTCTGGTGTAGCCGTATCAGAACCTATAGGAAAATTGCATGGTGAAATCGAGTGACTTTGAAAGTCTGGATTGGAAGATGAGAGCGGAAATGTAATCTAAAGGTCATGTTTTCACTTTACAGGACTGGTGGGTTTTTTTCTGTGGTATGGGCCTTTATCAAGCCTCTCAGTCAAAGTGCCTAGTGTGGCTTTGAATCACCACAGTATAGATAATGGGAGAAAGAAGAGTGGTCGAGTTTCAGGGGGGAAGAAATGGAAGGGGCTGTGTGTTAAGAATGGGCTCAAGTTAACTGACCCCCAACCAGGGACCTTATGAAACCAACAAAAATATCTTTATCATCTCACACCACCCTGACAATGAGGGGTCACAAAAAATCATTTGACAGTTTACCTCATCACGCGACTTACCTTCAGTACAATAATAGCCAGCATTGCACGGTCCGGTGACAGCTGTGGCATTAGTCGTATCACAGTAATAACCTCCTGTGCACGGAGTACACATATCGGCACTCCATAAACCAGTGTTAGTACTAAATGTGCCAAGAGGGCATGACTCCCATACCTCACCAGTTCCTAAAACATAAGAGAAAAAATAGTCATTCTTTCCCGTCGTAAAATACGTCTCAATGTCCCCAGTAAAATAAATCACTCAGAGGGAAACTCAATTAAAAGAGCACCAAACATAGTCCGTGTTAATTCCTTTAAGGATAAAACTCCATAATTTATAATGAATGATTAAGGTTAGGAATTTTCGATCGCACGTCAAAACCAAAGTTTCAACCAGCTAATTTCCTTTGTAAGAAAACTTGGTTGTCAATATTAAACTTAATTCCGATTATATAATTATATACATATTATATAATATTATATATTAAATAAAAAATGTCGAGAAACTGTAAGAGGACCTGGCTTAGTTTTTATATTCATGGTATGTGACTTACCATTAACACAGAAGTAGCCAGCCGGACAGAGATCGGGTGTGAGTCCAGTAACACAATACCTGCCCGCTGGACAGATGAGGCACTCTGATGCCTGACGATCAGTCATGTATGTTCCATCTGGGCAGGGTATGGGTTCAGCTGTACCATTAGGGCAGTAATGGCCAACGGTACAGGTACCGGCAATGGTATCATTCGTCCACGGTGGCATTGCCTCTGACGAATTAGTTCGGCAATAAAACCTGCAGGAGTAATTTATAAAAAGTCCGAAAGAATATATACAAATTTAAAATTAATGATGTCAAGGAACCATTCTGATGATTTATAACTGGAATATCATTGTTAAGTCATCATTAATACATTGCTTTGGTGATGTATCTAGACGAGGTGGCCGAGTGGTTAAGGCGATGGACTGCTAATCCATTTCCCTCTGGGAGCATGGGTTCGAATCCCATCCTCGTCGAACGATTTTTATTTGTATTTCCTCGCTTTCTTACCCAGCTGCACATTCTCCGGTTGGCGAGGAAAGTCCTGGTATTCCGCAGTAATATCCACCTGTACAGCCCTGACATTGCTCCTCCATCATCAAACCTTCTACTGCCGAGAAAGTGGCAGCAGGACATGGTACAGGGGCTGTAGTACCTAGAAACGGATTCATGTATTATGATACCGTGGCGACAGTTTCTTTGTAAGTGACGAATTCTGCAGTTGAAATGGTACCATCAGGGTACATGAAGCTTCTACCTTTTGCAGACATGTCATACCAAGCGCAGTCCAAGAACAAATTATTGCAATAATTCCCTCTGATTGTGTTAGCGTGGAACTGGAATTTTAGTGATTCCACCTACTAACTTATAATGACTCGCTCGGTGAGCTGTGCATTGCGCACTCATTGAAGACATTGTTAACTTTAGATCGGTATTACTATTGATTCAGTGCACAATATGGATGCAAATATATGGGTATATTACT
>Ga0224501_10002251_pt1 | contig 15099 bp, 15 predicted proteins | sample SF_Oct11_sed_USG_4_FD_169105 | JGI IMG/M metagenome (GOLD analysis project Ga0224501, IMG submission 169105) | Sediment microbial communities from San Francisco Bay, California, United States - SF_Oct11_sed_USGS_8_1 | ecosystem: Environmental > Aquatic > Marine > Sediment | place: USA...
GCGCGAAGGGCATGTGCAGAATCACTGAACAAATCAGGCCCTGATTCTGATGACCCTGGTGGTACACAGTGCCGTAGAGTTGTAGAGTTTTTGCTCTATGGAATGGTGTATGACTGGGCTAAGCAGTTAAGCAGGCGGCCTGGGTATGATCCAAGTTTATGCATCACCTTGTGATTTCTCGCCCTCCCTATTCAATGGGCCAAACCCTGGACCATATTGAAATCAAGACATTGGCTTAGTGATGCCATCAATGATGCTATCAATCATAGTGATGCCATCAATGTAAAACAAGATGATCGTATGAAAGGGTTCCAATATGTAGCGCATAATACACACAGTCAGCAATATCATAGAACTAGGTAATATTTTGGCCATCACAGCTTGTGTGTGATGATGATGAGGATGATTTGATAACAATAACAAGTCTGGATAGACTCAACATCATTTGGAAAGCATCAGTGGGTGGATCCCCAATGAAACTGTGTCCCTCTTTCTAATGGCCAATGGATCATAACAGGAAATAATAGATAAGAAGTTCATCCTGTGAAGTGACCGTAACTGAACAAAGCCCTAAAGAGCTATAGGGATAGTGGAATAGCTCAAAAAGTACCTCAACCATTGAAGTATCCTCTAGCTGATCAAACTATAGTCAGTTCTTGAAGTCAGTCTTTCATCCGCCGATTAGAACTTTGTTTGACATTTTGTATTTGAACTAGGATTAAGGTGAGGAGCTCATACTCACTATGGGGGTCTGCCATGACCAGGGTATGAACCCAGGTTCTCACAGTTTTGGACCCAGTGCTCTGCCATTGAGCTTTCCTTAGTTAGAAGCTGTACATTGGTTAAAGGGGTTGTGACATGGGCAAAAGTGACTTTACTTGTTTGTAGATTTTGGAGCCTACCATGAACAAATGGGCCCAATACCCAGTTCAAATGGAAGCTTAGATATAGCCCTATCCAATGCGCATACTTAGAGCCCTCGACGACGTACTTTTCAGACCGTCGCCGTACCAGAATTGGCCTCGAGATAGGAAATTAACACAGCTGTTGGTGTTTGCAGTGATTTCTCGGCTTACGTGCCGATGTTTGACAAATACGTTTGCAGGTGTATACTAGACTTGTAGTTACACAAGTCTCAATAGAGAAACTGTGCAACAAAAATATAGAAATAGGGTATCAGAGTGCAGTTTTTCACCTCTGTCAACGAGCGTTAGTGTCATTATTGTGCAATTATAGAGGCCTGAACGCAACGGCCTCCATTTAGGGCTAGGGAAAACCGGCAAAGCACTTCTTATAACTTAAGTTTTCTCCAATCTTATGTTCAAATTTGAGTTCTACTCGATGTTATAAGGGGGTGAAGATCACTAGGTGACTAAGCTTTAGTAATTCGATCTCATTTCAAATCTATTTGGGTCATTTGGGCCGTAGTTATTCGAGTGACCGATATTCGGTTTGTCGAAAAAGACCACTCGCTATCGCTGCAATGAATGCAGAGTTGCCTCCCTTTAAGAATGGGGAACACAACCCCGAAGTTCGTCTACCATCGACTGTGTCATAACCCCTTTAATAAGTTTATTCATGTTGTAGGTTGGCCACAGAATAGAAATAACCAACAATTTGAGAACCCACCAGTCTACCTGAGTATGAATGTTACAGCCATATAACCAATACTCAATAACAGTTCTAAACCTCTCGGCCTCAGCTGAGGCACTGGGCATGAAGATGGTTGTACAAGTTGGTGATTATGAAATCATCAGGCAATCAAAACTCTGGGATAATTTAAGGGCATCGTCTGCCTGTTGTATGCCTTTCCCTTACATTCCACGCTATTTGGCTCGGTGCTGCAATCCCGAGATTTGATGGATATTTTTCTCATATCTGATAATCTGGAGATAAGTCTAATTTATGTGCATTGTATGTGTATTGATCTGGCTTAAACTGTGGTTTAAGATAATTATTGTTGTTATTATTATAGTCTTTTTATCAGGAATAAAATATTGTGTCTATTCAACATAATTGTGCATGAAGAAAATAGCATGAATGCATAGGTTGCATTGATGAAATACGCTGACATTTTTCTGACTATATTGTCATAACGCACCAACGCACCTCAACCGTCATACCCTTGCATCACATGTATGCCACCCACATGGTGAGCTCAGTCATTTATTGTTAGCACATTTTAGTTGTTCCACATATAGAAGGTATTTCAACACAATTCTACATACATCTTGCTGCGCAAAATGACTACTGAGTGTGTGGGTGCTTGAACACAGTATACGTATTGCTACAAAAAATTACTGAGAGTGAATGCATGTAATGACGGGAGGGTGCAGGGCTTCCCTTTGATTAGCAGAGTCCGCACTGAGCAGAGGAGCTCGTCTCAATACAGCAAAATTCATCACAATCAGCGTCAGAGTCACACACGGCACCTAAAAAACAATTTATCAACTTCCGATTGGAGTTCCTAGAATTCATTAGATCTATTTCCAATGACCCTACACGGTCCAGGATTCATAGGGTCAGTGATTGTATGAACAAGTGTTATCAAATGAGCAATAAATATAAACCGGCATCTTATGCAAACAATTGTGGCCTAGTTTATTTTTCATTTCCGAGAAAGGTCCACTCAGCAACTATAAAAAAATCAATCTTTGATTTCACAACAATGTAGAAAATGGAGCTAGACAGAGACTCTGCCAGCGGGCGTTGACAACCGATCCAAATAGGAAATTAAAATTTCCATGAAAATCTATGCAGAGGATAGTGGGTGATAAAATACATGACAAGGTTTGTTGGTCACCGGCAAATAGATCAATTACATGTAAGTTTTGATTGTTTAATACATGCGTGCAAATCTTTCTTGCCATGCACCATGGTTCACACACAATCACAAGCACAAGCAGGGCCATATGCAATAGCAGAATCTAATCCCACGCCGTTTGTTTACCAAACTTATCTGTCCATGAAACTGTCTCTAAGCGTCTTTTCCAGATGGGTAAAGGTCGTCTGACATGCCTGGGGACCAAGGCTGGTGCACACACCCGTCTGAATACTAAAAACATAACCCATATATCCTAAACACATATAATACTACTATCAGCTCATAATTATATAAAGCATATTCCCAATAATATTACGCATGTCACTCTGTTGCTGCACAACACAGGGTTGCCGCTACTGATACGCAGCAAGTACACAAATCTTCAGATACATTTGATGCATAATTGAATAATCACAGGGCAAATATATTCAAATAGATGCAACTAAATTCAGCTATTGACACTATATGAATGAATTGCATCGTTTTTAAACCTCAGAAAATACAAAGACAATTGCACTCTGATAGCAATAGGATGGATCATGATGATGCCTTGGTCTGTGTCAGCGACCATTCGCATGCATGTCTGGGAAAACTCTTATTATTTCAGCTCATAGATTCAAAAGCCTTATGGCAAGGCCCTCAGGTGCCTGGAAGTGCTTAGCCATGCAGTTTGCATACAGTCTCAAATAATCATCAAATGTTATCAGCTTACTGGATATTCGAAGACAGGAGAGATTACCACAGCAGTCCTCATCAGAGAAACAACGATCGGTTTCTTCGCTGCACTGAAAATAACACTGCAATCAATCTCAAGCCCAAGTTCTTCCTCGGTGAGGCTACATATGATCACTTGCTATGCTAATACAGAAAATTATATTAGGAACATGAATAAGGGGGTCACCAAAATCTGGATAGATTGCATACGCTTTCTTTTAGAGGGCTACCAGAAGTCGGTGATGTGGGTAGGAATCTTTATGATGGAGATAATAAACGTTCTGCATATGTGAATAAGCAAATTGATTTCGCATCACTATGCCAAAACAGCTGTTAGAAACAACGCAGAAATTTGAATCTTTCTTTACTCGGCTTTTCCGGAAGATGGGAGTGAGCCATTAGGAGTGTCCTCTCTTGCGACCCACCCACAGAGAAGGTTATCACTTCGCCAAGACTCAATTGCCAATTTGATTCATTTCATTCTATAATTTTCAATGCGGTTTTGTAAGACTGGTCTGTTTCATACAGACCAGCAACCAGAAACCCTCGAAGATAGAACCCTGGCCATCTTTGTGGCATCCTCACACATTGCCAGTGGATTATGAATTGTTTTAGATTACACTTACCCGCGTCTCTTGCTCATATAAGGGGAAACCGAATCCAAGGTTACCCCAGCCTTCCACCAGCACCATAAGATACCATAATGACAAAAGCCCCAGTGCCGCCCGCGCGCTGAACACTCTAGCCATGATACAGCTTGGAGAGCAGTGAATGAGTGTGGAGAGTGGAAATTGGTGAAATAGCTTCTTCGCTATTATTTCACGGTAATCAATACGGCTAGCTGCGTCATCACCAGGGTGACTCTATACGTGCTAGTCCCAGCTCATTACATAAAGGTATTACACAGAAATACTGATTTATTTGGGCTCCAGCGTCGATGTTTTGGACACCGGGAACATGAGTAACACCACAACTTTCATCACCATTCAAAAGCCAATAGGCGACAGGATAATCACGTCACATCTTTTTGAACTATCTTTAAATGTAATTCAATAGAGTAAATCCATTATGAGAGTGTAAATATGGCTGGTCCAGAAAACTGTAATAATATAAAAATATTAACTGAGTTGGCTAGTAGAGAATTCAGTACATGGTATTCGGTTGTGGAATGATTAAACTTATGATCTGGAATGAGTTGCAGATATTGCTTATAAAACTCCACCAACTCCGAATTTCATTGCGAGGCTACAAAGATTACGGATTTAGGAAATAACGCAGCATCCCGACTTTTTCTTCTGACTTCCTAACACAGCTGCCGGTTCATGTTGATCCGGTGTTGCTATGTACTTTTTGAGAGGTGGATCACCGCCTGCCGGTAACGAGCCCGTTTTGTGACCATTTACCACAGGCTCTGTCTTATTGTCATTTTTATCCGAAATCATAACCACTTCCTCTTTTTCATTGTCATTATCTCCGATTCTGATAGTGCACGTAGCGTGCTGCTGAGTGCTAGTCTCCGTCGCGGGTTTAGTCTCCATGACAGGGGAATCAGGACTGGGAAGGGAGGTCAAGGACATTCTGACCGCGGGTATAGGAGGGGAAAGCCGCGCCTTCACGGTCTCCTCCACCGTCTCCTCAGGAGAGGGTGACTCTATCGTGATGTTTATAGTTGTAACATTGTTCTCGGTCACAGCGACATTGCTGTCCGGTACCGACACATTGACATCATCTATATTAGTGACAGGAATCGCATCAGGAGATGGAGGCTATAAAAAACATTGGAGCTGGATTCAGCTGGAGATATAATAAGCAGCGGGACTGAATTAGCATCTCACTGAGCAGGGAGGGTAAATCTGGAGCCTATTATAGATGCTACAAGTCTATTATAGTTATTGATTCTGAACTATATTCTATTTTCATGCAATTATATAGAGGAAAATTGATCATTTCCGAGGATTACCGATGCGGATGCCCGAAATAGCTGAGATTGCTGCAGTCTACACGAGTTCAACTGCGGGGAGGAGGAGGATGGGGACAAACTAATCTGCTCCGACAGCCGGCAACAGCGTGGCAACCATGTGAGGCGTTGCAGCAACATAAGGCAAGGCCGTTGCTGAGTTTTATTGATGTAAGAGAGGTCATTCCCAATTACTGCTGCCGGCACAATCGCCGGAAACATGCCGAATCAGATCGGTCACCCAAACCAAACGCTCATTAACTATACATAGCTTGAGCCGGAGTATTTTTGGTTGTTTGTTGGTTGTTTTCTAACAAACCCACGCTTTATCTGACAACACAAGACCTCATCAGTCAATATTATCAAATTATTTAATCAAAGTGTAGGAAGTCATCTATTTAATTCACTGCAGATCAGGGTAGACTAATATTAATAATCAGTCTGCGTATTGCCAATAGATACAACGAAGAGAGCTAAACATACAATTATCAGCTGGTTCACCAGCTACCAGTACCACACCTGGATGTCAGTGCTTGGGTCACTGGGATTCCATGACAATGAGAGAGCAACCCTGGGTAATGGTAGGGTTCACAGCAATTGACCAGCAACATTAGAACTGAAATCTGGCAGCCTGGCTCCCCACTGTCCAAAATGAGGTTTTATAGCTCCCTCACTAACAGCAATATGGCCAACAGCTTGCAGCAGGTCACAACAACTCGTAACAGCATGACTACTTGGAACCCATGATAGGTTTTTTGGTGGCGGCACTAACCTGTGTTGACTCTTCGTTGGAGTCAGTGTTGATGGCTATGCGGTAACGTGCCTCATCGCGGGCCTCCTTTACCGACAGCTTGTGTTTCTCTCTCATACTATGCCGTCGCACTGATGAGCTGGAAGCAAGCACAGAGAAAAGTCAAAAGTGATGTTCCCCCATCACACACCACACCGTCCCCTGTCCAACAACCGCAGCCACCATCAAGACTGCAACAACAATTCACCAACACTGAAAGCTCCCAACAACCAAAGCGGCTTTCTGAAATACTAACATCAATTAACCTGATACCACTGAGGGACGCAGATGCTAGTGTTGGTAAGGCATGCAAGAGTTGTCCTCTATCGACCATAACTGAAAGGACAACTCCAAACTTTATCTACAACTTATCAACAACATATGCATGTATATATGCAGCTACCAGCAGGAAGCAGCAATGTCCAACACACAAGCCTCATGAGAACAAAATATTCATAACTGCATAGCCAACACCCGCATGGGAAAGCAGAGCATTGCTACAACCAATGGTTCCCTGTAGTCTATGTACTGGTCTTTTGGTGTCTCCATTGTCAGCTAGGGAGCACCACCCTGGAGCTTTCTGAAACCATGAGCTGAATTAGTACAGCGTGGGAGAGTTATGAGAACGGAGTGTAATGAGCCTCACCTGAATGCGGATATGGCAGAGAGGCGCCCAGCAGACCCTCTTCATAAACAAAACAATCAGTGTTATACTGCAGCCAACCCCACAACCTCTTATATAATGCAGGGACGCTGTTAGGCCAATACATTAGATACAGAATTTGACCATAATACTACTCAGCCACTATGTAGAGCGACAAGGTGACACCATTGGCGTATGATAACATGCCTCCTACAGCCCTACACAATGGCAAACATCAGACTAGATGTTCCCACGAGTTGTCTGCTTTCTGGGAAACCTTTGACCATCGTTCACATACTCGGCTATTTCTATGATGACCGCTACTGGCATACATCTATGCGGAGTGAGTATGAAGTGAGTGAAAGCGTTTTGGGTGGAACAGCTGCAGGCCAAGTAGAGTGAACTCGGAAAGCAGATCGTACGATGCAACACGGAGCAGAAATCATCTCATCTACCAGACGGGGCAACAGGCAAACGGTGCGTGAAAAAATTCAAGACAAAAGCAATAAGGACAGCAAATAATCACTGGGAAGTCAGGCCTGTGTGAAAACGCCATGCAACAAGCACATGAGGAAAATGTGAAATCATGATCTGTGATCCCAACAACACAAAACGATGAGGTGATGAGTAGTGTCGGTCCGAGTAAGACATCATCCGCTATTGGTCTGTTCCAGAGGCCAATAATGAGAATTGAGAGTTGAGATGTACTAATCACCCCCAGTGCCATGGACAGTGGTTAATCGTGCAGAAATCCCTCATTAAATCATTAAACTCTTTTCATAAATTTTGTGTGACTGGGAAGTAGGATGATAGTCCCCAGGGTCCTGCTCAGCACGTGTTAGTGAAACGACAGATCACACTATGATTACCAGGCCTCGCTATCAATATACCTGAACGGGTTTCTATCTGATAGTGACGTATTGGAACTATACATAGAAGTCACCCCGAGGCTGTAAAAAGGCCAAACAGGGAAACGGTTAGAGCCCTATTAACGTTTCTCTATTGACATAAACAAAGCCGAAGTGTGACACAATAGGATCCAAAATCACGCCCTCAGATCATTTTTGATATTGTAAAAGACCTATAGGGACTGAAACATTGTGTATTCGATATAAATGGCTTTAAATTGCGTTGGTGAGCGATAAATCCCGCATTGGATTTTACGAAAGGGATCAGACGTCATTATTCCAACAAGTGAGATCCTTTTAATAGATGGGTAACTAAGAAAGGTCATCATAATGCTGTAGCTTCATTCAGTGGATCTCCTAGTTGAGCTGAATATCAATAATTGGACATAACACCGACACACTGTAAAACATGCATAATTATGCGCTTGTCCTGCTTATTATCTACAAGGACTGGACTTTCACTGGCCAGGTCTGCACTATTGACACTATAAGTTGACTAACTAGGTCTTTTTGAGTATGTACTGGGAGGGGAACAATAGTTTGTTAGCATCAATGCATCTATCACGGTAGTACATATTACCACTACTCAGTTAACGATATACAGACTAGATGCTGGGGGAATATGAGAGGTAAACATGCGAAGAATTGTAAGCTCTTTGTACCTTCTGACGTTGTGACTGCTTCGCCGTCTAACGTCGTTATCGCGTTTAAACTTCTCCAAATTGTTCTTGGCTTCTATAGTTATCTTCTCAATCTCCTCCTTCACTTCCTGATCATCAACTAAATCTGCAGAGAGAAGACAAATCATTGCACAAAATTGAGAAACTAATTTCTCATCAGTATGATTATGCCTGGTAAAGTTGGCAATAGAATCCTTGTTCGAGCTCACTGACTAACCGAGCATTGTTTTGTTATCTTTAGTCTTGCGTTCCAGATCGACGCCGTGTTTGGCGAGCAGTTCGAGCACTGCCACTTGGCCCCAGCAGGCAGCAGCATGAGCCGGTGTCCAGCCATCATTATCCACAGCGTTCACATCAATTCTCTTTGTGAGCAGGTACGAAGTCACATCATAGTAGCCATTAGCGGCGCTGATATGCAGCTAAAATCAGCGAGAGAGTAATATACAAACACTAATTCTGTGCCAGTTGGACCGCAAGGGTGGCACACCATGTCAAGCCGTAATCCCTAAAACTGTAGTTTTCTTCTCAGTTCATTCGTAATACACCTACCAGGCATGGCATTCCACTGCCAATAACCAAATGGTAATCAGCGACCTGATGGTTAAAAGCATTTCTGTATAATTGCCACTCTATGTGCCTCAAGAACCAATAATTACCTTGTTAGTTTATTCAGTGGACAGTACTGAGCTGTAGCCACCAACTCAACAGGAGTAAAGCCCTGTGTCAATCAGTGAGCACTCTCAGTAGAGAGTGTAGCGCTGAAGCCTCTGAAGGGGCGAATACGGGGCTGCAGATGCGGCGTACTCACCAGTGTGGCTCCGGCTCTGTCACACCATGATGATGGGGAGTTGCCCTCCCTCTCATACTCCTTTATGTCGTCCAGCATCTTCTTCTCATTGGAAAGGCGAGTCTCGTCGATGAGCTCCTGCGTGACTCCCTGATTTGCCATACATGTCTCTATATACTCCAGCGTAGCTTCATCCTCACAGATGTCATAAGGCATGTTTCCATCTGCGTTCACCGCCAGCAAATCAGCGTTTCTATAACACATTAAAGTTACTGTTTACATCGTCTCTTTCAATGGAAACAGGAACAGTTTCAGCCATACAATTGGGTCACACTCAAGACTGATCAGGATATCAACGGACAAAGACAACGGAAAGCATTGCATTGTATCCATTAAATAGCGCACTATGGTAAAGACATGAGCTCATAGGACGGCTCTCTTAGCTAGACGACTCCTGACGTTATCTATTCAAATCTGTCAGTTTAGTCATGGGTTCACCGCACATAAATCATCAGGTTGCGCATACACATGATATGAGAAATGGCTGACGTACCGACCATGCTTACGCTCTCCAAGCGTAACAGGCTGCTATGACTATTATTCTTCTTATATATAGTATCACTACATATGGCATAACATAAGGCCCTGTATGGGAAGAACTAACTCCTGGCTGGATCCGCCAGTCACAGTTAAGGAAACAAGGAAGTTACGTCAACTGGGGTTCATAAACTACCATATATTTTGTGTAATGTATATCTGGGGCTAAATTTATGTGAACGCAAATGCCCGGGTCAATCTGGTGGCAGTACCGAGGAAGTCTGGCACAACAGGACCCGTCAGGACGGGGTCTGCAAGAGCAAAGGGCAACACTGGCTTAGGGCTGTTGTTTTGGAAGTGTGAATTTGTACAAGGGACTGCTACTGATCTGATTATCATGAGTATGCAGTGTTTGTTATCAGTGAGAAGGCCTTATTTAATGATATCTAATGCATTGATGCTTCACGCCCTAACAATGGTGCTCACTACAGATGGTTAAACTACACGGCATTTTGAGATAGTCTTTCTAGGTTGGTCATATAATAGTCATAGATTCTAGATAGAGTTATCCTCTAAAACTCTACGATTCTAACCCATAACTATCAACAGTGAGAAAAACTCGCAGTAGCTCAAAGGGTTAGGCTCAAGTGTTGGTGTTGAGGTGATATGACCATTCCAATCAAGATCAGGGCCATTGGCACGGGTCTTCGATCAAAGCAGCGTTAATCGACAAATTCGACTTATGTGGTTCATTTGGTCTCCTGGCTTAATCTGGATGGACAGGCCACCGTTAATAGTCACCGTGAACGTCTTTCTGGTGCATCATTTGTGGCAGGGCAACTAGAAGTGTTGCTACTTGTAAGCAGATTGACAAAGGTCACATTTATAATTATACCGACACGAGCCCGGGGCACGCATACGGAAAGGGGTTCGTACTACTGGGAGCCTAGGAATCATTTGCCGCGTGCGGACTTGGGCTAATAATGGTGAATTGCAGGCCATAAGTTATAAAGAGATGTATTATTATCCCACCAATCGCAGCGACCGAGCCGTGTCTTGATTGGACTGAGGTCCCAAATATCCCAGTGTACTGAACAGGCCGCATGTCATTTTACTGTGACACCAAGTGCCATCTGATGACAGACACCGGCAGATGGGAAACAGTGGCAGGCATAACAGCGATACGGTTTATTGATCGCACTTTGGGTTCACAGAATGAGCAGCCTCCGGAGAGAATTCCCTTGAAGTGTGTCGCATCTGAGGGCAAAACAGACGCCACAGAAAAAGCCACGCTCCGACCTCATCTTATGTCCCCAGGCTGTAACCAAGGTGCTGTCCAATGCCTGTCTATGGTTTACTGACAGCTTTACAAACCCCAAACTTCAACAAAGCTACGCTCAGCAAACATTCATCAGGGCAACTTAACTACGGTAACAGATAAGTGAAAAAGCTAGCTAAGCAGGCAGGGATACTACACTCACTTTTCTACTAGATGGTTGCAGATCTGGAGATGACCGCATGTGGCAGCGGCGTGTAGGGGAGTCCACAGTTCGCTGTCGCGGGAATTCACATTAGCACCAAATCGAAGCAGAGCTAGCAGCATGTCCTCACTGTCATCGATACAGCACTGGATCAAGAGAATAAGTCTAGGTCACAATGCTATTTCATAGGTGTCTTGCAACGACTGCGTCAGTCAAACAACTGAGCACTAACTAGCAGGCTTACCATCAGTAGTCTGATACTGGGCGTGATACTTACCTGGTGTAATGCGGTGAGGCCATCTTCATTGGCTACATCTGGGTTAACTCCTTCTTCTAGCAAATGCACAACTACAACCAAACACAGGCATTACACATATATGGTAATTCAGCACACGGCTGACTTTCTCAGCAGCGAAGCGATTTTCCATCAGCAAAGCAACAAATAATCAACTAGCAGTTTTTCAATAGAAACTGCACGACTAGTTACTAACCATAACTGTGGCTGACCGTCCGTTCGACAATCTATCTAGCTAAGCTCTTGTATTATTGGCACTGCAAGACATTGCCCTTGTGCCACTATTGTCATGCCTTTTATTGATCAGAGTGCTGTAATTTCCATTCATCAATCAGGAGGGATGCACTGTCTGCAACCCTGAGTATATGCCCTGCGCTATCAGCCGACCATAATACGCCTTAAATACCAACCATTCCCATTATTACTCGTCAAGTGGGTGACAATAAGTTGGACACGCTCATAGCGTTTATCTGCTCACTGGCAGTTGCTGACTGCGTAGTTGCCGGACTGAGAAGAATCACTAACCAACATTTGGATTTTCAATCGGCTGCTGTAGTACTGGTCAGTGTCAGCGCCAACACGAGGTGATACTAATTGTTTACCTTCATCTACATCGTTACGAGCTGCTGCTTCTAGAAGCTTCACAGAACTCTCAAACATAATCCGTGCCACGCGAGGAGGCCTGGTAGCGGGCGGCATCGATGACCCTTTTGTTCTTCTTTTGTTCGCCGTTTTTTCCTCTTTCTCTACCTTTTTTTCATGATCAGTGCACTTCTTTAGCTGAATGATAGAGAAATGCTCAATTATGATTCATCCACTCTAACCCATCAACCCATATTAGTTGTGCTACATAGCCCCACACTCCAGGCATTCCCAAACATGGACACAATGTTCAGTCAGTCTGTTGCCAAATTCCGGGACAGATTTCCTCACAGGGATGATTTTCCCAGTAAATATCCAACATTTGCTCAACCGATTTCATGATGAGTGAATTATGAGTTTGTTTGTTGCCCATTTTGACCAGATAACCTCTCTGACCTGCCATCCTTATCAAACTGCTGTGGGGCAGCCATTGATACCTCAGCCTACAGGTCCTGGTAACCGTGGCTGGCCTAATGGGCAACTCCCTAAGAGGATTGTCAGCCAGTGGCCAGAAAATGAAAAATGAGTGGCCAGTTAGTACGACAAAACCGACCATCTGCCAACCAGCTATATCAGCTAAATCACTCAATACACATACCCCAGACTCCCTTATCCTACCTACACCATGTGGAAAGGGAAGAAAATTCTTCCAGCTTTCCTAGTAACCGGCACAGTCCAAACTGTTTGCCGGTTGAATCATTCACAGATGGTTATAGAGATAATCCTTCATTAGTGGCACCACTCCAGCATACCTGTGATTGTCTGCGCTTCTTGGCTCGTTTCAGTCGCTCCTGCGAACTGAGCTTCTCAATCTCACCCATCTCCTTTATTAACTCCGCGTGGTCAGCCATATTTAGGCCAAGACAATTGACTAGTTGACAATCTTCACCTTCTCATCACAGGCACTCTATGGGACTGAAGATGAAAAACATACACACATTTAAGGAACAGTTATACATACACAGACACAGTTTTGACAGGACACTGACATGTGACCCATTACTGAGTTCTGATTGGAGTAATATTGAGGTCTTCTACCTACACAATATTTATGATGTGAATGAAGTTGAGATTTCAACGAGGTACAGTGTTCTCCCCGACAAGAATATTTATAGTATAACAAGAGAACAGCTCAGACTACCTAGACCTCGGATGAACACTGCCTAAAAAAATTAACAGGTTACATTATTGAAACCAGTTATGGTCACACAACATCGAGGGGGCACGACAAATGTGAATGGAACAGTCAAAATTCTTCCTTCCTATCAGCTGTCATCAACGCTAATCAAACAATTCCAGGGGCTAAAACTCATTGCTGGTATAACCGAAAGTACTTTGTCTACTGTAAAGACTGTTCGGTTAAGTCTAATACATAACGCAATCGTATTGAACTATTAGGTAGTTCACGCGCTGAGATATCATGTCTTCCATTTCATTGTTGACATATCATTCATGAGACTATTTTCCAAAATGCTTCAATAAGAGCTTAGGTTACCCATTGGATTCAAACTCTTCCGGAGACACTCAATCAATATATACCAGCTGCAGTAGCATACCACCAAATGTGGTTTTAAGGGAAAGTTCATTCAATGGCAGGTGAAAAAACGTTCCCTAAAACTCACGAAACAGATCAACTGTTGGCCCATCACCGGTCAGGTCTGTATTGTCTTCCCAATTAAGCAGCCTTTATTAAAATAATTGCCTCTGAATAACATACCCTTCCAAGATTTGTAAAATCCTGGATTAAACAACAAACAGTTTTGTCAAACTATAATGCTACAATGGATAACCATCGATTCCATAATACTAGCTTCTAGCGCATATAAATCCGCATGATCTTAAGTTTTATGTTGATCATGTGCTTTATGGGGGTGGTTAGCATAGAAAATATCTTCTACAAGGCAAGACTGGATAAAAAATACAGGATTTCAAAAACCATCAAGCTTCTATAATGTTTCATAAATCTATAACGAATGGAGCTCAGACCCGATCAACAATTGTAGCGGCCAGTCGGGCAAAAATGAAGTTTTTACAATTACAAACTTAGAGTTACAACTCCATTTTTGCAGTACTTGAACTTCATGCGGTGCTCCTATCGGGTTTCCAACCAGTAATTTAGAATTTTTCTTATTTTTAGCGCTTCTGCGTATTATGTGATAGAACAAAAGTCCTTTATACTAAAGTACACTGTGTACACATAATAATGTCATATCGTAATACATGTATGATGAACTAATCAGCACAATTACGAATTTCATTCTTTTTCTGAGCTACCCGATCAGTTAGGAGTTGTGCCTATGGACTCCTGAACTACTTTACTAATTACTTATTGACTAACTCACTGAGTCAGTGAGTGAGTCAGTGACTGAGCGAGTCACTGAGTGACTCTGCTTGTTTGAATCAGCTAATTGCAGTTAGGAGATCGACCGGTTGATGGGCAGCCCATATTGACGAGCTTTTCAATTTCATTGACTAGTGAGTATCACATCTTTGATCTTAGGTCATCCAAAATCTCGGTTATTGAAATTGAACGGACAATCAATTGAAACAAATTAGGTAATTACAACACAGCCAACAAACAACACATAAGCCAAGCAAAAGAGATGGACTAGGACTAGGAGTAGGACTAGGACTAGTAGTACCACTACGGTAGTAGGAGTAGGACTAGGAGTAGGAGTCAGTTTTTCATTTACTTTAGTTTATGATTTATCGCGACTCCTCAGCCGTCCAACACAGTGAGTCGCTAACACCAGTGAATGAAAACAAATAGTCGCATTACGTCTATACCTTTAAGATTATCTCTGTGCCCGACCGCTGTCGACCTCGAACTTCCAGTTAAAC
>Ga0224501_10002252_pt1 | contig 15099 bp, 12 predicted proteins | sample SF_Oct11_sed_USG_4_FD_169105 | JGI IMG/M metagenome (GOLD analysis project Ga0224501, IMG submission 169105) | Sediment microbial communities from San Francisco Bay, California, United States - SF_Oct11_sed_USGS_8_1 | ecosystem: Environmental > Aquatic > Marine > Sediment | place: USA...
ATAATAGATCTTCTCATAGATACACTGTATAACATAACCTCAAACCTGATCAGTGCAATGCAGTCATTCAGAAGGTTGTCGACCTTCAGGGAAAGTAGGATGAGATCAAGGTCACTTATACCAGAGTATGGTAATCTGTCCGTAGTACAGGGGCACTTCTACAGCTTTACCGCTATCCGAGTTGATTATACCCAAGGTGTGTGTAAACCTCATGGGATTCTCGTAAGACTGCTGGATCTTGCAAACTGTCCAAAGCGGGCCTCCTGCTCTGTTTATACAGGGTCTGTTCATTGACAAAGCTCCTCGAAAAGTGTGCGACTAAAGACGTCTGCACCCCCAACGAACCCCATCTGTGAACTATTGAGTTTTTACATGTAAGACATGCGAAACATTTAAATTTTTTATTCCGTGTATTCATGTGATTTCGGCCAGATACAGTCCACTTAATCTCAATTTTCAGCACTCACCTTCTTGAATATCTGAGCTGATGGAGCAAGCTCGGCTACCTAGAATAAGCTTCAGGTCGCCGAGTAACAGCGCGCGCCTGGTTTGTTGAAATATTACTTCTATGGGTTGAAACCATAGATAAATTAGAAAAACCTTGATTGCGGACAAGTTCCGTGACCATGTTACTCCGTGAATGTTGACATATTAGTTTCTGTTCCGTAACTTATAATTGATGGACCTGCTTTAAAAAACAGGAGCTAGGCGGGACATTGTCATACGTTAAGATCTATCAGTTGAAGTATAAGCGATAGCGATATAGTGCTGTTTCTGTAGTTGTTTGTGGCACTTGTGAGATATTCGTCAAATAAGGCCGCGCAGATCAACAACATGGAACATCGGATGCATTCTGCGTTGAGCTGTTCAACATGAGCAAATATTCAGATCTCGAGTTCGGTTACATCACCGAAAGGAAAAATGACAACGAATACTTTGTAAAACTAGCAATGACCATGTACTTTACACTGAACAATTTCGGCGAAACCCCGCTAAAGGGATTCTATATAGAGGAACCGATTGACAATTATTGCCAAGAAAATGAAGAACGCTGGTTTAAGGATACCACAACGAGTGGCTTTAAGTTTGATGGAATCACTCCTAGTTCTGGCAGCGTCCCGACGGGAAATGGTCAACCTGGTGGGCGTCCCCTCACCTTCACCGTGGATTGCCTGTACAGAGACTCACCGGAGTCTATTGAAGGAAACAAACCTGAAGGTAACATTTCCTATTTCTTTGCCTCCATCATTTGTCTGTACAGTAGTTATGGTACAGAATCTTTGCACAAGAGATTCATTCTGAAGAGAAGAGCTTATGAGGAAGGCATAGCTTCCATAGATCCCATAGTACGCCAGCACCGATTGGACATTTTGCAAGATGATGTCATCAAGTACAAGTTTGTCCCCGATTTTGAAGCGGAGCACGACAGCGAAACAACGGAAGTGAAACCCGACGTTTTCCGATGGCCCACACTTCTCGGCCAGAATGTGAACATAAATCTTCACAGCAGGCGACTGAGATGCACAGACTCTTGGAGTCTGTGGGTGCTGACACCCGCCAGGCAGACCTCTAGGCGACCTGGCAAATATATCTCGTATCAGGGGTGACCTGCAGATTGCCTATCACTCCGTCCAAGAGGCGCTCAGATTTTACCACAACATCTATGGCCAGAGGGCCAATCACAACGATGTACAGATATGCTATGGGATACTAGGGCAGATCAGTCGCCTCTCAGGCAAATACGATGAGGCACTGGACTGGCTTACAAAGGCCAGCAGCATGATTGCCGACTGTGATAACTGTTCAGACCCTAACTTAGCAGTATGGTACTTACAGTTTGCCAGCATATATGCTGATAAGGAAGAGAATCAGTCAGCAATTAAATATTTTCTAAAAGCGATCAATATTGGAGAAGCTAATTCTGAGAACTGTAATCCTCATCATAGAGTCCTCACTTACCTCCAGCTAGCAGAGCTGCAGCTGGAATCTGCTCAGTATGAGGACTGTGATAAATCCGTGCATCGCGCTCTGGAATTGCTCAGCACTGCCCCACGTGCACCGGGTAATGTTGTGTGTGAAGGTAAAGCATTCTGTCTACTGGCTGAACTCTGCCTGGTCACTAGGTCCCTAGACCAAGCCAGAGAACATGGACAGAAGGCTCTGCAACTTTCAAAAGACCACAGGTTTTATGTATGCAAAGCTCGGCTCGCCTTCTCCAAAATTCATGACGCTGACCACGACATGACTGCTGCAATCACTGAGGTGCAGATGGCAGTCACTCATTTAAAAATTTTGGGGAAATTGAATTATCACGATAGTATCCTCCTCAACAAGTGTCTCGCTGCTCACCAGAAATACCGCCTGACTTTTCTGGCAGAGAATCCGCGTGACACAGAGCTGGCCAGCGCCCATCTAACATTAGCGGAGATGCATAAGAAAAATAACAACCTGTTTGACACTATTAAAGAGACAGTCTCTGCATTAAGGACTGTCAAAGGTGTGCTGAAAGGGAGAAGGCGGAAGAGATTCTCCAGCTGTACCTCCGTGAACTAACAGAGCATCTCTCTATCGCGTGCAGAGCTGTCGACCTCTTTCTGTGATCATCTCACTGAAAAGGTGACTAATATATAACTCTTTCCAGATAATGCATGCCTTAGTAATGCAGAAAATAATTGGATAATGCTCTGTGTATGTGATATTGCTGAGTATTAATGCATGACATCGTTTCCTTTTCAGCTCCTCGCGGACTGCCTGAAGATATGAATGAGCTCACATCGGCTGGAGCCCCATGAACTAGGCACAGCTGAAATACTGGACCTTCACTTTATGTATAGTGTGATCAGTGTGACTGCAAGGGACCAAGTGTGATCAAATAGTGTGTGTTGCTTTATAATTAGAATTTTAGATATTTGCAACAGCCATCAACGAAATGAATAACTGGTATCTATTCCCACTGTATTTGCCTGGATCAACCAAGTAATCAATAAAACAAGCATTTTAATAATTTTTATCATGATGAAATTATCTATTCATTTACTACCAGTAGTCAGAGGAAACCGCTGTGTGTGTGCGTGCGTGCGTGCGTGCGTGCGAGCGTGCGTGCGTGTGTGTGTGGAAAGAATGCCTTCGAAAAAACGGGCTGGTCCATACTGATCCTTTGATACGTTGATACCTTGGCCAGTATCAGCCTGCCTGCTGACTACTCATGCATTCTCATCTTGGTCAACTAGTGAAAAGTGTTCTTAATAATGCAAGTAGGGTGGCAGGTGTGCGTGTAAGAAACGAACCTAGGCCACTGGTTGGAACCGTGCCCGATATCTGAATATCTGCATTGATTCACCTAGTGAAACAGAAACGGTAACACCTGTAAGAATTGTCAGTTTCACTTCTGGTTCACGATCTACCCCAATAACAACTATAAGCTAATGCCCTATAGAGAGGCCACATGAGAGCGTTTACCGAGCGGTTGCCATGGCGGCATGATATTACTCATGTTCAGTTGTTTATATGAGCGATGGCCGCATGGTCACCATCCAGATATCACTGTATATAATTTTACTCTGCTGCATGCTAGTGATGGAAAGCAACCATTACACCTGCTAATTTATCCTGTATGCCGTAAGCAGATAGCGATAGCCCTGGGTTTACCTACGTTCGCTTCTGGTATATACCTCGAGGACGAGATAAGTAGAGTGATGGAAAAACTGCGGCAGCTTCGCGGCATCACCCATCTGAACTCAATTAGCCAGGTCTAATCTTTTGTGGCAGTTGAATCACCAGTCTACCATTGTTCTGAATCTTGTCAGGGTTACAATCATGCTCCTGCCCACTGCATAGAAGTTTAAGATTAAAGCAGGAGGTAATAGTCAGTTTCGAACTGTCGAGCCATCATACCCCCATTCCAATTCCTGGTACAGGCACAGAGAGGCTGCATGGATTGGTGTGTTTTGAAATGACTGATAAAGGCCATTCTGAATAATCGGATCTTTCTAACCAAATAAGGGGTGAAGTGAGGCACATGGAAGGCTAACCAAGCTAAGCCAATGCTTAGTGATGATAGGATGAAAATGGTTTATCCCTCAATAATCAGTAAAAACAAGTGAATTTTGAATTGGGGGTAGCACCAGTAGTCAGTTACTAGTAGTTGTTGGCTACCGCAACTCAATTGTTAAAGACATCAAGTTTAGCGCAGCGTTTTTTTCACAATGTTATTAAACATGGCTGCCTACATGTATGTCTGGCTAGTTTTGCAATATATACACGCCGTGATATCGTTAATGCAGAGTCCAGCATTCAGTAGCTGCGCCCATAAAGGTTGGGTACCTTTCAGGATGGATAACAACCCCCAAGCCGAATACTCCTTCCATGCGTGTTACTTCAAGGTGAGATCTTAAACTGCAGATTTTCACTCTTGAAACTTGAGCTTAAATTAATTTATGAGTGTATAGTTGAGTGACACATTCCTTTATGTCACTGATTGATTGGACTCGGAATTATGGACAGAGAGCCAGGCGGTGCAGTGCAGTGAGGACCTGGCAGTACAGTGGAAGCCTGGTAGTACAGCGGGAACCTGGTAGTACAGCGGGAACCTGGTAGTACAGTGGGAACCTGGTAGTGGTCGTACAGCGGGAGCCTGATAATACATTTGGCGCCTGCTAGTACAGAGGGAATTGGGAAGATAGACCGACCTCCCACTCACACCAAGAGTCATGCATTGCCAGAACGTGACCCCTATTTTCTTTAGATTTACCTTCTTGGAACTGTAGCCTGTGGGTGTATAGTTGTCTATTTTAATGTACTATGTGACCATTTGTTCATCCTATTTAATGGACATCCTCATGCCAATTTGGGACTGGCAGTGACTGTGAATTATGGGCTGAGCTTGTACTTACACCAGGAGTCAGGCGTTACCAGACTATGAGCCCCATTAACTTTATAATCACTGGAGTTAGGGTGATTGATTGAGTGATTGAGGTTGGGTTTTGTTGTCTGCTGATATTTATATGACCTTGTGTTTCCATACAGGAGAACCTTGGTACGATTGGTTGGCTCGATGCGTACGGGAAATGCTTGGCAAAAAGCAGATCATCTGTTGCTTGGTGGACACATTGGAAAGAGCTGAAATTCTATTATAATCTATTCAATATGGCTGATCAGCGAAGCATCGTAAGGCCTATGTGCTTCTTAGTTTGTCGTTTGTACCCATCCAGGATAATTATAGCGATGAAAATATAGTGTAGGGAGTTATTCTTCTACCCTGTATAGGACTTGAGTGTGTTTTTATCTGATTTTAAATCTGAATGAATTTTCAGGCAACTGTAGATCATTTTCCCCGCTGTTCCTGTTACCATTAGCAGAAGTGAGATTCTCCTAATGTGAACTGCCCATCTCTTACTGGAGTGTACCAATTGCAATTAAACTTTGGACTATCATCGTTTAGGTGCTTTTGACGTTTCTAAAGCCATTATCAGCCCCGGACATGACATACATTTCCTGAAGCTGCCTAAATACATGTTCGAATAGGCTGTTGATTTCTCATGGCACATGTAACATGCAGACATATTCGTTTTATTTTTGCATGTATAGGACGCTGGGGGTCAGGACTTCTTCATGGCATTTGTTAATCTGCTGGATGAGGATAGCTATGGCTATCAGTCCCACTATACTCTCTATAGTGGGTTCGAAGGGTAAGTTACTGTAAGTACATAATACACAAGGCTATGTTCCCTACTATAAGTCCTATTTATATAGGGCTAAGTTAAAAGGCTCCTCTACTGAGTGTTGAGCTTAAAGACCTGTTTTCACTTTGATTGCAGTCCATTCTTAAGAGATTTCTTGATTTCACTCCAGTTATTCAAATAAGTACAAATGATGACAGGAAATGAGGTAATGGAATAGCTCAATAGTGGAGTGCTGGGCTTGCAACTGCATGAACTTGAATTCAAGCCCTTGGAGAGGAAAATGGGTGGAGTTAAGCTGTTACATGGAGGGAACATAAGGAAGATGGGTGGAGCTAAGCTGTTACATGGAGGGAACATAAGGAAAATGGGTGGAGCTAAGGTGTTACATGGAGGGAACATAAGGAAAATGGGTGGAGCTAAGCTGTTACATGGAGGGAACATAAGGAAGATGGGTGGAGTTAAGCTGTTACACGGAGGGACCATAAGGAAGATGAAACGAAACAGCTTCTACCGCTCTCGCGTATGCCCAATAACTTCCAAGGTGCTAAGTTTTAAAAAAATAGAAATTCAATAGGGAGAAACCACGGTTGGTCTCGTTTGACAGAGCTGTAAGAAAGCCATGGAACTACAATCGAGAAACAATGATAAAAATCCAACATGGCCGCTACAGACGAACCAAACAAGGCAACAGCCTCTACCACGTCAATATGAGCTGCATGGCATTCAAAATGGATAAGAATAATTTTATAGGTAAAGTCTATAAATGACTGGCTTCCTCTCATTTTATTTATTGTTTTCCGTGGGCATGCTATCGTTGACTGTTAACTATATTGAGAGGGGGAAACTATTCACAGGATAGCATATGCATGAGGAAAGCCACATTCAATACCAACAAATAATTTAATTATTCATAGAACCATTTTGGCTGTAAAATAGCTTTGGTTTGATAAGCCATATACCACAGGGTGCCTTCTCAAAAAAGATCTTCTAATGGCGCACCGTCGGAGACGCAAATTAAAGACTCTGAAGCGTCAGCGGTCGGTGTCAGCGGTCGGTGGCAGCTATCGGTGTCAGCGGTCGGTGTCAGCGGTGTGCACTTCTGCACACCGCTGACACTGGCCAGGATATGGAAGAAAGACAATATGAGTCATTTAAGATTTTCATTCCTTAAAACCGGTCAGGACACGAAAGAGGATGAAGAAATCATCCAGACTTATGTACCACACCCCCATCCGTCGTCATTATTTACCCACCCAATGATACTGGTTACAGACAGTGAGATAGACAGCGTGCCTTGTGATGCGGAATCTTATCAAGAGAAGGCAATCCTAAAGAATAACATGCAGCATATACTCTGCAGGAAGGAAAGAAAGCGATGCATTGTCCCGGCGACGCTCGGCAACAATATGAGAAGGATAGATGGTGAGTAAATGGGTTCTACGCAAACAGTTCCGTTAACGGGTCACAAGGACACATACTTTAGTCCGTAAAGTGTAAAATTGTTAATTCACATGCCTCTACTGACTGACACAGCTCATTGCCAGTTGATCATCAGCTATGACTCACCACGTGTGGAGCGCTGGGAGCGGTCATATTCAATCCTCTATTAATTATCTATACCTCATAGTTGGGCTTGTTTTTATCAGTTAGGATCAATGTGAGGAGCCCGGCATCATCAGGTTTCCGCGATTGCAAACTCGGTACTTCCCCACTGAGCTGTCCTACTATCCCATGTGTCATGTTGATAGTCCTTGTAATTAGATTTTGGGATCTCGTATCTAGTTCGTAGATTCTTACACTTACATGGTGAAGCTTCTACTCTTATGTATTAAATCTTATCACAGTCGAACAAGAAATCTGGTGTGAAGCTAAAAATGAAATCAATCGTTTTTCAAAAGATTTCCGTCTAATGAGAAGATCAGCCACTAGTGGCGATGCAGGTATTTACATCTGTACTGATACTCTGGCCTGATATATGGTGGTGATACAGGTATTTACAGCTATTACTACTCTGTGATGAGAGAAAGGAGCCAGGTACCAGATGCGAAATACCTGGCAAATGTGACAAGATGTGAAAGAGGATGTGACGAGGTCGCTGGTAATTCTTATTACGAAGGTATGAATCTGATAGACTCCAACTCTCCCCGATAACTGAAAAACATCTTCATAGAGTTATCCTCCGTTAGAGTAGGCACCGGTGGCCATATTGTGTAACCACTATGGGGATCCTGTACACGCGCGTGACACATTATAATCTGTATGGTTGCAGGTGATTGGCTGGTCGTGTACTGTAAGCAGGGATACAGAGTAGAAGCTGACATTCAGAGTCAGGTGGGTTACATTCTCACCTGCCGAGTACCAAATAACGCTGAGGAACCTCGATGGACCGGCAACTCCCGAGAGTATGATTATAATAAGGAGATGTGTAAACCAATCCCAGCAGGGTATGTCTCAGTCAGGTGTGAATTCATGGTAAACGCTACCACAGTTTTCAATGCCAATGAAATCTATGGTTGCTTTGAAATGTGAGTGAATTTCAAGAGGGACATGGCCAATAGCTTATTCACTGAAGGATAGAGGTTAACCCGTAGAGTTACCTTCTCTATGGGGTTTGCAGGTGCAAGCAGAAAATCTACTTTTGATGCACTCTGAAAAATACTCAGTAAGCCACGTTCTGTACACCACTGACACTGGTTAGGATACCTGCATTCCCCCATATTGGTAAGGATATCCGTAAGACACCTGCATACGTACCCCTGACACTGGTTAGGATTCCTGCATTCCCCCATACTGGTGCGGATATCCGCAGGAAACCTGCACCCCTTGACACGGGGTAGAATACCCGCAGGGCACCTGTATCCCCCTCGTACACTGGTTGGAATACCTGCAGGTCACCTGCATGCTCTATACACTGGTTAGGCTATCATAACTGTTTTATGTAGAGTTAATGACTGTGCACCCGGTAGAGGTGGAGAGCTATGCGAAGAGGACTGGTCACCGTGTGAATGGAGCACCTGTAATACCGGCCGCTGTATCACAGATAAAACCAGTGAAAGAGGTAAGAACTAACTCAATGAAAGACAACTCCTTATATAAGGGAGGGGATCCATAATGTAAGGGGGTTAGATGCTCCTGGTCCAGCTTTCAGTGTGACTTCACGTTATCATATCATTTTAACTGTGATTTGAACTCCTCAGTCTTCACCTCCGTGGGAGGGAAATTCTGGGCTTAGAACCAGGAGCTCTGCTCCAACTATAACTTTGGGTGTGACATCACGCTACCATTTCCCCCTCATGGGATTTAAACTGTGACATTAAATAAAGGAGTCCCTTATTTAGAACAACATTCTCTCCTTATATGGATGGAGCAACCGCCAGGGTCATTGGGCTTTTTGGCAGGCGGTGGGGATTTGGGAGGGAACTGTAGAGTAGAAGTAACGTGGCATGAATAGAAGCTAAGCCCCGCACATGAAATGAAATCAGCCTTACCTAACCTAAGGATAGCTTAATGGGTAGCGCGCTTGTCTCAAGACCTAAAGATCTTTGGTTCAAGTCCTAGTCATTCCATGCAACCTATCACTCTGAGAATGAAAATTTCTACCTCCTATCGCTTCAACAGTCTCTGCTAAGGGATTCCCCAAGTGTCAAAGCAGGAAAGACAACCTATGTTTGATACAGGTTACAGGTGTGAGTGTACAGGAGCAGTGGGAGATAACTGTGAGAGGGAACTGAATGAATGTATTAGCGGGCCGTGCTCAGAAGGTTCACTCTGTATCGATGAACACAATGGGTATGTCTTAGATAAACTTAGGTCCTTTTATGCTCGCTGTCATCGGGTTGATCCAAAGGCATCTCATGGCCACTAGGAGATTAAAGACGCTCCACTCCACTCTTAACCACTGTTTCAGCTATTGTCCTAGCCTTTGATCTCATCTTACTAGACCTGTGTACAAGCCAGCAGGTGTGATCAGCTACCATCTACCATGGCTGACTAGCCCCCCCCCAATGGTGATACCATATTAAGTTATATAGCTGAGGTGCACTGATGGCCTAGTGGATAGCACACCGGGTTATAGTCAGAGGTCCCTGGATGTTTTGACTCCCGGCCTGGACGCCCACAGAGTTCTCTTAATGAAGCTCCCATGGGAATGCTGAGTTAAAGACTCGGTAGGCTGATCTCCGCATACCCTTTGACACTAGTCAGGATACCTGGATACCCGTGACACTGGTCAGGGCGCCTGCATACCCCTGACAATGGTTAAAGAGCGTGCGTACCGCTGGCTAGGGTACCTGCATACCTCTGACACTGGTTAGGGTACCTGCAGGGTACCTGCATACCCCTGACACCGGTCAGGATACCAGCAGGGTACCTGCATACCCCTGACACTGGTTAACATACCAGCAGGGTACCTGCATATCCCTAGCACCGATTAAGATACCAGCAGGGTACCTGCATACCCCTGACACTGGTCAGGATACCGACAGGGTACCTGCATACCCCTGCCACCGACCAGGATACCTGCAAGTACCTGCATCAGAGTATGAAAGAAGAAAAGGTCAAGCTAAATGGAGCAGTTTGATAGAGATTGAAACAATGAATAAATCACTCATTTGCATGAAAGAATGGTGTGGCGGGAAAAGATTATCGTGTTTCTCCCTATACTGAATCTATTCCATAGGTATACATGTCTATGTGATGCTCTGAGAACAGGAAGAAGATGTGAAAATGATATTCCGTATTGTGACAGCGTAAATACAGAAATCTGTCAGAATGGTGGGGATTGCTGGAGCTGTAATCTTGGACCATTTGAGGTATGAACTCTCGTGTATAGCGTATCGTAAACTGTACATACGAGCGGGTTTCGGACTAGCATTTGGAATCGCACTCGGATTCGCTTTTAATAACTTTACCCTTTGAACCACAAACCTATCAAATTAAATAAAAACTAGGATGAAATTCTTCTTAGTAAATCAAATCATCATTAGCCAAGGATCTAGAATTTAGAACTTCTTTAAATTGAGAGTCATTGTTTGAGGTAAGTACTCTTCTATTCAACGTGTTATTTTTCTCAGCCATGGTGTGTAATGAAGGAATAGCGATAGTCATAGACTCATAGTTTACCAACGGTATTCGCCATGTAAATACATTACTTTTTCAGCCATGGTGTGCAGAGAGAAACCAAACGAAATTCATCTGTAACTGTGTAGGTGGATGGCAAGGTCAGATCTGTGAACAGAGAGTACAAACTACACAAAGTGCTTGGCAGGTAAGTCATGTCATGCTCCCATTTGTGTCAGCCATTCTCTGTTCGTGAATGGACGTAGGCCTTACTCCTCGATGTTCACAGGTAGTATGCTGCCATTGAGGGGAGATTGAGCCATTTCCTGCCACGCTGGGTCAGAGTAGGTTGGTAGAGTGTGATCAGCCAGAAAAAAATCCCTTGGAATACTCCTCCTGTAGTGGGAATTAAATCCAGGCCGCGGAGAGGACAGACAGTGAGAAACATTCATTCTCCCACTGAGCTATCATGACCCGGGCCACGAAGAGGACAGACAGCGAGATACATTCATTCTCCCATTGCGCTATCGTGACTCACCCATTCATACGCATGCGAAGGTTTCCAATCATACAATGTCTACGATTGGGTATATTTGTGTAAAACTGCACTTTTGCGTACCTGTTTGGCGTGCATGTGTATGTTTTGGATGTTTGATTGTCAAAATAAGTCAAAAAGTGGAGTTTCCTGCATGCAATAAAATCAATTTATACAGATCGTGTTCGCTCAAACTGACTGAACTATGATAACCGTTTCTTTGAATGCAGTTAAACTTTAATTTATAAAAATCTAAAGCCAGATTGACCAGATTTTATTTAACTTTGGACATAGTTTTTTCCTCTACCTTCAGCGATGGAAAACCGGATGATGTTATTTGACTCTTGTCTCATTCATTGTAGGTATTTGCTATAGTGCTCGGCTGTATCCTTTTTATCATTGTATCATTAAGCTGTGAGATTGTGGGGTCAAGAAGACGTCACGACCATGACAATCTACAGGTAATAAAAACTTCATCTAGTCCTCAACTGATTATCCCGTGATAAAATAACGTAGAGGTTATAGGCCGGTTACAGGCAGGTTATGGGCAAGTTACAGGCAGGTTATGGGCAGGGTACAGGCAGGTTATGGGCAGGTTACAGTCAGGTTATGAGCGGGTTACAGGCAGGTTATGGACAGCTTACAGGCAGGTTATGAGCAGGTTACAGGCAGATTATGGGCCGGTTACAGGCAGATTGTGGACAGGTTATGGTCACGCTACAGGCAGGTTACAGTTAGTTTATAGGCAGATTACATGCAGCTTATGGGCAGGTTAAAGGCAGGTCATGGGCTACTTCCAGGCAGGTTACAAGCAGGTTATGAGCAGGTTATAGGCAGGTTATGGGCAGGTTACAGGCAGGCTACAGGCAGTTTATGGGCATGTTAGAGGCAGGTTATGGGCAGTTTATGGGTACATTACAGGCTGGTTATGGGTAGGTTACAGTCAGGTCACAGCAGGCTATTGGCAGGTGGGTAAAAGAACACAGAAAAGACCGAGAGCAAGATGGGCAAGGACTTTATGACTTTGGTACAGGTCAGAGGTACCAATAGACATATAAACTTGGAGGAGACCCACGCTCAGCAGTGGGAGGATAGAGGCTGGACAGATAATGGTCAAGTCCCAGACCCACCGCCCCCAACCTCCCCAACTCCCAGACCCACCACCCCCTCCCCAACTCCTAGACCCAGCACCATCTCCCCAACTCCCAGACCCACCATCCCCTCCCCTACTTGTAATGATTTGATAGGAATACATAGGTTATTGGCAGACTGTTGAAGTCTACACTGCTCCAGGATAAAGACCTCCTCCATGCTATTCTACTGCTCACGGTCTGCTCTGATGTTATTCCAGTTGAGACCGTAGGAATTCAGCTCACCAATACAGAATAATGCAGCCGGTTGTATTTCTCTCACAGGTGCTATTAGACAGTATAGATGGATATTTAAAGCTGCAAAAGGATGATAAACCTCGTCGTCCATCACACAAGCCACGACGCCATTCCTCCATCACCTCCGCTACCAGCGGGGCAGCGAAATCCGTGAGGAGAGCTTCCGGTGTAACAAAGAAGAGTTCGACTGCCAAGATAGCTAGTCATGTGACTGGTGGCCATATTGTGTCCGAACCTGATGAGAAACAAAAAGGTGGCAAAGCTAAAAAAGATTGAGACCTGCATGGTGTAAATGGAAAAAAATATTGTCTCTAACATATAGTATTATAATTATAATAAAATGATGATATATATAATATAACAAATAGATGTACTAAAAAAATATACGACTGCGCTCTATTTGTTCACTTTCGTGTTGACACACGCTGATGAGGATGATCAAACACACAATGAGCCAGCCAATGAAATTAAAACAAAAGCCTGATGAGATTTTCATCATATCCATAGGCGCATTCAGGCGCTTGATTTTTCGCGACCGAAATGGAGTTAAAATGGGTTACAATTGAGACAGGACAATTCTGATCCGATCGAAATCCATTTTGAACTCAACTGCACTTCCTCACCATGACCGTATGTTGGCGTGCTCGGGACCGGAAGTTTTTTAAAATTTCAATCGTGAGCACGCAAATACACGTCGTGTATCCTAATTTGCGGTCTCAAAACGGGTAATAACAACAGAAAATATTCCTCCAATTTATGATAAAAATACGTTAGTCTGGAAAGAGAAAGCTGCTGGCTGGGAGTTAGCAATGATGGATGAGTCATATCCTAAGAAGTAACAGCAGTAGTGTCTGAGATTAGAGAGACTGTCATACGCTAGATAGTCAATACGGCCCGCACGGCATTCACTCGCCATCCATGGCTCACCAGTCGGAGCGTGGAGGTTTAATAGAGTAATGCGACCACAACTTACTAAGCAACAGGTAATGACATGATGGCATCCATTACGCAGCCATGTTATGCCAGTTGAGTTGGAGGAAGAGTATAAATGCTGAGACGCTTAATTGGTGTGACGCACACTGATCTGTGATCACCCAGTGTCCATCCAATGATACTTTGGGACTACCTCTCCCTGCATTCCTCTTGATGTCAAGTTCGACATGACACAGTAAGCTGGTTAGAGAAGGTAGGATGGACGTGGCCGGGAGTAGGGAGGAGAATGATGTTACTGGACAAAATCAGGCAGCAAAGGTCCTGTACTGGCCTCTAAAATAGGGCACAGGATGAAATGGAGAGGGATGAGAGACCCGCCCTAAGTCAGAACACCGCCTCCACCGGTCTGCAGATAAACCGCACGCCATCTATGGTAATCTACAGAATATATACAAACTAGCTGTAAATAGGGTACTCAAGTACTTCAGTACCCTAGTTGTAAAAGCTATACGCATTGACATTGACGTAACAATCGGCTGTAGCGCCCAGATAGTTAATCCTTATCCATGTCAAATAAAAGGTTCACAGCACTGTTTTTCTTACCAAGCGTAGAATTGTTATCATTCAATAAGGCGATGCGCTATTCAGTATGACTCTGGCGTACAATAACTTGAATAGTTATTATTGTTAGGCTAGTACGTTACTACCAATTGGTCATTCTAGTTGTGATTTGGCAAGTGGTTACAATATACGAGGAAATGAACTTCATAGCGCCCTGTCACAGCTATGGCTAGTGCTACGTAACAAACAGTTTCATATTGGCCAGTGCTGCGTAACACACAGTTTTATAGACACCGTGAGTGACACGGACGGAGTGAGTTGGCAGTAGCTTTCTGGTACAGGTTAATGATGTATTCGCTTACTATTGTAATTGTATCACCATCAGTTCTCTGCTGGACCATGATAATGATGATTGAAGGTAAGTCAACGTAACTTGTACTGTCAATTAGCCGTAGTCTAGAAGTGTCTCCACCATGGTCCTTGGTGTGAGGCCATAGAAAGAGTTACTGTACGAGTCTACTTATGCAGATCTCACTGCAGCTGTCGGTCAGTTGTATAGCCAAGTCTCTGTCCTACATTGATGCCCTGTTACTTGTAAGTGTAACACTGTTGGTGTGTATTGGGTATCTCAGAATTATTAGGAATCGGTGTCTTGGTCAGTGATCATGATTATGATAAGCAACCTAACTGGGTATTGCGGAGAGGGAACCAAGTGGTTTTAGGAGCACTCTAAAACAGCGCGATAGCATTAATTTGGTTAGCCACTTGCGACATCTAAGAGGTTAGTTGGTTGTTTGATTGGTTGGTCATATAGTTAGTTGTGTCACCGGCGCCACTGGTTTTTAATACACAAATTGTCATTTAGTACATGTACATCAATTTCGGATTAAAACGCTTTAGTGGATAGCGCACTGGGCTTAGGCACATGAATTCGTGGTTCAAT
>Ga0224501_10002253_pt1 | contig 15098 bp, 12 predicted proteins | sample SF_Oct11_sed_USG_4_FD_169105 | JGI IMG/M metagenome (GOLD analysis project Ga0224501, IMG submission 169105) | Sediment microbial communities from San Francisco Bay, California, United States - SF_Oct11_sed_USGS_8_1 | ecosystem: Environmental > Aquatic > Marine > Sediment | place: USA...
CGAAGCGGAAGGAGTTGATGTTCTTGATCTCGGTGCGCGTGCCGAACTCTTTCTGGCCCCGCGGGCGCAGGGAAATATTGGCGTCGGCCCTGAGGTTCCCCTGTTCCATATTGCCGTTGCTTACCCCCAGGTAGGTCACCAGGGAGTGCATCTTCTCCATGTACAGCCGGGCTTCCTCCGGTGAGGTGATGTCCGGTTCGGAGACTATTTCCACCAGGGGCACCCCGGCGCGGTTCAGGTCCACATAGCTGGCCCCGGCGTCCGCACCCTCGTGCACCAGCTTGCCCGCGTCCTCCTCCATGTGAATGCGTGTAATGCCGATGCGCTTGGTTTTGCCGTCCAGCATGATGTCCACCCAGCCGTTTTCGCATATCGGGCGGTCGAACTGGCTGATCTGATAGGCTTTGGGCAGGTCGGGATAAAAATAGTTCTTGCGGGCGAACTGGCTGTCCAGCCTGATGGTGCAGTTGGTGGCCAGACCCAGCCGTACGGCCAGTTCCACCGCCCGCTGATTGGTCACCGGCAGCACGCCGGGCAGGCCCAGACAAACCGGACAGGTGTTGTTGTTGGGGGGCTTGCCGAACTCGGTGGAGCAGCGGCAGAACAGCTTGGACTCGGTGGCCAGTTGGGCGTGTATTTCCAGTCCGATAACGGGTTCAAATACCATGGGTAATAAAAATCTAAAAAGTGATTGATGAAATAATCGTTTCAGCCTGCCTGGCGGCCTTTCTCAGTTCCTTCTCGTTCCTTCTCTGTTCCTTCTCGGGTCCTTCCCCCCAATCCCTTCATCTGCAGGGGGGAGAGTGGAACTGGAAGCCGTTATTTCTGCTGCGTTTACGACTGCATTTACGGCTGCATTTACGGCTGCATTTACGGCTGCTGTTACTTCCGCCGCAGCTCTGCCGCAGCTCTGCCGGTTCAAACCCGAAAGCTTTGCTCACCGGGAGAGGGAGAGGGAGCCGATAAAAAATTATCAACCGGGCAGAGGTTTCCCTGCAAAGGCTTTATCCCCGGCATTCTACACCCGTTTGAGGCGGCGGGAAAGCCTTGTCCGCCGGGATTTTCAGCCGTCGGTCCGGGGGATGTCCGGCAGCAGCGAGGCCACCTTGCGCAGGGCCGCCCGGCAGACCTGCGGCGGCTCGGCGGAAAAGGTCAGCCGGATGTGGTTCCGGTAGGCTCCGCTGGGGGAAAACAGGATTCCCGGCATGATGCTTATGCCCTGCTCCAGACAGCGGTTGAACAGGGCCTCCCCGTCCAGCCCTCCGGGAAGTTCCACCCACAGATACAGCCCCCCCTGGGGCTCGCTCATGCGGGTGCCCGGCGGGAACAGGTCCTGAATATCCCTCCGCATTTGCAGCATGTGACCGTGCATGCGGTCGGCGAAGCGGCGGATGCCCCGCAAAACGCCCCCCCGGGCCAGAAGCGATGCCAGGCCAATCTGGGGCAGGGTGCCCGTGCCGATATTGGCCAGAAACTTTTTCTCCTTGATCTTTTCGGTGAACCGCCCCCCCTGGATCCAGCCCAGCCGGAGTCCCGGGGAGATGGATTTGGAAAACGAGGAGCACAGGATGGTGTTGCCCGTGTTGTCGTAGGAGGCGGCGGCGCGGTGACGTGGCGCCGAGAAGGAGATGAACCCGAAAATATCGTCCTCGATCAGGGGAATCCCGGCCCCGGCCAGGATTTTTGTGATGAGTTGTTTATCCTGCTCCGGCATCAGCACCCCGGTGGGGTTGTTGAAGTTTGGGGTGAGCAGGCAGGCCCGGATGGGATGGTTGGCGATCACCCGGGCCACGGTCTCCGGCGTAACCCCCCGCGGATACTCAAGGGGCATTTCCACAACCTTGATTCCCAGGCCCTCGGCGGCCTGGAGCAGGCCGAAAAAGGTGGGCGATTCCACCGCGATGGTATCACCGGGCTCGGCCACGGCTTGCAGGGCCAGCACCAGGGCCTCCTGACAGCCGTTGGTGATGATGATTTCCTCCGGTGCGCCGGTAACCCCGGCGGCATTCATTACCCGGGCGATCTGGCGGCGCAGGCCAATCTCCCCCGACACACCGGAATAGCGGGACAGCCCCCCGGGGTTGGAGCGGGCCGCGCTGGAAATGCTCCGCGCCAGGCTTTTTGAGGGGAGGAAATCCTGGCTGGGAATGCCCGCGCCCAGGTTCACCATGCCGGGCTGGCCCAGGCTGTCCAGGATGCGGATGGCCATGGCGCCAATGCGCACCGGGACCGGCCCGCCGGAATTGGTGGGCTGCCGGGGCGGGGGCAGATTGCCGGAAGTCAGGCCGGATACAAAAAAGCCGGAGCGGTCCCTGGGGGTGAGCAGGCCGTCGTCCTGCAGGCGGCCGTAGGCCTCCACGGCTGTACCCAGGCTGACCCCGTATGTGCGGCAGATTTCCCGCAGGGAGGGCAGTTTGTCTCCGGGCCGGTATGTGCCCGTGCGGATGGAACTCCGCAGTTCCCGGGATATTCGCTCGTATTTGACTTCTTCCTGATTGTTCATGGCGGGCTTTGCGGCGGGGGTTGAAGACCGGGCAACTGTATCAGTGGAAATACAAAAAGCTGTATCTGTACTATGCCTTTCAATCTTTCATAATGAAGAGGCCATGGCAACCCATAAGGAAAAAAATGCGGACCCCGGACACGGGCCCGCGCGCAGAACATCAACCGTGCGGCCGGCACCGATGCCCCGGCCGACACACAGGAAAAGGCGGTGCAACAATGGCTGTTGAAATGATAGGTCCTCTGGCGTTGTTCGTGTTTTCGCTGTCAGTCACACCGGGCCCGAACAACATCATGCTGCTGTCCTCCGGAATCAACTTCGGGTACCAGCGCACGCTGCCCCACATGGCGGGCATTCTCTTCGGGATGGTGCTGATGCTCTGTCTGGCCGGGGTGGGGTTCTCGGCAGTTCTGCAAAGCGCGCCCTGGGCCTACCAGACCCTGAAGGCCGTCGGGCTGGTCTATCTGCTGTACCTGGCCTGGCGGATCGGGAGCGCCTCGGCTGTTTCTGAAAGCCGGGAATCCGGCGGTTCGCCGTTTTCATTTTTCGAGGCCATGATCTTCCAGTGGGTCAATCCCAAGGCCTGGGTGATTTCCACCACCATGATCAGCCTGTACACCACCGGAGAGTCCATTCTCCTGGAAATGAGCATGGTTTTGCTTGTATTCATGCTGGTGTGCTTTCCCGCCATCAGCTTTTGGGTCATCTTCGGGGGCTGGCTGAGGAAAATTCTGAACAGCCCGGCACGGGTGCGGATTTTCAACACAGTGATGGCGGTGCTGCTCGTGCTTTCGCTGATTCCCGTTTTCGTGAAGATTTAGCAACGGCAGTCCGGCCTCGCTCTCCGGGGCTCCGGCGGCCTGAATGGCTGCCGGGCTCCGGGCGCGGGCGTGTCTTACACAAAGCGGCTTAGTAGGCGATGGCGAAGATGACTCTCTGGGGTGAATCCTCTCCGGTGACGATGCACTTGCCGGGCTTGTAGTCCTCCTGATCCAGATAGCCGGGCAGGGGGATGCAGCGCACGGTGGCCTTGGTCTCGCTCTTGATCTTGTCCTCCACCTCCACCGAGCCGTTCCAGTGGGCCAGGATGAACCCGCCCTTTTCTTCCAGCACCTGCTTGAACTCCTCGTAGCTTTCCACGCGGGTGGTGTTGGCCACGCGGAAATCGAGGGCCTTTTGCAGCAGGTCGCCCTGCATCTTCTCCAGCACCTGCTCCACCTGCCGGGCCACATCGGCCAGGGGCGTCTGGATTTTCTCGCGGTTGTCCCGACGGACCAGGATGGCGTTGCCCTCCTTGACGTCGCGGGGGCCGATCTCAATGCGCAGGGGCACCCCCTGCTGCACCCAGTTGAAGAAGCGTTCCGAGGGCCTGAGGTCGATGCGGGTGTCCAGCCGGATGCGCAAAGGGTCCAGGTGCTGGCCCAGGTCGGCCCTGATCTTTTCGGCCACGGGCAGAACCTCCTGCTCCTCGGCCTCGTTTTTTACCAGGGGCACGATGGCCACCTGCACCGGGGCGATGCGCGGAGGCAGCACCAGCCCGTCGTCGTCGGAGTGGGTCATCAAAAGCCCGCCGATCATGCGGGTGGAAACACCCCAGGAGGTGGTGTGGACAAGGCGGCGCTCGTTGTCCCGGTCCAGGTACATGATCTCGAAGGCCCGGGCGAAGTTCTGGCCCAGGTTGTGGGATGTGCCGGCCTGCAGGGCCTTGCCGTCCTGCATCATGCCCTCGATGGAGTAGGTGCGGTCGGCTCCGGGAAACTTCTCGGCCTCGCTCTTGCGGCCCGGAATAACCGGCATGGCCAGATACTCCTCATGGAAGGAGCGGTAGATCTCCAGCATCTTCAGGGTTTCCTCCTCGGCCTCTGCTTCCGTCTCATGGGCGGTGTGGCCCTCCTGCCAGAGGAACTCCGAGGTGCGCAGGAACATGCGGGTGCGCATCTCCCAGCGCATGATGTTGGCCCACTGGTTGATCAGCACCGGCAGGTCGCGGTAGCTCTGGATCCACTGGGCGTACATGTGCCCGATCACAGTCTCGGAGGTGGGGCGCACCACCAGGCGTTCCTCCAGGTCCTTGCCCCCGGCGTGGGTGACTACGGCCAGTTCCGGCGAGAAGCCTTCAATGTGCTCGGCCTCCTTGGTGATGAAGCTTTCCGGGATCAGCAGGGGAAAGTAGGCGTTCTCATGGCCGGTTTCCTTGAACCTGCGGTCCAGCACGGCCTGCATGCGCTCCCAGATGGCGAAGCCGTTGGGGCGGATGACCATGCAGCCCTTGACGGGGGCGTGGTCGGCCAGCTTGCCGGCGGTAATTACATCCAGGTACCACTGGGGATAGTTCTCGTTTCTGGGGGTGATGTTCTTGGCCATGTGTGTTCCTTGCCGGCTCCTCCCGGCCTGCGGTGGTGATTTCCCTGGTTGGTGCAGGGTTTTCCGCCTGGGACCTGGTTCAGCAGGTGGCGGTCAAAAACCAATTGTGGGGCAATATATCGTGTTCGGCAACACCGGAAAAACCGGCGGCCCGAAGCTGATCCGCGACATCGCCGGGATGGAAGCGCACCTCCAGGGGCGGGCCGTGGGGGGTCTCCTCGGGCTTCCAGTCCAGGGCGGCCAGCCGGCCGCCGGGCCGGAGCAGGCGCCGCGACTCGCGCAGGGCCCGCTGGGGGTCGTCGAATTCGTGGTGCATGTTGGCCATGAACACCAGGTCGGCCAGTCCGTCCGGCAGGGGCACATGGGCCTCTCCGCAAAGCACCGGGGTGATGTTGGCGGCACCTTCATCGGCAGAAGCCCGGCGGATGTACTCCAGCATTACCGGCAGGATATCGCAGGCATATACCCAGCCCCGGAGCGCTTTTTTGGCAAAGGGCAGGGCGAAGTATCCGGGGCCGCAGCCCAGGTCAACCACCACGGCGTCCCGGTGTGCGCCGGTGGTCTCCCAGATCAGGTCCGGGGGCAGGGTTAGCAGGCGCTCCGGGTCGCGCAGCTTTTCCAGCCTGGCCGGATCGAACTTGTGGCCCTTGAAGTGATGGTGGCCGGGCCTGCCCCCATGGGGGTGGTGCTTGTCGTCGCTCATTTGCGCTTTTTCCCTCCGGGTTTCCCTTTCGTTTTTCCCCCGCTCTTCCCTTCCGGGGGCTGTTTCTCCCTGCCGGCCTCCAGCGCGGCTGGTTCCGCCGGCAGCACCTTCAGCACTTCTGTTTCCAGCTGTCCGTCCTCCAGGCGCAGGTTCAGCAGATCGCCGGGAGCGGTCTGCCCGGCGGAGCGCAGCAGGGTTCCGTCGGACATGCGGGCCACGGCATAGCCCCGGCCCAGTACCTTTAGCGGGCTCAGGGAGTCCAGCAGTTCGGCCTGAGCGCCCAGGCGTTCCCGCAGTGAGGCCACATGGCGGGTCAGGGCCGGCTGCAGCCGCCGCTGGAGCTCTTTCAGGGTTTCGGCGTGCAGGCGGTTGAAGCGGTCCGGGCGCAGCAGTTTCAGGCGGGCGGAGGCCGAGCCGCTGCGTTCCCGCCAGCGGGTGATCATCCCCCGGCCCGAGGACCGCAGGCGCTCACCCAGATCATCCAGGCGCAGGGCCAGCTGCTCCAGACGGTCCTGGGGGCTTTCCAGCCGGGCCCGGGTTGCCGCCAGCCGCTCCCGGCGCAGACTGAGGTGGTCGTCCAGGCGCTGGCTCAGGCGCAGGCGGAAGTCCTGCACCAGGGTCAGCAGGTCCCCCCGCACCGGCACGGCCAGCTCTGCTGCGGCCGAGGGGGTGGGAGCCCGCAGGTCGGCCACAAAGTCGGCGATGGTGAAGTCTGTCTCATGGCCCACGGCCGAAATAACCGGCACGGGGCTGGCCGCGATGGCCCGGGCCACCTCCTCGGAGTTGAAGGCCCACAGGTCTTCCACCGAGCCCCCGCCCCTGCCGCAGATGATGACGTCCAGATGCTGCCGGGGCGCGATCTCTCCCAGGGTGCGCAAGGCCGCGGCGATCTCTCCGGGGGCCGGGGTGCCCTGCACGCTGGCCGGGGCCAGCAGCACCGGCATGCCGGGAAAGCGCCGCTCCAGCACATGCAGCATGTCCCGGATGGCCGCCCCGGTGGGCGAGGTGACGATGCCGATTCCCCGGGGCAGAAAGGGCAGGGGGCGCTTGCGTTCCGGGGCGAACAGGCCCTCGGCCTCCAGCCGGGCCTTGAGCTGCTCAAAGGCCAGTTGCAGCGCACCCGCACCCCGGGGCTCCATGGCCAGCACCACGATCTGGTATTCACCCCGCTGCTCGTAGACCGAAACACGCCCCCGCAGCATTACATGCAGGCCGTCCTCCATCTCAAAGCGCAGGCCCGCCGCCGCGGCCCGGAACATTACGCAGCGCACCTGGGCGGAGTCATCCTTCAGGTTGAAGTAGACGTGTCCCGAGGCGGCCTGCTTGACGTTGCTCAGTTCGCCCTCCACGGCCACATGGGCCAGGCCCTCCTCCAGCAGGCCCCGGATGCGCCGGGTAAGCTGGCCCACGGTGAGTACGTCCGGTCCGCCAGGGTCTCCCGGGACTCCAGGTCCTCCGGAATCTCTGCGCGGGGGCTCCTGTGGGCGCTCTTCCTCGTCCTCCAGCTCGACTGTAAACGGTATGTCCTTCATGGGCGCAAATGGGTTGTTATTTTCAGATTGTCAGGGAAGGTTAAGCATGCCAGCTAAAGCCCGGCTTGTCACCGGTCAGTCGTCGGCCAGTTGCCAACCTGTTCTGCCAGGCCGTCGCAGGTCTTATTTGCAGCGAGGGGAGTTGACGATGACGCTGATGCTCTCTATGCCGTACTGCCTGATCATCCAGCGGGTCCAGTCGGGCCGTCCGGTGAACAGATCCATCTTGCGGCCCTTGATGAGCCTGCCGGTGTCCTCGGCGCGAAAGCACCCGTTGAGCTTGCGGCCGTGGGGGCCGTGCAGTCCTCTCAGCCGGGGCAGATATACCGTGGTTCCCAGGGGGATCATCATCGGGTCCACGGCCACGGATAAAAAGGGCTTCAGGGGCAAGGGCTCGCCCTTGTGAATGGCTCCCCGGCCCCAGGGGAAGTCGTTGCGGTCCAGCACCTCATAGCAGATGCGGCTGCCCTGGAAACCGGGGCGGGCGCAGCTGCAGCGCTCATGGAAGTTGACCAGCCTGCCGTCGCGCAGCAGCCCCGTGCCTTCCAGCGAAAGTGAATCATGGAAGCTGCGGGTGGTGCGGGTGATGATGTTTTCGCAGGAGGGTTCATAGATGGGCCAGTTGGCCTGCTCTCCGTCCCGGGGGGCGTATTCCATGGCCACATGGTAGTAGGTGAGGCGGAATGTCCCCAGGTTCTGCTGGTTCTTTTGGGCGGGCTGACGGGCCGCCGTCCGGGTGGCCGAGGCGGGAGAACTCAGCAAGGCCAGCGCCAGCGCAACTGCCACCAGGCGTACTATGCGCGGCAGGGCCCACAGGGTTGTCGCGCCTGTCGTGAAGCCCACGGACCCGGATTGATCCTGGTCTGTGGGTATGCCGGATTTAATGAGGGAATCACCCAGGTGCCCGTCCCTTGAGGGCGGGGATGTCATGCCGGAGCGGCCGTTCATCGTGCCCGGGATGCAGCGATCAGTCTATGATCAGCTTGAGGGGGTTGATGGCCACGTCGTTGATCAGCACCTCGTAGTGCAGGTGCGGGCCGGTGCTGCGGCCAGTGGTGCCGACCATGCCGATGGTGTCGCCGCGCTTGACGCGCTGGCCTTCACGCACCAGGTTGACGTCGTTGTGACCGTAGCGGGTGATGACTCCATATCCGTGATCGAGAACCATCATGTTGCCCAGGCTGGGGTCAACCCCGGAGAAGGTCACGATGCCGTCTGCGGGAGCCGTGATGGGGGTGCTTTTCTGAGCTGCGATATCCAGGCCCGGATGCATCCGCTGCTGTCCGGTAAAGGGGTCGGTGCGCGGGCCGAAGGTTGAGGTAAGGAAGCCCTTGACCGGCCAGCGGTAGGGTGTGCGTTCGATGAGGTCCTTGCGGTCGCTCAGATGGGTCTTCAGGTTGTTGAAGCTCTCCTCCTGGTAACGGGCCACTTTCTCCAGCCGTACCAGATCCTTGTTGAGCAGTCCGATCAGGTCCAGATTGTTCAGTTCGGCTTCCTTGACCAGTTGGGTGTCGCTGGTTTCCACGGCGCCCCCGATGCCGTAAATGGAGGGCCGGGGCCGTTCCACCTCCAGGTCGGTGATCAGGCGCAGCTTGTAGTCAAGTTCGCGCAGCTGATCTATCTGGGATTTGAAGCCCTCCACCCGGTTTACAACTTTTTTGATGGCCACCTGCTGGCGCAGATAGTCTGTGCGGAGTTGTTCCAGTTCCGCCATCCGGGTATTCAGCCAGATAGTTCGCACTATGGAGTATCCGCCGAATACAGCGAAGGTCAGTACCAGAACGCTCAGGCCGATAAGCAGGGGGCGGGACAGTTTCAGGCGCACCACCCTGGACGTGCTGGGGGGGATTACAACAAATGTGAATCCTTTTTTAGTCAATTCCCATACTCCTTTGAAAAAAGCGTGGCTTCCTGCCTTTTTTCCGGCTCGTTTCTGGTGAGCCGCCGGGCTCGCCCGGAGAATGCTTTTTCCGTCCGGTGTTCCCGGGACGGTCCTTGCTTCGGAGTGCTTTTTTCCAGTTCCTGAAAATTAATATGTTCAGGACATCCGTAAATCTTCCGGTTTAAATCTCTGGGCCTGGGTTGTTTGTCTTCCCGAAAAATCTCTTTTACAAAAACGCCAGCCCTTTCAATCAGTTCCGCTTATAAATAACTCAACGACCACTGAACCGCCTGGTAAATGAAGCTGCTTTTTTGCAGGCAGTGACCGCCCTCCGTTGTCTCCTTGTTTCAGGCGGTTTTTCTCCACCTTTACCGCTATCATATCAGACGGATATGATCATTACAACCGTCCAGGGCCGGAACCATCTACCGGTAGGCCATTCAATCACCCTGCCATACTGGCCGGTTTCCAGCGGGCCTGTATATCAGCGATATTAGTGCGGACACGGCACGTTCCAACTGCTTCTGAAAACCCTTGTTCCGCACTTGCCAATAGCCGCCCTTACGGCACAAACCCTGCTTCCGGGCTTTAACCGCGCTAAACAGCGATTGCATCCTGATAATTAGCACAAAAAAAAATGTTTTGCCAAGCAGATTCAGCGCCAGGGTGGTTTTTTTTTCAACCATGGCGCCACCGGCAGACGGTTTGAATTTCCGGCCCTCAGCTGGCAGATAGCCACCTGCTGTCAAGCCGCTGCTTCCGGCCGCTGCTTCCGGCCGCGGCGCAGGTCTTATTCCCGGCGTCAAAAGGCGCTGACCCCCGTTAGCCCCCGGCCGATGATCAGCTCGTGGATCTCATTCGTGCCTTCGTAGGTGTACACGCTTTCCAGGTTGAGCATGTGGCGGACGGGTGCATATTCCAGCGATATTCCGTTGGCCCCCAGAATGGAGCGGGCCGTGCGGGCTATTGTCAGGGCCTGGGCCACGCTGTTTTTCTTGGCCATGCTCACCTGAATGGGCGAGAGCCGCCCCTTGTCCTTGAGGCGGGAGAAATGCAGGTTGGTGAGGCTGGCCTTGGTGATCTCGATGGCCATATCCGCCAGCTGCTTCTGGATGAGCTGCTTTCCGGCGATGGGCATGCCGAACTGCATGCGCGAGGTGCTGTATTCCAGGGCTGCATCGAAGCAGGCCCGGGCCGCACCCATGGCACCCCAGGCGATACCCATGCGGGCTTGGTTGAGGCAGGCCAGCGGGCTCCCCAGTCCTCCTGATCCGGGCAGGATGTTTTCCGCCGGGACGAAGCAGTCGGTCAGGTTGATCTCACCGGTGTGGGAGGCCCGCATGGACATCTTGTTTTTAATGGGCGGCGTGCCGAGTCCCTCCATGCCGCGCTCCAGGATGAACCCCCGGATGTGCTCCTGCCCGGGGCCGTCCAGTTTGGCCCAGACTACCAGCACATCGGCGATGGGGGCGTTGGTGATCCAGGTCTTGTTTCCGTTGAGTATGAAGCCGCCGCTGGTGGATTTGGCGGTGGTCCGCATCCCGCCAGGGTCCGATCCGAAATCCGGCTCGGTCAGACCGAAGCAGCCCACGGCCTTTCCTGCGGCCATGGGGGGCAGCCAGCGTTCCTTCTGCTCCGGGCTGCCAAACCGGTGAATGGCGTACATGGCCAGCGACCCCTGAACGGAAACAAGGCTTCTCAGGCCGCTGTCGCCATACTCAAGCTCCTGGAGCACCAGCCCGTAGGTTACAGACCCCACTCCCGCGCAGCCGTATCCCTCCAGGCTCGCCCCCAGCCAGCCCAGTGCTCCCAGCCGGGGTATTATTTCCGTGGGAAAGGTGGCGTTTTCAAAATGTCCGGCGATGTCCGGCAGGAACTCTTCGCGGATAAACCTGCGGGCGCTGTCTCGGGCGAGTTTTTCCTCATCGCTCAACAGGGTGTCCAGGGCGGTGAGTGAATCCAGTGAAATCGTGTCCATAAAAAAATGCCTGGCTTGATAATCGGTGGGGGTTGAACTTATCATTTTCGAGAAGATTGAAAAATCCTAGTGTATGGTACAATACCAGTCAACGGGAATCACGGGCCGAGGATTTATTCTCTGGCAGGTTTCACAACTGGAAAACGGCGGGCCTGGGGGCATACCTGGTCCGGGAGACACAACTGAACGCGGCGGATTTATCATGAGCGAGAGCATACCTATCACCAGGAAGGGTTTTGAGGCGATAAAGGAGGAGCTGCAACGGCTTTTAACCAGGGATCGCCCGGAGATTCAAAAAGCCATCGCAGAAGCCCGCGAACACGGCGATCTGCGTGAGAACGCGGAGTATCACGCCGCCAAGGAGCGCCAGGGGTTCATAGAGGGCCGCATACAGGAGATCAACGCCAAGATGCCTTTGTTCCAGGTGGTTGATCCCGGAGCAAACAACAACAACACCAACAAGGTCGTGTTCGGGGCCAGGGTTACCCTGGAGAACCTGGAAACCGAGGAGGAACTGGTCTATCAGATCGTGGGCCAGGATGAGGCGGACATCAAGAACCAGCGCATTTCTTTGCAGTCCCCCATCGCCAGGGCGCTTATCGGCAAATTCGTGGGCGATGTGGTCCAGGTCATCGTTCCCAAGGGACAGGTTGAGGTCGAGATCAAGGAGGTCAGCTATCTCTGAGAAAGATATCTGAATAAAGGCTGGGTCGCAGGAAATTTGCCGGTACGGGGCATTCCTGCTGGCTGCGGGCGCCTTTCGGGCGGAAAAACAGACATCAAAATTTCATTTCAATCATGATTTTCCGTTGACGAATCAACAAAAAAATCAGATAATCACGTTTAAAAAAAAGTGGTCCCCGCAAGTAAGGGCACCAGAAGCGGAAACTTGGTTATAAAGTGGGCGTGACAGCCTGGGCTTCCGGGAAGGTTTCCCGGGAAAAAGCAGATGTTCAGGAGCAGCCCAGGCAGCACGGACGGCTGAATCCCGTCGGCAGATCGAAACATTGATCATGAAACCGCCGGGACTTCCGCAAGCCGTCAAATTTGTTCTGTAACTTCAGGAGAATTCACTGGTGCTTCAAAAATACTCTATTGTGCCGGATATTCCGGATGATTTGCTAAAGGTCTACCTGGAGCAATCCGAGATAGCGGTTGACACGGAACTTCAGGGGTTGCAGTTGCGGCGCGACAACATATGCCTGGTGCAGATCTGCGACCGGAACCAGCAGGTGTGCCTGATCAAGCCCAAAGCCCCTAATGCCCCTCCGAACCTGAAGAAGCTGCTGGAATCCCCCAAGGTGCTCAAGGTGTTTCACTATGCCCTTTCGGATGTGGCCTTCATGAAGACCAGCCTGGGGATAACGGTGTCTCCCTTCAACTGTACCAAGGTCATGAGCAAGCTGGCCCGGACATACACCGAGATGCACAGCCTGAAACACCTTGTTTATGAACTCGTGGGAGTGGAGCTTGATAAAACCAGCCAGACCACCAACTGGAACAAGGACGACCTTTCCGCTGATCAGTTGAGATACGCTGCAAATGACGTTATCTACCTGCTCGATGTATACGACGGGCTGAAGGAAATGTTGGAGCAGCGGGAAGAACTGCCGGGCGGAATTACAGCGGTTGAACTGAACAAACAGTGCCAGCAGGCCCTGCTGGCCAAGATACACCTGACCGTAGCGGGATACGGTTCCAGGGACAGCGGTTGGGAAACCAACGTGTTCAGTCATTGAGCCCCACGGCTGACTTGCCCGATACAGGCGGGGGCGGCCCTGGGCCGCTGCCGCTTTCAATGCCGGCCCCCGACGGAAGCCTTTGCCAGGCCGCGAGAGTCCTTCAGCGAACAAAATCCCCTGAAGAATCCGCAATAGGAGCTGATGAACGGCAACGCTGTTGTCGCTTGCTTTTTGTTGAATAAAGCCTGTTGAATATAATATCAGGTCATTCCAAACCGGCTTTGCCTCCCGCACCGATGAAGCCCCGGAACACACCGGAACCATCGCGGGGGGGGCGGAGAGGAAAGACCCTGGGAACTCCCGTGGGGAGCGCAGCGCAGATGAGGCTGCCTCTTGCGGGCTAATAAACCGGACACCATAGAGGACGTAATGAGTACTGGGTATCATGTGGCGATCGTCGGAGCCACCGGAGCAGTCGGCCAGGAGTTTATCAAGGTTTTGCAACAGAGGCGCTTTCCTGTGAAGAAGCTGACGCTGCTGGCGTCAAGCCGCAGTGTTGGCAAGAAAATGGAATATGCCGGGGAGACCCTGGAGGTAAAGGAACTGCGTGAGGATTCCTTCGAGGGGGTGGATATCGCTCTGTTCAGCGCCGGTGGCAGCCGTTCAAAGCAGTTTGCCCCGGCCGCCGTCAAGTCGGGTGCAGTGGTGGTGGACAATTCCAGCGCGTTCCGCATGGACCCGGAGGTCCCGCTGGTCATTCCCGAGATAAACCCCGAGGCCGTCAAGGAGCACAAGGGAATAATCGCGGTGCCGAACTGCTCCACCATTGCCATGCTGGTGCCCCTGTACCCGCTGCACAAGGCGTTCGGGGTGAAGCGCGTCCATGCGTCCACCTACCAGGCCTCCAGCGGCGCAGGAGCAGCCGCCATGGAGGAGCTGCTTGAGGGCACCAGGGCCTACCTTGAGGGGCGCGAGTTCACTCCCAAGGTGCTGCCCTATCCATATGCCTTCAACCTGTTTCCGCACAACAGCGCCCTGGATGATGACGGGTACTGTGAGGAGGAGGTGAAGATGATCCGCGAGACCCACAAGATCCTGCGGGACGACCGGATCAGGGTGAACGCAACCTGCGTGCGGGTGCCCGTGCTAAGGGCCCATTCGGAGGCCCTCAACATCGAGTTTTCGCGGGATGTTTCCCCCAGCCAGGCCTACGAGGTGCTGGCGAGCGCCCCCGGAGTGGAGATACACGAGGATTGGAGCAAAAACCGCTTCGCCACTCCCATGGATGCCACCGGCAAGGACCCGGTGCTGGTGGGGCGCATCCGCCGCGACAAGTCAAACGACAACTCGCTCGACCTGTGGCTGGTTTCCGACCAGCTGCTCAAGGGTGCGGCCCTGAACGCCGTTCAGATTGCCGAGTTGCTGTGAGTTTCGCCTTTTCCCCGGCCCGGAGCATCCGCTCCCGCCGGGGAAGGCTTTCAATGTTGTTCCCGGCCGCCATTCCCGTGGTCTTCTGCCAGCCCTGCACCTGATTGAAAAACCAAACAGGGGCGGATAACACCCGTTGCATCAGGCCGCAGGCGCTCAAAAACACCCCAAAAAAGCCTGTGTTATCAATGTATTGAAAAAAACAACACGGACGCATTTTTTTTGTTGCAAGTTTTAGAATTAGAGATATATCTAAGCTATTGCTCACATGAATCCTTCATGTGCACTCTGCCAGCCAGGCAGGGTTTCTGCGATATGACACAGTGGAAAAAGCAATTCCCCGAACGGCCGGTTTGCCGGATTTATTATTCTGGTGAATGATAATGAATAAGAAAATGTTGTCCCTTTCCGCCCAAAAGCTGGTAATGCTGTTCATGCTGGCCATTCTGATGGTTGGCTCCCTGTTCTCCACCTCGGCTCTGGCCGCGACCGTGTTTGCCCCGATAAATGGCACCATGATCACCGTCCAGGACAAGGAAGAGGAAGAGCAGGAAGGTGAAGGTGAGGGTGAGGAAGAAGAAGAAGAGAAGAAGGAAGAGTAATTTAGGCCTGTTATTCTTTCTTGATTCGCCCGGGGCAGACCGCTTATGGTGCTCCGGGCGGGGAAGAAGCAAAAAAACCGTGTCCGGGATGTTTCCGGGCGCGGTTTTTTTTTACCTGATCCAGTTTGCCGGTAAGAACTGACTGCCGAGGACTTTCGGACACTCCACACTCATTGGCCCGGGGAATCTTCCGTCGGGAGGTGCAATGGCAGAAAGGGGAAACCCCCGGGGGGGAAACCCGGGGGCGGGAAAATCCCGGGTGGGGAACCCGGGAGGGGAACATTGGGCCGGTGCCAGCCCCGGTCAGCCTTCCTGCGGGGCCGACCGGCCTGACATCCGGTGATAGATCATCGCCGCTGTGCGGTAGAATATATGGGCAAACTTGGTGTGGGGCGCGTAGGCCAGCAGGAAGAACACAAACACC
>Ga0224501_10002254_pt1 | contig 15094 bp, 12 predicted proteins | sample SF_Oct11_sed_USG_4_FD_169105 | JGI IMG/M metagenome (GOLD analysis project Ga0224501, IMG submission 169105) | Sediment microbial communities from San Francisco Bay, California, United States - SF_Oct11_sed_USGS_8_1 | ecosystem: Environmental > Aquatic > Marine > Sediment | place: USA...
TTACGACTGTTCGTTTTCATAGCGTTTGGCTGGCCCCGTAGTTTCCTTCGAAGGGGCGCTCTCTTGCCATACACTGCCGGTAGGCGATGCTGGCATGGCTGGGGAATAAATTTATTTAGCTCAGCATTCTCAGATGGAGAAATCTGCAACTGTTTGTTTAGCAGTGATTTCCCCCGTACAACCCTAGGGTCAGTTATACTCCCTGTGTCTAAGACAAGATAACTTCAATCAGTGACACTAAAGTGCGGGTAGGTGACCCCGTCATGATTCAATAATTCTTACCCACTACATAAATTTTTAGGATGGTGTACCAAGGTGTGCCTACCGAGGAGTGGTTCCTATAACGTTTGAAGGATTACGGGTCTATATAGCTCCTGCACCTGATTGGAAGGCTTATGATCCTACCTGGTCATGACGAAAGCGACCGACTTCAGCAGTTCAATCTAGGATAATTTATTTGGTTTTACATAATTTGCATAACGGGCGGCTGCCTGTCCCTCATACGCTGATATAGTCAACGAGTTCATATTTTCGAGCTTTTTAAATACAGTGAGTCTCATGGAATGCTTCTACTGAGTGTCTTCACCAAGTAGTACCTTTGCATGTAATTGTGACCAGTTCATCTGGGCACAAGTAAAGCAGATCATCATTCGGATCACTCGTATTTATTGTATAAAACTACGTGTCAAAAAGGGCACAATCTGAACCCTTTAAAATATTCTCAGTCTCTGATATTGAGCAAATCCAAGCGTAAATTTTAAAAGAGATTTGACTATGATAAAATCCAGATGGAGATGGCCATGTCGCGTCCGAGACAGAGCGATCAAAGGCGATGCTAAGATAATCCCGGTACATGCGGCAATAGGCGAAGATATTATGATAGTGCGACAGTATATTCCTGAAGGTTTCCAGGTGCCTCTGGTGATTTGTTTTGTCTGATCTGATTATCCGTGCCAAGTTAGTGAGCTACTTGAGGCCCTCGCTAGGATCTTTCTATGATTGCATCACGAGCTTGTCCAACTCCAATATAACGGACTGCAGGGGAAGAAGCCAACATGTTGTCATGACAACTGCTGGGACTGAATGATTGTGATTGTGAACCAAACAAGTTTGCGCAGATTCAATCTATGACTGACCCATGACTAATCGGGATCAAAGATTTTTATGTGGATGACATAAAGTTCAATGGCGGAATGGTCACAACAGAAACACGGCCCAAATTTGTGATGTTTTTAATGCTGTAAAACGATGACGAACGGGCGACAGAAAACGAGTGAGGGCTATAACCAGCAATGGAGCCTATAACCAGCAATGGAGCCTATAACCAGCAGTGGACCCTATAACCAGCAGTGGACCCTATAACCAGCAGTGGACCCTATAACCAGCAATGGAGCCTATAACAAGCAGTGGAGCCTATAACCAACTGTGGAGCCTATAACCAGCAGTGGAGTTCTGAAGGCTGACTAGATGATAATGAATTCTATGAATTGCTCGCTATCAATCAATTGAGATGGCACACCATCAGGAGTAATATTTACTTAACGGACCTGGTATATGAAGAGCTTCCTCTATAACTTCTATATATCTGACAGCGTTTCGTGGAAGATCAGCATAGCTGCGAATCTTACTGATGTCACAACACCAGCCGGGTATTGTGATATACTCCGGTTCCAGGGTCTGCAGCTCCTCATCACTCGCTGAAAGGACACACAACCATTCAACTGGTATGCACAGTAAGTACCCATTACATAAAGTAGCATCAATTCCCAACTGCGTTACTCCCGATAAAATCTCCTCTGTATGACGGTTCTTTGACCAACACAGTAACAATTTGCTGGTGTTTGTAAAATAGCCGAAATCAATTTCTAATAGACCGAATGGTGTCGACACATATTACAAGAAGGTGCATACAATATTACTACTAGCGACCACCCCATCACCAAATGGAAGGAGCCAGAACGTGAACGAAGTGATTTTTACAACTGACCAATTTGCATGTTTCATGGCATGCTATGTGGACACGTGTACGGTGGTTCACGTAACTTTACAGTCTGCTGATTGATTGGCACAGCCCACATTTGCCTCACCTGGATAGTAATCTATTCTCTCTCCCTCTCTCTTATAGTAAATGCAAATCTTCATCTCCTTAAATGTGTCCAAAATATCAAGTTTTGTCACAGCCAGACTAAAAACATGAAGATACAAAACAATTACAAGCGAGAAGAGTTAATTAATGAAGTTTGTGGACTAATTTTACTGAAACTTGGAACCCTGTTCAGCTGCTAGTGCTTTGCATTTAGGCGTTCAAGAAAAAGAAATTTGCTAGCATTCGTTGGCAATGATATTTTGTGGAGATGTTCGTGAGCAAATGGACAGATCCAGGGATTTAGTTGACTGAATGTTTGACAGAGTGAATCATTTTCTAGTCCGAATTTGGATTCGTGTTGTGGACTAGTGTCTTACCAGGAGTATCCATTGATCATGGCTGTGTACCGGACCACAGGCAGATCCAGCCATCCACAGCGTCTCTTACGGCCTGTAGTTACACCAAACTCATGTCCTAGTGTCTGGAGCGATTCGCCAATCTCCTGTGCGAACAGCGAGAGTGATGAGAACACAAAGCCAACGAGAAGTCAGCCTGCGATACTAAAGCACAGTGAAACACACTAATAACTAAACAGCCAGCGTGTTAACTCCCAGGATAGTGGATAAGATGAATTGATACAAGGTGCAACATACCCCTAGAGTTAGAGTTATCCTACCCTATAACTATGGTTTGAGCGGACCCCTATTAATCAGAGCTAAGGAGGTCAGAATTTGATAACCATAGATATTACTAGGACATATACGGACATGGCACCTCGTCAGGGTAAAGATTCATGTTTCTGACAGGCATAATAAACCAGGGCCAGAATAACTAATCACAGTGAGACCAGCCACCGGGGTGAACACAAACAGGTGAGGTTATTACATAACATGATAACCCTGATCCTTCTTAACAGAACTACACCAACTACGCTGAGGGTGATTCTGTCGAAGGCTGGCATTCAGCAAATTATGAGCTATACTGCGATCATTAACATATTTACGATCATTAATGAGTTTATGACATGTAATTCCAGAGGTGTATAAATAGATTCGAAGAATTGAGTCGATTCCGATTCAAAATGCCCCGCAGAGTCGTATCAAATAAGCACTGAAACATGAATTAAATTGCAAGATGTAGAAGGCAGAGACTCGGGAAGAACTGAATCTAAGTACAGTCAGTGGAAATCAGAATCTGTTCGAATAAAACGGACACACCTCTGTGCATTTCATACAGAAACCTGCAGCGGCACAGAGGTGAGGTACGTGTAATCTTACATTAAGCTGTTCAGTGGTTAACGCTCCGGCTCCCACTCTGGTAGTATACGCCTTCACCACACCCACCACATGACCAATAGAATAACAGGGGATGCCCAGTCCTGTACATACACCTCCGATAGAACAGTTAGATGATGTTACGTAGGGGTATGTGCCTACAGTAAAATATGTTAATTCTGTATCGAAGCTATCTTACGAATAACACATAGCCGCAGTTACCGATGCATCACCGTCGCACATCTGTGACAGGCAGTAAGAGGCGTGTCACAAATAAGAACATAGACATAATAGCAGTTAATATATTACTAAAGGTTAGCTTATCTAATGTGGCTTGCAAAAATCTCAATCCAAAAGGCCAATCAATCGTAGCAATGTATCATCATCATCACCGCTTCCTCTTCGCTGCCTTCTCCATGAATATCCATTCACTGTGGTCTTTAGCAAACCGTCGCCTGATTTTACACAATTAAGTGATGGTTTTCTCTCCATGGATAATCAAAAAAATTTACCCAAATCATCTTACTAATCACTTGTAAAAGTAGTGATCAGCCATTAGCCGCCATTTGAATCGAGAATCTCTCAAAAGAAGAGTTCGATAAACTGTTAGTAAATATTAGGTAACAGGTAGGGACAGGTTTACATGTATAAATCTACCGCTTCACCTGAAAAATTCACATCCGTGATATATGGACTGTACACGCGGACACTTTTATCACATACCAAAGTCAATATCCAGCATAGTTGCATTTGCACCTTCAACCAAGATGTCTTTGTTCTCACTCAGCATCTTATTCATCAAAGAGACTGTATCCTTAACCATAGGCCGGACTTTTTCTCTGTAGACCTGAAGTTATTCAGTGCAGTATTGACAGACCGCTTGTTGAGGTCTGAGGTGAGATATGACAGCACCAAGAATCGGAGAAGTTGCCGAATTCACAATCTCCAATAAACCCATTACATATGCGACTTGTCTCATGCACACATACAAAAGATTTGCTCTGAGACAACAAAAGTTCCAGGTTTTTGGTCAACCAAACCCCCATAAGTCTTCAAAATGGTTAGCCTCTGGGTAAGTAAGTCAACTATGATATGGGCCATAGTCATACGCAAGGTTTGGTTTTCATTATGCTTGGTAACAGGAATACCGAGACATTATACTTGATCATTTCACGCAAGTTCTAATTGGCCAGTTTCCATTGAAAAAAGGGGTATTTTTCACTGGATTTTCCCCTCATAGGTTATTTAGCTTTGAATAAGGTACATGTGAAGACTTGACTTTACAGCGGTTTGGCGAAAGCTGATGGAGAGTTACCTTGAGGTTGGCCAGTTCTTCATCTAGTCTTAGATCTACATCTGTGTAAATCTTCTGGAAGTAAGTGCCCACCTTCATAAATCTACAGGTAAATATAAAGGCACCTTTACTCTGTACCATCCATTACAATCATGTTGAGATCAGGTTACACATTTACAGCGCTGAAACATGCAATCCCGGAGAGATTCTATCGATTAAAGCAAATTGTGAAGAGGCAAGTGATTCTCTGAATCCGACTAAGTTACAAAAAGGCATAGATAACCAACCGTTCCGTGAATGTGTCAAAGTCTCCCATGAGGTCACAGATACGAAGACCATGACGTGCTGCCTTGGAGGAGTAAGTCGGACCGATTCCCTTCTTTGTGGTACCGAGTCTAAAAATGCATAGAGTGACAGTCAGTTATCGGTCAGTTTTCTTGATCCCAAAAAAATAAACAAGGTAGTGTATAGTATACAACACAATAAAATGAACTCATTGCATTTACTTTTTTCCGTTAGTGTGGGTTCGTTTGCACTCGAAGAATACCTTGTAATATGAAAAGATAGTTACACTGACCGATGTAAAATTTCACAGTAAGCAAAGGACACTGTTATCTTTTTCTGCTGGACTAACGACAGAGAATGAAGTGGCCACCAGTAAGTTTGTGAGGATAGCGCAATTAACTGGTAACAGGTTGGATAGAGTTTGTACCCGAACAGGTAGAAGGGCTGCTAAGGCTAAAATAGAGAAGTTAAGATGCAAACGGTTACATTTCCGCGCTATATACGTAATGGAAATATGCGTGTCATGTGCCAGACGACTCCTAACCGTTAACCCAACCAGTAGGATTCTCTGAACAGTTACAGCTCCCATTACTGGTATCTTGTTCTACTCGTTGTAGATCTCAGCGAAACCTAACCGGACGTCTTGTTCGAATTCTTAGGCAACACATCCAACTTCATTTATTACGATTGCGGTGTGCCGTGAAACCCATTTAAAAATGGAGTCTGTTAATCGAGTTTTCTAGTTTTTTCTAGCGCCGCTGTAGTGTTCTTCGAAGGGCTCTATCGTAGAATTCCCTGGGCTCTAAGCAGTAATACCGATAGAAACTGCGTGAAAATGAGACGTTGATCTCGTTTTGATTGTTGTAGCCATAGGATTCTTGTCATTTCTCGAAAGGTTTCGTTGACCGTCACGCTGGCACTTGGTATCTTTATCTCTCTACGCATAACGGTTAAGTTGAGCTAACGGTTAGAGCAAATCGTTTTGGCATACCGTTGGCATCTTAACCTCTCTATTATCCAATTATCTAATGTTTGATTAGTTTGCATTGACTGAAAAAACCACTTCGGAAATGCAAACAAGCCTGTTTATTGTCACCACTGTGGCCCATTGATTGGACAAAATCAATCAGTCAAGCCTGTACCCATAGTGATTCCGCAGCTAGTGGAGGTCACCAATGGGTCAAATTCGCTAACTAGCCACTACTTGAGTGCCTAAGCACTTGGCAGTGTTTGATCTTCCTATATACAATAGAGTATACCATAATAACTACAGAAACCCCTGTTAATCTGCCAAGAGTGTGGTCAACAATCTTCAACCACTACAACAGAAGCAATATATATCCCCAAACAGCAGTCATGCAGGCGTGCTGTACACATGCGCATTAGCAGGCACACTGTACATGTATATGAGCTGACCACATCAATATGCCGTTCAGTATTACTTGAGAATGAATAAAAGCTCACATCTTTGTGCCTCGGTTTCCCTCTTCCAGTCCGTCCACAGTTTGGTGGAAATTAAACACTGGAATAAATAAAATGCGTTATATGAGACGGCTATGAAAATTGATGGTCTTTTATTTTGGTGAAATATGAAACTGTCTAATGCATTTACAAGTAAAGCTATAAGATAAGCTGATCAATCAATCATTAGATATGTAGTAATCTACACTGCACTTTCTATGGTGGAATCAAGGCCCAGCAAGAATGCCTAGATTGAATCAGTGACATGAAGGATGTCACTGATTGGATTTACACAGGCTGTCGTCTCATATTGCTGCAAATAACAAAACACAAATGTCTGGAGTTGCCCGCTGATATATGCTAAACCGGTGTCATAGAGAGAACTGACGCATGACAATGGGTCTCACAATGATCTGGAGTCTGTTTGTGTCGCTAAACAAAGGCAAATCATGAGCCGTTCTGAAAATAAGCCATCCATGTAAAACAAGATTATCACATCTTCCCCAGGGGTGACACTGCTACTCAGAGTTGTCATAAGTTAAGAGTCAATGATGCCACCCAGGCCTACATACAGAGGGCATAGGTCAGTATGTTGACAGATAGGCTCTATCAAGGCTTATCCCATTGCGGTTGAAAGCAGTACCAATGATTCATCATGACTAGTCAGCGAGATACTTCTGAGGCCGTAGGCGAAACATGAGGTGCAATCAGGCTGCGCTGGGTAGAAAGATCTGATTTTTGACCCAATCTAGGTTAGCAACTCTGCTCCATCCATGCAGTACCGAGCGGTGAGCCGTGCACTACGCAGGAGGATTAATTCCTGGGAGGGCAGTAACAGGAGGAAATAATTACCGAGGTGAGCGCGGTCTGAGATAATCAGACGACTCTGCCAGTCCTTCAGTCCCTTGCCCTCATTATATTCTATCTCTGAGAAGAGACCCGGAAGGTGCACCACCACTCCACTACCGATAACAGAGAGGCACTGTTCATTGATGATTCCGCTTGGTAGCAAATGGAAGTCGTACTTCGCATCTCCAACAACAATTGTGTGTCCGGCATTGTTGCCTCCCTGCAAATCAAACCAAGTGGTCATTTAGGTTCTATCTTTCTGCATGCATGAGTGAGATATCTTCCATCATTTGACACTGATTCAGTGATGCCTCACTGCATTTAAAGTTGTCAACTGTCACACCGCTGCAACAGACTTATTACTTATTCAGCTCTAGTCTGCGGTATAGCGAATAGCGGGGTAATGGATGAGCAATCTTGAACAAAGACCAATGGCAATCAATGAAAAATCGAAGGAATACAATGAACTGATTCAGAATCTTGACCAGGACTGTCAAATGGACCCTGTTTCCCGGACCAATGTCTTTGGTTAAAGGTTGGATGACGAGGCAAATTTTTTTGGCTGATCAGAATCAGTATGTCTCAAAACCTACCCGAGTCAAGTTACAGTGCAATAGACACAGCAGAAGTGCCCTTAAATCTGTGCTAAAGATGGCAAAATTGGCACCCTCTGAAAAAACGGTTTTAAAAGGGCGGAGGGCCATTTATATGACATATAATATCTCAAGTTGGATGACTAGTCAATGGCCAGGCACTCAAAGTTGATCGTTTTCTACCTGGCTTTACAGAGAGTATCCCAATATTTGGGACACCTCATAACCATTGACACATTCCTAAGGTTGAACACAAGCACTGAGAATGGATCTCGAGTTGAATCACTAGCTCCAGGTTTGTCAAAACAAGTGTAAAGAGAGCCACGTTTGGCCGATATTGCCCGGGAATCCCAGGGAATGCACGTGACCTGCTACACCGATCATGCTGAAGGGTAGAGTTGACGCCATGGCTTCAACTGGTAAAAAGCCGTACATATCACAGCGTAAAACGGCCACTCGGAATAGGACTAGGTTGCAAACATACTGCTGGCCTGTTTACGCAATAAGAGGACTTTTTTTGCTATTAGTAACGAACACAAACTAAGACTGAAATACCGTTTTCGAAAAAGGTGAGTAAATTCACTCAGTCACCGAGTTAGTATCACTCACTTTGATTGCGAGGTAGACTAAGAGTAAGGAATAAGCTAAACTCAGTGAATTCATAGGTTTTTGTTTTCGTTTTTGGGCCCATTTCGTGCTCATACTTCGATCCCAGTAGTCAAAAGTGTGACAAAGTTGTAGAAGTTGGGCTTTGGCTACCAATCGCGCATATGTAATAACGTGGACCCGCTGTGATGTCTTTTGCGACAATTTACATCACGCGGGAAAATTTCAACTGAACGAAAGTTCATTTGAGAATTCCAAGATTTAACCGTATATTTTACTACATCCCCTGCTCAGTATGAATTTTTATTCGACTCAGGTAGGTTTTGAGACACACTGATTCTGATAAGCCAAAAACATTTGCCTCGTCATCCAACCTTTAATGCTTTCTTCGCTTCATGGACTTTAATGTTAAAAAGACTTCTACTCTTATTCAAGCTATCCATGTAAAATAAAACCATCGAATCGAATCAAGCTTTGTTCTGTCTCACAAGCATTGTGGCAGCAGACTCTCAAAGCGCTTTCTCACTCCAACGGCGCGCGGTCCACCTCGAACCGGACGTAGTCTGGGTCTGATTTGGGGTCGGACCTTCGATCCGAGGACCCCTTTTCCCTCCAAACAGATCCGTTAGACGTGTGATCCCAGATTACCTCGAAGTCTTTCCGAGGCTGATTGGACGAGGCCTTTTCACTCTATTTCTGGGGGGGGGTTGGGGCGTCCGTCGAGAGCGCCCTGTCCGAGGCGGGCTGGACGCCCGATAGAGTGAAAAAGCGCCTTCAGTCTTAACTTGAACTAACTAAGTCATTGTTACTGCGAGTGTAGTGTCGTGTAGCTGTCAGAGTTACTACTTTACCTACAGCTTCAGTTTGTTACAAGCTAGTTAGAAGTTAGTTACTGAGCTACCCTGGTTAGAGTAAGTTGGTTAAGAATTAGTCAGTGTGCAGTCTAGGCCTATTGGGCAATAGGTGAACTGGAGGGAAACATTAAGTAACAACTGTAACATTCAACAACAACTACTACTACTACTGCTACTATTACTAGTCTTCTCTGTGCTCACTCCAATTCCAACTCACTCTCAGGACCCCAACTCCAACTGCTACTAACTAACTATTAATAATAATAGTAAATAAGTAATTCTTACAAGTTACAGTTACTCGTTACTGATGAACCCACCAAGTCAGTGACTACCACTATGATATTGACCATTGAGTGATAGACTGATGATGGCTACGAGTACGACTCACTGATAGTGATTGGTGACCGAGTGAGTCACTCCACTCATTCATGATTCAGTGAACGTGAGCCAGAATGACGAGAGTCTCACTCACTGAACTGACTCAGTGATTCTGACAGTCACAGTCTGAGTCAGTGAGTGAGTGAGTGACTCAGTCAGTGAGTGACAGTGTGGCGTGACTGATAGTGATCCTGATGTGATAGTGATTCACTAATCACTGATTGCTCAGTTATTCAATTTACTTATAAGTTATAGTTATACTATTACTAGTTAAGTTAGTAGTTATTTATTATTTATTCAATCTATGAGTATGAATCTATCTATCGATTCTATGGTATGGAATATGGATTACCTACCTGGCAGCGGCAGATGACGTCTCTACCATCGCAGAGGAGATCTACAATCTTGCCCTTTCCTTCGTCTCCCCATTGTGCACCGAGCACGACAGTAACTTTCTTTCCAAGGCTGAGATTGGCGCTGCCATTCACGAGAGCTCCTTCTGCAGCCATTCTTGGAGAAGAGGGAAAAATCCTTGCCGCTCAGCCGTGATAGTTTTTGGCGGGTAGCCTGAAATGCTTAAAATCCTGACGTTCGATTGTAACGCAGTTTCACGATAGTTCTGCAGAAGAAGAATGTGAGGTTCCCTTTCAAATAATACTATTGGGTAAAGATCCAGCCAATGATGTAATGGTTTACTGCGAATACAAAAACGGAACCGGAAATACACCCCTATTTCTCATTCGGCTGATTTCAGTCACAGAGACACCGGAATCCGTGGTAAAACTATCACCAGACTTGCTTCGTTTGATGGGTTCTTACCCGTTCAATCAAAATCTTAATTTCTTGGACTGCCGTGTACAAGACAGGAGGCCTCGCCGGATTAAGTAATATCACTGTCTTAGTGTATCTAGGCTGTAGCAATTGAGTTAGTGACCTACCAGTTACCAGTCAGTGACTAGTGAGTCACTCTCGACTCTGACTCTCACTCTCTCTGTGACAGGGTGAGGGTGTGGGTAACAGGTCAGTAGAGTCTGGATTAGTTATTTCACTAGTAAAGATCACTTGGGGGCGTCACTGATAGAGTAAGAATGTCGGATCTGGATACAAAGTATAGGAAACTAGCAACCGAATACTCAAAGGTAAGTCTAACTCTAACTTCGAAGTGTAGTGTGGGTGTGTATCTTCAAATAATAATATATTTTTGTATGTGGGGAATGTAGGATCAGCTGTTCTCTAGGATAAACAGGTCACACTGCTTGATTTATTAGCCAACAGGTTAGTTTTGATTACAGATAATGAGGGCAGGTAAGTTACTGGCCTCCGTGGTCCAACTCTGCTTTGTTTCCAATTTCCCAATTTTTTTTCAATTCTGTTGCAGTTAAAATCCCAACTTCCTGTCCTTAAAAAGGCTCTTCTCGATGAACAAGCAAAAGAGCTGGAGCTGAAGGTGAGAGTTATCTATTACTATAAAATAATCCAACTCTATACAATGCTAGTTATCTAATGAATGGTTGTTGTGGATCATCCCTAGTGCTTGCAGAAAAGAATTGTTTGGTTCTAGCAGGATATTGAACCTTCTTATTGAAGTATACTTTAATTGCATGGTGAAGAGCCACTGTTAAATGACATGGTTAAAAATAAAAAATGGAAATGTGGGCATGCATGTAGTTATAACTTATAAGCTTGAGACAAAATGCCCAATCAAACTGAGCACAATCTTAGAGAATTTATTAACCATACCTCTATAATCCGTGCACTGTGTGGTGGCGTGACTGTAAAAACAGTTCGCGAGGTTCCCCGCTCGAACTTCAGCTCTGATGCTAACTACAAATGTATCTGTCAGTACAAGGCTCATCACACCTTTTATAGTATAACAAAATTGCTAACAACACCATTGATGCAATCTGAGCGGGTGATCGAAGGATGGTACGGTGTGCCAGGTCAGCTGGGATTATGTTCAATCATAACTAGCAAACAACAACAAATAATTTATCTGCTCTTATCTCTGCACTCATCTGGAATTGCAGCCACAAGTAGTGTCAAGACATTAGTTGAGATCATGTCCCAATTTAACAGCAGCCCAGTTGTAAACAAACAGGTTTCTTTACCAGTGTTACTCCTGTTGTTTTCTATTACATGTCAAAACGTTACTTCAATATATTGCCAGAAAACCTCCCTAGAAATGTTCAAAAGTAATAATGACAAAAGTGATTTTATTATTAAATCTAACAAGGAAAATATTGAAATATAATTTAAACCAATAATAATAATAATAATAGTTATTTATCCAGATGATTGATTCTGTCTTAGGATGAGCTGAAAGAGAAGGATCAAATAATCCGGAAGTCTGAACAGGAACAGGAGAGCCTCGTTTTCAGGAACCAGCAGCTGAGCAGACGTATTGTAGTTCTGCAGGAGGAATTAGATAAAGCCCCTGCAGGGCACAGCAAGCGAAGGTAGTAATACATAGAGCCCTCTATGTCCGTATTCTAGCTATCACACATACAAGTGGTTTCCCAATTGAATATGTTGTTTAAACTGAGGTCAGATATTTATTATTTATTTTTGTGACACAAAAAGACCTTTTGAACATGAGCTGATCAATCTCCATCATTCTCACCTTGTTATAAAAGTGAGATCTTCCCCCAAAAATGTCTGATTCCGATACTGTATTCTATAAGCGAATCAGCTGCTGCGATGGTAATAGATGGATGCTCTACTCCAGAATCTCCCGATAAGGTCAACGCCCTTCCCCTGGTGAAATCAATCTAGGTTTCTACTCCACTGATTCCATAGGCAGCTCTGTGGAGAGAGAAATGTTTTTATCCAGGGAAATTTAGCAAAGCACTGGTATTCGATGAATACCGAGAACATGACCCATAACCAGGGGTGTCACTTGGTAATTGCATCTGATAACTGTAACAAATGAAGTGACATGCTGCATGTCATTTGAAGTAGTTATAAATGAATGTAATTCTCTGCGTGTTCAGGTCCCGTGCTGACTCCAATGCGGCTAATCCTAACCTGGCGGTATTAAACGAGGAGCTCCAGTCTAAAATATCTGAAAATGAGGCTCTGCATACACAGCTTAGCCAGATCAAACGTGACACTGATACTTCCATCATGAAGGTTAGCCACAGTATGACCTCACACCATAGAGGTATCCTCCCCTATCCTCCTGAAGGTATTAGGAGAGGTTATTTATTAATGGAATGATACATTTTACAATTAATGCCAATCCTCGCCCTGTATTTAATGCCACTGTCCCCAAAATGCTTGATTGGTCATACAGTTGCAGGCTGCTCTGGTAGAGCCTCTCCCTCAGAGCTCGTATGTTACAGGCCTTTTTTACAGCCTCTCTGTTGCAGCTCAGGGATAGGATTGACACATTAGAATACTCGGAAAAGCTTCACACGGATAAGCTCAGCCATGTGACATCAGAACACGAGGCCCAGATTGATCGTCTGAGAGAAGATAAAGCTTTACTGGAGGTTCGACTGGAAAACCAAGAGAAGAGTGTCCGTGAGGCTAAACTGGCAGCTTCTATCGCGTAAGTCTGCAGCCACCCGCTGCCTGCCCGCCTCTTGCCAAGATAATGGGGTTACACTAGCCACTGGGATAACAAGATAATGGGGTTACACTAGCCACTGGGATAACAAGATAATGATCGCTCAGCGGCTAAAGCACCATGATTGAGACCATTAAATCCTGGATTGAAGGCCTATTCCATGGCGCACTCTCTGAGGGGGAGTTCGTCACGTAATTCCCAGTCCCGACCTACGCAGAATAAACCAAAGACCCAGCTGAACAGATTCTTCCCACCTGAGGTGCTTTGTTATCTTTAGTGAGAACAATTGATTATTCTTCGTACCCTGATTCCCCTGACTCTGACTTTCTCAGATAACCGATTTCCCTTATATTTAGTGAGGACCGTATGGCTCATTTAGAGCGGGAGATTTCAGCCGAGCTTGCATTTTCCAAAAAGATTATCAGAGAGAAGATTCCTTTCAATGACACAGGTAAGTCCCTGTGTGTATACCCCTATATAGTAAACCTCTGTAGTGGGAGCAGCCCTGGCTTAGTGGTTACACGATTTGCGCTCAGTGAGTTGCGGGTTCAAGTCCCAGAAAAGTCAATGGTGGTGACAGGAAGGGCATCCGACCTTAATTCGCCCCTGAGCTCCAACAAAGTCCCCATGTTTACCAGGGAGCAAACTGCACGACCCCTTACAGGGCATATCGAGAGTATAAACAAGTCTCTGTATATACCCCCATAGATACTGGTAGGTCTCTATAACTTTACCATGTCTGGCTAACCTTCTTGCCCCAATACTAGATATGACTTTCAGGTTTCTTCAGCTCATTTGAGTTCATTTTATTTCGTATGATTTAAAAGTTTTATTTAATATGAATGACCATAACTATTAAAAGCAGATGCCAGAAACAGCTTGTCTAATAGACAGTTCAGCTCGAAAAGCTCTGATTCACCAGACAAGATCGCAGCAAATTTATATAAAGCAATTAATGTGATTAACCGAGAAATTGAATGATCAGTGACCTTGGACAGAATGAAGCCATTTTCTTTTGCAGAGCAACGAACTCTGAATGCCATTAATGTTCCGACTCATGACAGAAAGCGACAGCTGAAAGTGAAGCAGCACCTGCAGGCTTTCTATGTAATGGTGAAGGATTTAACTAGGAGTCTGGGCGATATGTTTACCTACACAGTGCAAAGAGTTCAGGCATATCCAAGCCATGCTACAGGAGAACCTGTCAGCACTATAAACGCCAGGGTAGGTGATCGTTGTAATAAAAGACACAACCTGGAAACTGGGAGTAAAGCCCATGTTGTGTCCCAGATAAGGCATCATAGTAACACACAGGGGCTTTATGGCAAAATAATTCAACTTATCGGCTTCATAACTGATGCTCCTTGATTAGTTGTCCGAAAGAACAATGTTTACAGAAAATATTACTCAAGAACTCAGTTAAATGGAAATCACGTGCACAATCGAAATGACTTGCTGTAATTCGTGACACAGACTCCCCAGCACCACCTCGCCTGTAACAAGCCATCACTGTGATTCACCACGGAAGTCCTAGCGTGTCGAGGTGGCTTAGTTATTGACCCACTGTGTCTCACTGTAACAATCTGGTGACTCAATAATACGTCTCATTCCAGCTCTGCAATCATCTGAAGGAAGCCAATCCCTTACTGAAAGAGGTGGCTGAGAGCTTTCGCAGATTCCATGAAGAACAACATATTAACGCAGTTACTACCTTAGTAAGTCATTATTCATCCTTTCAGTCAATTTTTCACCTTCTACCTAACCCGCTCTTCTTTACCAGGGTTCGCTGTTGGGTTGGGGAGAAGCGTTAGGTTAGTTAACTAACTTGTAGTGAAATCGGCTTTAG
>Ga0224501_10002255_pt1 | contig 15091 bp, 11 predicted proteins | sample SF_Oct11_sed_USG_4_FD_169105 | JGI IMG/M metagenome (GOLD analysis project Ga0224501, IMG submission 169105) | Sediment microbial communities from San Francisco Bay, California, United States - SF_Oct11_sed_USGS_8_1 | ecosystem: Environmental > Aquatic > Marine > Sediment | place: USA...
ACATGTAGTATGGCATATTTATCCAGCTGTAATGTGTCTTGTTGTTTTGTATACATAAATTTTGTCCAAACCACAATGACCAGTCTCGCTTCCTTCCCTATACAGCAGAAACTATTCATTGAGTTCCATTTAAAAAGATCTGATGTAGACTACATTTTATCCAATTCTTTTTATTTTTCATGGTTGGCTCGCTTTATTCAATACTTATTACACACAATGCTCAAAATTCGGTATCACAGCCCCCCCCCATACCAGTGATACTGCCCCTATGGTGACCCCTTGTTGAATCTCATTTTCACTTTTTTCTCCTATTCAAACAGCAAAACAGTGGGTGCTACCACACATGCCTGGCGAGCCACTTACTGTCGCCCATATTGATTATCTAATCTATAACAATTTAGCCACCTAAGACTGTATACTACATGGTTACCAACAGAAGTAGTTTTCAGTGGCCGAATAAACTCGAAGTCTAAAACCTACAAAGTAAATTAGACTGTGACCGGTTTTGATTTTCCCGCCTTAAGAATTCAATGAGTTCAAAGCATAGAGGAGAACTCGATCCATACAGCGATATAAATGACGCCTTGAGGATAAGTGACACCTCATGTCATTGCTCTATGGTTCAAAGAGATTGCGATCTTAGGTGTACTCCCGAAAGTCAGACCACCCAATGGGTCTCGAGTTGTCTACCCTATACAAGTATACGTTCTATACAATACCACTGAATGGAACCAGCCAATCCTGATCGTGGCTCAATGGAACGAGGAACTATGTGTCACGTGACTCTACTCCGGAAAACAACGTAGGGACATTCTGACCCGAGCTAGGAACAGGTAGAACGCTGCGAGTGAATTCTTGTGAAAATGTCAGGTAAGGCTTACACTCATAGTATTTCTCGGAGTTCAACACCGAAGTAGAAGAAGAAACGGCTGAAACGTGCAGCCAGACGCCACTTGTCAAAAACTCACTGACCTACCGTCCGTTGCCCTTTGCCCTTGTTACGTGCAGGGCTACAGATCTGGTTTTGTGTTAACAATAACAAGTTGACCCACATTTGACATTTTATTTTTAATTCGATGATCATCTCTGCTTAAGTAGTTTATTTCCTATATCGTGTGTGCCATATCGTTCGTTGTAGCAGAGCGCTTTATACAATCTACTTTTGTTTAATGCACAATGCATGCATGCCTTCTTATGGCACATTGTGATTGTTATTCGTACATCAAAACGAAGAGTGGATTTGTATGAGCTCTTGCTGCCAGCTGTCGCACCCCCCTTATAGCGGGTTTGCACTAGAGCGATGCGATGCGGCAGCAGCAAGCAGCACAGAGGGTGACACCGCAGGGGTGTTTACACAAGTGGCACCGCTGTCTGTGCCGCTGAAATGGGCGTCAACTTCCGCCAATTCAGCTGCACAGTGTCGGCTCACAGCGGCACAGTGCCGCTGTGAGCCGACACCGCATGCACCATTTTTCCAAGCGGCGCAAGTGCAGTGACCAACTAGAGCATCGATCTTGATGGAGCGGCGAGTTCGAATCCGCAGTTGTCATTGGTTGCCGCTTGCCTGACCCCGAAGACACAGCGCATGCAGAATTGGTGTTTTGCCGCTGAATCAACTGCAGCTCGTGTAAACTCCTATCTAAAAATTGTCTCTTGCTTTTCGGTTCTTTGAATGACCAGTTACTGTTGTTCTAAGCTTTGAAAAATGCTTCACAGGCCTTCGAAAAGCAAAGGAATATGACTGGAAGGACTCCAACATGGCCCTTTTTGGGTCTGATGTCGAGAAGAACATCAAAAAGGCATCAGCTGAAACAGAGGAGGCCTGGATCGGCGCTGGTGAATCCGTTGGGCTTCAAATCTGGAGAATCGAGGTCGGGCTATCTATTCCAGCACATCCTGTTTGGCCCAGGAATTATATTCCGTGGTTTGGCTACTGAAGCGTTAACTACATAGCCAGCTGAGGCCGGCTGTGAGGAATGCGCTTAGCTTACCTAGTCAACATTGCGCAGAGACACTCAGGTCATACTGACATCACAATCCTGCATACACCTGTTTACCTGTTGCTCTGCATACACCCGGTTAACCTACCTTTAATTCAGCTGCTCATTGTATTGTAGAAATTCCAAGTGAAAGCCTGGCCGAAGGAGGACACAGGAAAATTCTACAGTGGTGATTCTTACATCATCCTCAACGTAAGCTCTTTCCCTGAACGTCACAACAGTCTTATAAGAAATCCTTTGTCGCAATGAGACCGATTCACCATTTCAACACCTTAACAGTATTATTTTAGAATGCTGCAAATTTTGTAGACCTACAAACCGGACCCAGACAGCGATGCTCTTGCGTGGGACGTTCACTTTTGGATCGGCCGTCACAGCACTCAGGTAATCCACTGTTTACTCTTGCCATCTTACAGGGAATCGGTACTAGTGTTCAAATATTGACCCGTGGGTTGGAAAGTGACTCACTCTTGTGATATGTATGTGGGTGTGTGTATGACCAGTTTTTGCTGTTGCTAAGGTCTCTGGAATGTGTGACTAGATTTAGACACCCTTTATCATTTGTCTGTGGTAGTAAACCTTTGCATTTTGTGAACTAGGCTATTCCTTAAGACTTCCTTGTTGTAAATGCAAGCATTGCTGTTGTTTTCGCCGGACTTTTCATCTGTTTCCCATTCCATGATATGAATACGCAGAGTTAAGTATCCCCTATGCATCACTTGTATAGGATGAGTATGGAACCGCGGCTTACAAGACTGTGGAGTTGGACACCTTCCTGAATGATGGCCCAGTACAGCATAGAGAAGTGATGGGAAATGAATCCAATCTTTTCAAGTCATACTTTGATTGCATGAAGTAAGTGTATTCAGTTCCCCCATTGTCATTGACCTCATCGATTCAAGCTCACTCAGATAAGCTATGCATGTCTCATCGTGATATGATTGATTACTTTTGTATCAACGCTAAAGTAGCTGTTGAATTGAAGCTTATCTGTGACACTGTTCATACCCGGTGGGTGGCTAGTTTGTCTCCATATAAGGAGAACACATTTGCGGAGGAGCTCACGCGGAACAATATAATGGCTAGCTTTACTGAGTTATGTTACTTATGAAAGGCTATCATTGACACTAGCAATCGCTGGGTGACTGCTTACTATTTGAATAGATAGCTGCGGTAGTCGGACCGCATTGAACAGTATCATGGTTACAGAGAACATAGTGAAAGCTCAATGCAATTTCCCAATTCAGAGAAACCCTAACAGACTACTAAACTTCATCCCTTTGATAACATTCTATGAAGGGATGAAATGAATGGAGGGATCATTGAGGTGTTCCTTTTACAATGCGTCTTGTCTTGTATTTGCAGCTACATGGAGGGTGGCTGTGCCACTGGTTTCCGCCATGTTGAGCCAACCAAGTATGAGCCACGCCTGTTCCTGGTGAAGAAGAAGGGCAGAAGAGTCACCGTCACCCAGATCCCAATGCGACGAAGCCTCATCAACTCTGGTGATGTCTTTATCATGGATCTCGGTCTACAGATTTACCAGTTCAACGGCAGCTCCAGCAGCAAGGCAAGGCTGGTTTCTAAATGCATTCTATTGCGATCATCTCCTAGCTATTTGCGCTCTGCGTATTTTGTTTCGAGTCTGTTTCGGTGAAGTAGTTGGTGGGACTGTGGATTATGTATAAATGGAGATAATTGATACTCTCTCCCCGTTGGTAATTATAAGTTTCTTCCGTAACTATAGGATGAGAAGTACTCGGCCGCAGCATTCTGTCAACAGCTGGAGAGTGAGAGAGGCAGAGCCAAGACCGACGTTCTCGAGGAGCACGAAGTGTACGACTCTCATCCTTTCTACGAGAAGCTGACTATTGAGGAGGGTGATTATGATCTGCAGCAGGTCGATGCTTCTGGCAATCCTAAGAAACTCTTCAGGTTGGTATACACACAGCAGAGCTAGCTTATCCGTTCACTCTGTATATAATATCTGGTGTTATGGTGAGGAATCTCGAACTGGAAGGGATTACTAATGGGTGCTCCAGACTTGATATTGAAATTGATTTGTTTAGGGATTCAGGCTTCTATGCGTTTATGCAAGTTTAGGCTGCGGAATAATAATACCTTGATGCACTCGGTCTTTAATTACCTATTAGTAGTAGTAAACCCACAGCTTCTCTATATTATTGAGTTCTATATTTTCCATGATATCGGTCAGTCTGTATATGTGTGTATGGCGTCCAGCCGACCTACATACCTAAGGTAATCTTTTACAGACTTTCCGATGCATCAGGAAGCATGAACTTTGAGCTTGTCGCTGAAGGAGATATCAACAAGGACATGCTGGACTCCAATGTGAGCTTCTCATTCATTCAGTTTATCTCCGATGCGCCGGGATTGTCATTGACTAGCACTCCCATCATAGAGTTCTATGCATTCCATACGTACTAATCACATCCAGCCCCTGGTAGCTTGTGTCAATGCCATTATAGGCTCTGTACAGCCTGTCATGGCTCGTGTCAGAATAATTAGCACTCCCTCAGGTGATGCAAAGCAGATCTCTAGTTAGATCGCCGGTGGTGACCTGTTTTCTCTCGTGTGTTTTAGGATGCGTTCATCATTGATTCTGGAAATGATATTATCGTCTGGGTCGGCAAGGACGCGTCTGCCAGTGAGAAGAAGATGGGATTGCAGTACGCTCATGTAAGCTCTTTGGTTGCTTTGATGCCTAGCATGCCTGTAGCTGCATTTTGTCTCGCTATCCTAGTAGGATAATAACAAATCAATTTTATTAACTTTGCCATTTCACACCGCTGTTCTAGCAGTTTCTAGTTTACTATGCGCTCTGCTCTGTCCCCTACCCCTAGAGTAAACCCGGATGTTTTGTTACCCTTGTATTGAACTGCTGCTGTTGGTTGTCATTTTGGTCTCAGGACTGAGGTGAGTCTGGGTGCAGCTGAGCACATCCCTGACCCACTTTAGTTGGGTTACCCCGTACCATGTGATGTCCCCGCTCCGTGACACATGCCTACTCAATAGGAGTTGGATGATTGCTGCCCATGTTTGACACAATCAATCACTTCTTGGCACTGCTACACTGTAACCTAAGGAATCGCTGGCAGACTGCATAGTTCGAGCTCAGACTTTGTCTGTATAACCAGCCACTGGTCTGCCAGCGGTCAGTAGTATCACCCAACATTCTTTCTACACAGAACTTCCTGCTCAGTGATCCAAGCAGGGCTCTCGCTCCACTCACATCTGTAAGGGAAGGCCAAAGATGTCTGGCGCTGGAGAAAGCTTTCGCTTAGATCAAAATGCATCCCACTACCACAGTATAGAATGCATAACGTATGTGTTTACAATAACACTTCCCAATGTCGCCGTGCCATAATCAACAAACCTTCGGGGTCACCTAGCCAGGTCACCTGGCTTTCCGGTGGCTTTCCGATCTAAATGTTTACTTTCACCCGCCTCACACCAGAAAGCTTTAGTCATCCGCCCAGTGGCACCGGTTTGCTGAGTATGACACAGTGTACACTAACATATATGTGACATTCTAACCATTCCGTTACTTATGTTTACCCTGTGAGTCCGTAGCACTGTCACCCCAGAATGTGCTTGCCTTCTTTGCTTTATTCTCTTCTTCTTTAGTCGCTCTTTACTTGGCTTTGTCCATAGTTAAATTCAGCCATTTTTAATGCTTCAATGTGCACTAATTCTCTCTATATGATTTATAAACTTGTTATAACTCATTACGTAAGTGCTAGGTTTCCTCTTGCAGGAATCTGCTAGCATTGAAATCTGCTATAATGTAGGTCCAGTCTGATTTTCATCGAAGACGTTAGACCAGTGTTGTGTCATGCGGATCAACACCTACATGAAATATGGATTCCATTTATTCATACTTTACCCATAAGGCCATACATTCTACATTGGTCTCAATATATTATCAAGGGCAAATAACTCCGAGCAGGCAGTGCTGAATGAAATGATTATTTTGTAGACGTATTGTCAGGGTGCAGCCAACCCGCTTGCCTCCATCACCGTACAGTCTGAAGGACAGAGATCTGCTATGTTTGATGAGATCATGCAGTAGTTATTCAATCTTCTGCGAAGTCACTATGCTTTGAGGTCACCCCATATTTTTAGACAGCATTCCTTAAGCTAAATCTGTAACAATCTTATCAGCAGTGTAGAAATAAAAGAAGCAATGTTCTCTGTGTTTCTGAGAAGTCTAACTCGCTTTATCGATTGTTATAGTTACCATTTTCTTGTTTTACAACTCGGTATAATAAAAAAGGTAGAAAACCCAAAACTCTATAGCCTTTCACTTTCTGGCACGATTGACAGTACTAGTTAGCTAGCTTGAGTCAGATACACTGAATGAGTTCCATATATGGAATTAAAGTTCAATGCAATCCATAGAAATTAATCGGTGTGTGGGCATCAAAGTAGACGGTCACCTTATATGGAGCACTGCATGCATGGGAAGACAATACCTCCAACCAATCAAAAATTTTATGCAAATTTCCTCAGTAGTAGTTCAAATGAACCGTATCCACTAATCCACCATATCTCTGGTTTACAACTCAACAGAGAATTAAAAATGTCATGTTTATGATGGCAATGACTTCATGGAAGTCTTAATATTATAACAGAAAAATAATACTTTAAAAATATCTCATTGTTATTTATTCTCTTTGTTTTTGGCGGTTTTTGCAGAGTGTAATACACCCACCAGAAGTGCAACCACAGTGAAACCCTGCGCAAGAACCCTCAGTCTCATCATTCGTTGTGACATTACTCTGTTTCCTTGCTTCATCATGTACATTCCATAAGTAAGAGCGCCTGTCGTCAAAGCACATCCTAAAACCAAGATGACAGTATGCTCATGTGGAAGAGGGATTTCAACAAAATCTAACAAACTCGCGATTCACGAATCTCCTTAGATTGGTAGCATCGCAAAAGAAGAGATAGATCATCTGTTGCTCTATTGGGTCTGGGTGGTGTAGTGGAAGAGTTTCCTGCGCGATCAAATTTTCCCCCAGGGATTGTGAGTTGAAACCCCGCTCGGGTCGAGGAATGTTTTTAGTACCTCAAGTTCCCCTTGCCACGGCGGGTGCCCTCCCCGGATAACTCTATGCACATAGGTTTCATTCACAAATACAGCCTAAAAGTAGATTAGGACCCTGGCAGTATGGTTAGTAACTACATGTACTTGCAATGATAACCCAACTACCAGTTAGTACTCAGCCACAACCCAGCAGTAGCAATTTGGACGATTAGTTCTGTTGCTATAAGGCCGGTGAGTAACTAGTCACTACTGCTACTTAGTACTATTAATAGTACTACTATGGAGATATTAACTACTAAACATTGCTACCAAGCATTGTCGATTGTGTAACAATAAGTATATAAGGTAACATCAACTGTGTTACTCACTAACTCATAACAAATTGAAACAAAAACTAAACAGCATGCACACATTGCACAGCAGTGATCATGTACCACTACACAGCACACCCATAAAATGAGTACTGGCTTGGTACTCACGTCAAGTATATGTTATTTGGAAGTGAGTTATCATTCAACTAGTTAACATAGTCGCAGACTGGGAGCAGTTAGATTCATTCAATACACGCACGCATGCACACAAACATACAAAACACAGTCAAAATCATTCAATTCAAAATCAAATGATTACCTATGGGGACTAATGGGTGTTCTTTGATTTTCCTGGCAAACTTTTCACTTGCAGTTTCATCTTGCATCAGATTTTGTCGCATCTCTAGAGGTGGAGGCAGATACATGAAGTTTTCTTTGCCATTATCCTTGGACATTTTTGCTCGGAAAAACTGCAAAATCTGAAGTTCAGAAAGAAATTGGAAAATCAGAAACCAACTCTCACTCTGCTCATGCCAGTTATACAAGGATCAGAGTTGGTTGTAGCGACTCCGTTTGTGGCATGTGTTCATGGTGACTGTTTCCGGTTGAGTCGGCTTTTCCGTTTAGTTTACTAATAGTTGGTTATTTTTTACTCAGAAGCACTGCTTGTTTTTTTATCCAGTGCAATGGAAGGCGTATTTAGCCGCCTCAGAACATTTGATGCCTATCCAAAGACTCTAGAGGACTTCAGGACAAAGACTTACGGTGGTGCCATCAGTAAGTTTTGATTTTGATGGATATAATTATTAATAATATTATTTATATTGATTATTTATTATAATAATTTGATTCATCCAGATCCACCAACTCAACACTCTGTCACCCCAGACCCAGTCACCACTCACCACTGTCACTCAGCGTCATTGTCAGTTTCAATTCAATTCGATATCATTGTCATGCTCATGGTCATTCTCATTCTGTCAACAGTCAATCACCTGGTCACCATGTTCACTATATCTAACTCTGTCAGTCTATGTCTGTCTTACTCTTAGTCTTACTATTACTATTACTATATGTCAGTCAATGTCATTCTGAAAGTCACTCATTCATCTCCTGATGAAACTGAGTGATTACTTGTTTAGTCGCTATATTATATTGATATAAGCGAGTGACTAGACACCAGACTAGGATTGCTCCCAGTCCCTGGTAGTGAGCTAGCTAGCCCTAGTCCATAAACTGGATTAGAGCCTCATCAAATACTGTTGCTTAATAGTAGACTAGGAGTATCCCCGAGGACTGGTAATAAATGCTGTATTTCCTTCCTCTTAAATAATCTATTCGACTTTCCCTCATTTCAATGACCAAATTACTCACTAAGGAACAAATTAACTGCTCTAAAAACTAAAATACGAATGTATTGTAATCTGCGCGAAGATTCGATGTAACAGGCGTAGAATGTCCTACAGCTTCAACACACAAAGGGCATCTGCATTAATTTTCCACCACAGCGAGAAGTTAATACCATATTGAACTGTGGATTGGTCTGTATTTGAGCTTGGTAGCCAATTCCATCCTTTACATAGTAACCGTTGGCTCTTTGCCCTCTTTGGGGATGAACGGGTTCCTAGTTATAAAAACATCCTTGATAGCATTGAAATGACTACTAAGAAGTAGTAGGGTTGCTTCTACTTCTATGTTCGCATAATACGCAGTGGGTGCCTTACCCTCCCCTGGTCACAAATAGAGCCTTGAGCGCCGAACATAAGTTTCCTCAATTATAACGTATGACAATAAAAATTATAATAATAATGATAATAATAATAAAAATATGTTAAATGTGCTCTTATCTGGGAAACCCTTATCTGGGAAACCCTTAGATCATGCATCTATGTTTCAGTCACAATCATCAGTGGAATAATCATGATGATCCTGTTCATGTCTGAGCTGAATTATTACATGTCAACCCAAGTTGATCAGGAGCTCATCGTAGACACAATAAGAGGGACTAAAATGAAGATCTTTGTGGATATTACTTTTCCCAGGATCGGCTGCCCTTGTAAGTTAGTCACTGACTAGATACCAGGATAGTGGACAGTGGTAGGATCTGTACTGCTCATATAGCTATGGTCCCAGTCTGAGCAAACCTCAAATGGGATGGTTTATTATGGCCAGTTCCTGATGAAATTTTTGCCAAACATGGCTGAGAAGCTGGGATTGCGCCCCCTTACAACGTAGCTGTACAATTTTTTCTGATCTTGCTTGATGTGATAGTTGCACATCGTTATGAGACGACGCGAAATAGTGAAAATCCTCCGTTAATTGTGAAATGATCAGTTTTTGATCCAGTTCATAAATTCGTAAATGCTCATAATTGTAGATAAAAGGTAGTAAATGTTTCACACAACTTTGTTGCACCTCAATAAACATGCGACTCATAATGAAACCCCTAGAGAGCTCCGTCACATAGATTGAGCGCTTAGGTATTAAAACATGATGACTCTACGCACCCAAGTCACTGTGTGCTTCATTCATAGAGTTATTCTCCCTCTATAGAATAAATCTAAGTCTATGTGTTGGTTTCAGTGCTTAGTATAGATGCCATGGATGTCTCAGGGGAAGCCCAACTAGATGTTATCTCTAATGTCTTCAAGCAGAGGTTAAACCTGGATGGATCTGTCCATGAAGAACAAGCTGAACGGCATGGTTAGTACTAGTGTGAACTATTAGCATTGGCCCTACATGGGCATGTATGTTGTAGTATGGTTGTTCCCATAGTCCATAATGGCCATGAGTAACTGTTAGAGAGCCAATCTGTACTGGCGATGGTGTAACTGAGGCACCACTCTTCTTCTGCCACCACCTTCACCTTCGCCTTTTCCATCTACGAGGAGTGTTAGGTACCCATTTATTGCTGGGTAAACAGAGTTTTTTTGAAAAATCCTGTGCACAAGATTTGTTTTGAATCTGGAACCTTCGGCGCCAATGGCGGGCTCTCGAGCCACTCAGCCATGATATCCACACGATTATAGTACGGTATCCACACAGTTGTAGTGCCGTATCCACACAGGTGTAGTGCCGTATCCACACAGGTGTAGTACGGTATCCACACAGTTGTAGTGCCGTATCCACACAGGTGTAGTACGGTATCCACACAGTTGTAGTGCCGTATCCACACAGGTGTAGTATGGTATCCACACAGTTGTAGTATGGTATCCACACAGTTGTAGTACGGTATCCACACAGTTGTAGTATGGTATCTACACAGTTGTAGTACGGTATCCACACAGTTGTAGTATGGTATCCACACAGTTGTAGTATGGTATCCACACAGTTGTAGTACGGTATCCCCACACAGTTGTAGTATGGTATCCACACAGTTGTAGTACTGTACTTATAGTACGGTATCCCTGTTTTTCTTCCAGAGATGGGTGACAAAACTGGTGAGCTCGTTGAAGCGGTGAATAAAACTAAAACACTGGACCCAAATAGATGTGAAAGCTGCTATGGTGCGGAAACCGAGGCTAAAAAGTAAGTGTTATGAAAGCATGCGATACTAAACTGGGCATGCGTGTACACCTACATGTTTATGTATATCACTTACATGTTTATGTATATCACTTACATGTTTATGTATATCACTTATATGTTTATGTATATACCTTTGATCATATTAAATACCGAGCACCATCGAAGACTACGTATGTACCTTACAAGAAATGGTTAGCTCTAGAGAGACTGTACTTATTGATGATGGTGATCATGGCACTTGGATATCTAATTGTCATGCATGTAGATGCTGCAACACGTGTAGTGACGTAAGAGAAGCGTACAGACTGAAGGGATGGGCATTCGTAGATGCCTCTACCATAGAACAATGCAAACGTGAAGGTTATAGTCAAGTAAGTCTTCTAAGTTCTAAATCTTCTATTCATTACGCTTGATTCACAGGCATGGCAAACATCAACCATGTAGGATGCATGCGTAGAAGGGAGAGGATAACTCTATACATCATCTATCTTGGAATAGGCCATGGGACAAAGCGCTATAGTCACTGAGTGAGCGCAAGGAATTAGACTTTGATTCAGAAAGATTAGATCGTGTTGTCCGATACTGACAGGCTCACATATGTTTATAGAAACTCGAGGAATCGTTAAATGAAGGATGCAGAGTTTATGGATTTTTACTCGTTAGCAAAGTTGCTGGCAATTTTCATATTGCTCCTGGTAAAAGCTATCAGCAGAGCCATGTGCATGGTAAGATAATTCCTTACTGCCGTATTTTGTGTGGCATGGGGCTCAGAGAATACGGCATCTTTTGAGTTTTTATACTTATGATAAATAATGACAAAATCACTTCGTTGCGAGATTGGTATAACCCACACACTGACAACCGAAGCCAACGAGTGAAGATCTGTTTGTTCCATTGTGTTGGAGTACAGAGGATGTTGGTATAGTGGTTGTGCATGTTGTATTGTTAGTGTGAGTGTAGTAAGTAGTGTAGTAAGTGTATTATGTATGTTGACAGAAGCCCACAGAGTGGTAACTTAATGCATGTTGCTAAAATCGCATTATACAATTAATTTAAAATGAGATATTGTTTTGGTAATTTGGTAATTGTTATGCTGTTGTTTGCAGTGCATGATCTCAATATGGGAGGAAGCGGCTCTCAGGTATGTAAAATTCTAGGAAAAATCAATCACTATTTACATCTTTTAACTTTTTCATTTAGCTATACATATATAATACTATGTATTGTAAAACTCAGTCTGTTTTTCAGTTCAACACTTCACACACTGTAACCCATATAGGATTCGGGGATGATTACCCCGGATTGGTCAATCCATTGGATTCAACAGTACAAATCGCTGAAAAACGTGAGTAAATCGAAACCTTTATTTACAAATAATATTACAATCTGCAAAAGTTGCACCGCATCTCAACACCTGATTCCAGTACCAACAGCCATAAATGTTCCAAAACTGCCACCTCCCTGTATCATCATTTTACCGACTGTTCTCACCAACTCTCTACCTCTCGCTCCATACCTAAAACAAATGTTCTAACATGATGGATTTTCTAGCGTTGATACTGGCCAGCTCCATGCTAACTTATAACAGGGTGAAAAACTAGTATCTAACCCGGTTCCTTCACCATAATCAATTCTCAAGCACTGCCCAAGTGTAGGTGTAGCGTAGTGTAGTGTAGCTACTACATATGGATCAAACACACTCGGGGTCACATATATATTTAAAGGGTTCTGGGCCAAGCTTTATAAACAGCTCACCTGAGGGCGGTAAAGCCTCCAAACAAAGATCCCGAGACCATGCCTACGGTAAAACCCATCATAAAACCCATCTTCATCTTCTGAAAACAGGTGGGCTGTCCTCCGTGCTGTCCATAATGCTGAGGTGGTGGCACCATATTGCTCTGTTTTCTATAATGTCAATATCACTGAATGAACCTGGTGGAGATGTGCAATGGGCAGATGGTTTACACTGACATCATGATATGGTACAGGGGGACAAAACCTAATGTTATTCTTTTGATGCTGATTTATGAAACTAGAAGATGATGCGGTTGACTGACTACTATTATTTAGGCAGTGAATGAATGAGTGATGCCGCTAGGTAAAAATAATGTTTTTGAACGATAAAATTGAGACCAATTAGTCGCACTACTAATTGATTAATCAGATTATTGAGTCATCTTTATGACTCTTGGTGAATGTCGAACTCCTGTCAATAGACTGCCAACAGTCAACTTACTAAGTAGACCCTAAAGTAGAGAAGGGAATCACAGTTCAGTAGGTCACAGTCACACATCTGAATTCTATTCTAATTCTGGCTTTGTCGCTGCGTGACTAACTTAGCAGCATGACTGTGACACTGACAGCCAATCACACTGACAGCGACTGAGCTAGTGAGTGAATGGGTGACAGGGACTGACTGAGTGAATGACTGACCGTGACACTGACACCTACTCAACCAGTCAGAGTCACACTCACACTCACAGTGGAGTGAGTGTGTCACTGTGAGTGTGACACTGATTGACTGAGTCACTGACTGTGACTGTGAGTGTGTGACTGTGAGTGTGAGTCAGAGTGTGTCAGACTCAGTGTCACGCTCACAGTCACTCGCTCACTGGTCAATAACAATCAGTCAATCGAGTACACCGAAACTGGAAAAGAAGCAAGAACGAATGAATAATGGACGCCGGGGATCACTCACAGTAGTATACGCGACCTCAACAAATTTCACCCGCTTCAACAAGTGCGACTTGCAACAGACCGGAAATAGCACTGCACACTATTGGATCCGCCGTTGTGGTGATAAAAAGCACTGAAAACTTACTGAAAGAATCCAACACCAGAAATATGTTATAGTTATTCCCAAGATGATCGAAAAGGTTCCTTTATCAACACATCTATTTCCCTTTAGTCGGTTTTTACTGATTGATCGCAATCGAGTCAGGCAGCCATAGGATTACTTTTAAGGCTCCCGAAACGTGTCGGCTGCTTGGTCTAGGGGTATGATTCGCGCTTCGGGTGCGCGAGGTCCCGGGTTCAATTCCCGGAGCAGCCCAAGTTTTGCGCTTTTTCCACAAGGCTCGATCGTTCATACCAGTATATACAGCATTAGTGATGTCCAGCCTCCGCCAGGATGACCTCTTTCATAAAATGCTTGCACTTTGTTGTCTTCATCATTAAATATCTTCTTTTAACTTGCAGCTCTGATGATGTATACTTACTATGTGAAAATTGTACCCACTCTATATTCTCATTTGGACGGAAGGGTATGTCCTCTCATCTTATCCGTCTTCTCATGACTTCTTATTACGTGTACTTTGGTGACGAATCCATCTTATTTGGACATTTCAGTCATTATTTATGCATTATCTACTGAAACGGGTAATCTGAAAGTAAAACCACCCAACTTATTTCAACAAAACTGTAACTATCCAAAACTGGGAATTATCAGAATAGCCCGTGTTGTAAGGCGAGAATTTGGTATGAAGTAATGTTTCCCATCAGTTAACACTGATTCACCATTGTTCAGTGCAATTTGGCTCATCGATAGATGTGCTTATACTCCCTCCTCCCCCCTACTTAGATATATCTTTTACTTCAAAGCATCTTTCTGTATCATTTATTGGTCTCGTAGTCAATGTAACCATTCCATCCATTTATTGGTCTCGCAGTCAATGTAACCATTCCATCCATTTATTTTTCCCCTTACAGAATATATACACGAACCAGTTCTCTGTGACAAAGCATTTCAAGTCGGTTGGGTTCATGACAGGAGAAACGGGTCTACCTGGTGCTTTCTTCATATATGAATTCTCCCCAATGATGGTCAAATATCAGGAGAAGCAAAGGTAAACTAACTGAAGACAGATTATGATACGGAAGCATAACATAGCTCTTTACACAAGTGTAACCCCCATACGGTGTGCCTACCCCATACGGTGTGCCTACCCCATACGGTGTGCCTACCCCAGACGGTGTGCCTACCCCATACGGTGTGCCTACCCCATACGGTGTGCCTACCCCATACGGTGTGCCTACCCCATACGGTGTGCCTACCCCATACGGTGTAACAGGATTGTCATGCCTACCCCATACAGTGTGGCAGGATTGTCATGCCTACCCCATACGGTGTAACAGGATTGTCATGCCTACCCCATACGGTGTAACAGGATTGTTATGCCTAC
>Ga0224501_10002256_pt1 | contig 15091 bp, 6 predicted proteins | sample SF_Oct11_sed_USG_4_FD_169105 | JGI IMG/M metagenome (GOLD analysis project Ga0224501, IMG submission 169105) | Sediment microbial communities from San Francisco Bay, California, United States - SF_Oct11_sed_USGS_8_1 | ecosystem: Environmental > Aquatic > Marine > Sediment | place: USA...
TGCGTGCGTGCGTGCGTGCGTGCGTGCGTGCGTGTGTGTAAACAGACATTCTCTTATTGTGAAGTGACTTTCAACATACTGCAGCTGACTGAGGTAAGTGCCATACATATTCCAGCAGGATGTTGACCACTAAAATGCATGTTGAACAGTTTAAGATATTCAATGTAGATTGATCCATCCATTCTCCTTGACCAGGCCCGAAGCTAGCGTGCTAGTTACATGACTTACGTTCTCAACAGTGCGGGTGTGTTCTTTCTGTTAGGTTTCTGTATGTTACCACTAGGCATAATGGTAGTAAGAGAGAGGAAATACTTCTGCTGTGATTTTCTCTTGCTCGCATGATGGCAAATGCATGGGTAACTGTAGGTGGCTTGAGCTTGCTTTAGTCATGCCCAGAGCAACTAGCTACTACTGGTGTGAAAATAACTTCGTGTCGCAACTGTCGTATTAGTCGGTCACTCAATATGGTAATGAATAACCATACGGTATGTCATAGGTGACTCAGTTAGCCAATGCAAATGCAGAGTTCCTAAGGGCATGCGATGCATTGATCATAGTAAGTTCACAGCTTGTAAGCGTTATCACCTCAACAGACTCTGCCACATAAAGTTATCCTCTATAGGATATCTCGGCTACTATCTTAGTGACTACGAAAACACTTTTCGCAAGTAAGGTAAGTAGAGCACATCCTGCTATGTACATGAGTAAGTCAAGTGAGAGTAAGTATTCTGACTTGTGTGAACAGCTAAACTGTATCATTTCCATTGAAAGAATTTAGTTGAGTCTCTGACCGAAAGTCTACTGAAAACATCATAAGGTTCACACCTTCCGTGCAGTGATGCCATACCCTGGGTAATAGCTCTGTGTGAACCACTGTGATCATATTACTGATGGAATCCCCTGGCTCTGCGGCCAGATTGGGCCCCCTTTTGGATAAATTATACAGCGTTAATCTTCAGCCGCTGCTGGTGGATACATCGCTGATGAACCAATTGGTGATCCGTACCGAGTGAAACCCAATTAAGTAGTACGAATGTTGATGAACCATGCGTTCATATTCATTTTAAGCAATCAAATCTGATGAACCCCTTTTGAACTGGAGTATCTGAAAATCACTGCAAGACCTTGTGCTGTAAAAAAAATTTTAATTTTGCAATGGCTCCCATCAATTTTCAACCAACAGCGCTCTGGGCATGATTCCTGTTTAATTGGATGCTGCACATAATACAAACTTAATAAATAGAAGCTCGCTTGAATAGCTGTATAATTTTATCTGATCATTGAATACTGCTATCCCGTTGTTCGCAGTCATCTAAACAGACCGACTATTTCACCTGGAAGAACGGGCGAATAGCTAATAAGCTTACGCGAGGTAAGCCATCTGCAAGCGCGCTCATAGAATCACTTTTTCTCTGCTATCTCTACTATCTCTAGTTTGAGACCGGATTCTTCCTAGGTATTGAAAGTAGGTAAAGCATGAGTATTTCCTAGTGATAGTTGCATGATTTGGCAGTAGAGTTTATGAATGGGAAGATCGGAGAGGGATACTTGCAGTCACCTTCAGCTGACCTACAGCTGTGTCTTGTCTTTATCTACTAATGATTGCCTAGGAATGTTATCTTCTGATGCAGTGTAATAGTTGACTTTTATAAGCAAACAGTTGAAATGATTATGAGACTACCTTCCCATGAAGTTCTTTTGTGATCTGTCCTTTGGTGTGCCCATGCTAACTACATGTACTTCATCTGCATACTTCCCTGTATTCTGACCGGTATGCACAATAGCTCATACATAATACCCAGTCCCAATTAGGACCTTATGGTAAGGGGTAACTGTAGATGGTCCCATATGGGAATATAACTTGCACCCTCGTGACTTGCCGATGTGAAAATGTCTTTTGCCACTTATATAGGCGGTAACGCTGTGCGCCAGCTGAACTCAACTATACGGTTTTTTGTAACCAATGAATTGCTACTCCGGAAAACCTGGCTGCTCTTGAGCTACAGTTGTTCAACTCTGGCTATAAAAACCTGTCGGGTCATTTCTCGCTTGATTGGCCCATTTCTAGTGACACCCAGGTTTTATTTCAAGTCGGAATACTACTGTAGTGATGATGTTTTGCAAATTTCACCTTAAGGAATGCAAGGAGTTAATTAGTTTTCTTCAGCCCCGTGAAGCTAGTATATGCAGGAATGCAATCAGCCTCATCCAAAACCCTTACCAGTGATTACTCGGTACATAAATAAAAGGAGTCTAGGCATTCCTAACTGAGTAATGGCTATCATAATGGTCAGCTGACTGGTTTCTGCCCCATGGCTTTCACTGTGCTCGTGCCCTCCTTTGATCCTAGAGTGCCAGCGTAATGCCAGTGTCTCATGGCTGAATTTACCTCACCTAATTGGGACTTAAAATTCATTAGTCCATGCCAAGACGGCAGTAAACCCGGAAATTATTCAGTAGAATACAGTGATATACGTACAGTCTGATTATAGGAAACTCTGCAATCTCTCCCTCACCTTATTATATCAGTTTTATAGAGTTTGGTGTTGCATAATATTCAACTGACTAATTAACGCTATTACTCAAGAGGGAAGATCAGGGCAGTTACCTTATCCCCGCTCACTGTAGTACTCGCTTTCATCTGTGTGTAACGGGATAGAGGAGAGCGCCAGCCAACATGATGGACTTTGGAAAGTTCTACACTTCTAGCTATCTGGATGTAAACGGTAACATGATCAAGCCGGGATTATCACCAGTGTCTAGTCCGACGAGTCCACAAACTCCTAAAACGCCAAACTTTCATCGACCAGGCAAGTGTATTTCGAGTATAAGGTCTGACATCACACTAACATATAGGCAGCATTTGTCTGTATTGGTCAGTCGAGGGGTGGAAAATCTGTTGCTGATCACAGCGGAATACAACCCGATGGTATACGGAGGGAACGCGTCCTTTTGTCTTCCTTATACAGTAGAAAACAGCCCTGCTTCCGTGCAGATACACAACTGTATTATCTCTTGTTTTGTAGAGAACTTTTCTTACTCCTCGCATAAGAGATTTAGCAAACCCAAGAAAACTGGTGAGTGAAGATTACATGCCATACGCAATTATGCATGGGAGCCTTTATTGTCTGGATGTAAGCGCACAAATCTCTCCTTATTTAAACGCTTTGTATTTTTGTTCCGAGTGGAGCTGGCTTTTCAATCTCAAAAGGGTATTTACAGCTACAATGATTATGCAGTCAATTGCTGCAGTGTACAATCCGGGTTGGCTGTACTACAGCATTTCAGGTCACTGCCTGCTGATAACCACTGACTAGACTCTGGGTCCTTTGGGTTATGTAACAGTTTTTGACTTCCAATTTATTATCCCCTGACTCCCAAGAGAATCACTGTAGAAAACCCCATTGAAACCCATGTCACAATTAGGTATTTTAAAGGTCAAGGTACCCAATTTAGCCATCTGGACAGCCATTCAATTATGCTGTACTATGTTTCATGACCATATGGTCTACTTTGTACCTCTGACTCTTTTCCTTTGTATGCCAATTCCCCTCATTCTACTATCATCCAGTCTCGGACACCTTTATTGCGCTGATTTGCCATCAGTGATTGATACAGCCCCTAGCAGCCTAATGCTTCATTCATATTGATTATCTGAGCCCAAGCCATAGCATCGTAATGAGTGTGAAGCCCATTCGTGTGCAGTCAATGGATTTGTAAGCTCGCTTGTTTTACATTGATCCTTACCATGCTATCTTCCAGCTCATCAGGTTCGTTGTACTATAGTTTTTCTGCCCAACGTCGTGTTCTTACTAAGCTTGTAGGACCATTCATTTTATACTATCGATCAGCTAGCGGGTCACTGTCTCTCCTCATCTTGTACACTGAATAAATATTCCTAAGGTTCTGTTCACTATGTACCTCACCGGTGGCTGGGGGGGACATCCAAATGATCTCTAGGGCCAAAATCTTCTACTGGCCTGTTTATATGAGAAAAGGCGTCTATCTTGTGTAATATCCATGTCCTGTACTGAGATCTGTGGGACAGATCCTGTGAGTTATGTGATTGCTCTACCTCCTAGTTAGCTTGGCCTATACTTTCAGGGATATATGATCTGCTCCGTTCTCCCTCACGAGTAGTTGTGGTGAGAGAGCGAGCTAAATCAGTTGAGCGATCGGAAGAAAGCGAGAAAGTCATCAAGTTGTCGCGGCTGCCTCCCGCAGAAGAGAAGCATGACATACCAGCTATCGAGAGGGAAGACTGGCCTGCTCCACCCGCTACTGCAGTCATCACAAAGAACATGGGTAAGTATCACTGTTCTTTCCTGGTTAAAGGACCAGACCTAGACCAGGCTTCCCTTTACCAGAGTCAAAGTTCCCACCGGTGTTCAGGGAATACACTGGGTGTGTGGGTGGAAGTTGTCAAGCAACAGTTCGATTGCATAGTTCAATCATGTGTAAACCCTTTCGCTGACCCGTACGTAAAAATGTGGCATGCTGCCATCCTATGCACTGGTCTATACCAGTGACCTATCATATAATGCCCTGTCTGACAGCAGTTTGGCAGCAGTAGACATGGCACGCCCTGCACTCGGCACCCGAGACAACTACCATTAGGCGCCGGGTGACTGTCCACAACCGAGAGGAAAGTAAAGCAAACTAGTAGTGTTTTGCTCTCAGTTTGACCAAGTCACTCTGCCAAACCGATTTCGATTTCGCATAATTTGGTGTGACTGTTGATTCAGCTGTGTGGGAGATTAGCTCCAAATGATTGTGTTTCTAATCCAGGCTGTACTACGCAATGATCAGCCTCCATAATTATAGTCTGCCCACCTTGCCAGCATGCCAGACCATTCTTAGATGGCTGAAATCAAGCTAATCTAAATGATGCCAGAGATCCTATTTGAAACCTCTGGACGGCCCTGGTGTAACTTATAGTTTCTGTATGAAGTAAGTCCGTCTGATGTCAATCCGTACCCTCATCGCGGGGCGTTTTGTTGTTATAAGCCGGCTGCTTCCAGGCTAATTGGCTGCACAGGGCGTCTTCAGTTAGCTCAAACAAACTTGTATTGATTCATGAGATCAGCCGTCTGATGCGGCACACGCTGCCAGCGCTGACTGCATGAACTGAGGTGATCTGGTCTCTTGTGTTTCATTTATCTGAGGGGTATGCATCCTGTGACCAGGGCTCTGCATGTACTTAGTTGAACTGGAGGGTATATCGTACATCCTACTTGCTCCAAGTTAATCGAACCCATAGGACTCTCCTTCTTCTATGATCGGACCTTTTGCCCCTGTGACAACATATTGAAAGTTGTGCTAGAGTCAGTGGTGTGACCATGAACTGAAGGACAGGGAACCTCACCTAAAAGCATGGTGTTTCAGTGCGCGCCTCTCTGCTACGGAAACCTGACACAGATAGCGATAATGAGGAGGAACAGGAAGTGGACCCGAAAATAAAGAAGGAGCTCGAGGAAATCTCAAAAATCCATGACTCGCCCATGGCTGATGTGATACGACAGGACCTAACTTTGCAGGTATGACAACACAAGACTACACGTATCTGTGTCATCGGCCCATTCCAGATTCAGTATTTTGCTAATATTGCATATATGGTGAAGAACCAATACCAAGGGTCATTGATTCCAAAGGTAGCCACCCATACACAAAGTTCTTTGGGCCATAACCTGAATCATTAAATTATTCCAGTGAAATAACAAAATGATTGAGCATTGAGTATTTTGTTGAATTGAAAGGTTTAGTAGGAGAGCTCTGAGACTGCAGGTGTGAATGGTTTGCCCGCCTATGCTTGCGAAACAGTCCCTTTCTCATTAGATTTATAGAAAAGCAGTTAGATATCATCATGGCGTATGAAATAATTCCCCATTTGAGCGGTGTGTTGCTTGCTCAGGTTTATGTAATGTCAGTATTAGCTCATTTGTCTTAAGGATAAATGGTTTAGTATTACCGCCAGTCTGCCAAGCAGACAGAAATCAATACCTAGAGAATGACCGATCGGAAGCCGGAGAATCAACCGCTGACCCCGCCTACTCCAGTGTGATGAATCCGTGTTGCGCCTGTACTTTTTATCCCATTGACTGTGTAGTAATATTGAGTGAATGTTTGCCCAGCACTCGCTCACTTCAGTGGTTATTTTCACTTATAGATAGAAACTCATAAGAAGAAGCAACTTGATCCTAGAAGTGCCTCTCGTACCCCATCCGCCAGCAAAGAGCCTCATCAACCCTATAGATTTATCTCCCCAGTCAATGCATGTAAGTAACAGACAGAGGCTTCCGCTGTGCAGTGCAGGGAGGGAAGGGGGTACGTTGCTCTTTATTCTCAAGGAACCTTACTAGGTAGACTTACTGTGTATAGATCTCTATATAAGACTTCTATAAAAATTTATTGAAAGGAACGTCAACATAACACAGGCTCTGTGGTCACTTTCTCTACACTGTACATACCATTTGTATAGGATTTTTAGTGCTGTGCAGGGGAGTTGAGGAATTTCAGGTGGGATATCATGACGCAAATGAAATTGAATAATTTGAAGGGTGGCTACAATTAAACCTACTTATCAAAGTAAACCTAGCTGAGTCACCCAATAACCTACTGAAAATTTTCATGAAATTTCGAGTGGTTCATATCCATGCCCTACCCACAAGTACATAATAACCATGGTGATAGAGCGTGTTGCCAAAACGTTTTTAGATTTTGACGTTTGAGTTGAGCAGTAATACCAGATAAAACTCAATCAAGTATTCAACCTGACAAATTCAAGTGGAAGCACGAGCCAGCCGGCGTGCTAATCTTATGCCACCAGTCAGCTATAGCTAGTGCTTGTGTATTGTTAGGGTAACTGCTAGTGGTGGCATGCTATTTGTTGGACGACATCTCCATCATGTATCATATTAAATACAATAATGGGTTTTAATCAGATGCTGTAATAACTTCTGGTTCGACTGCCACAGATGCTTTTGTAACTTGTTCTCGTTGCAGCACCCTCTCGGTGCAAAACAGATCGACCGAGAGGAGTCTCAGATTCGGCTTTGAAAAACGGCGAAGACAAGCGCAGATCAATAGTTCATAGTACAGTCACTTCTAACAGATATAGTAAGTAAAGTACTCCTTCAGAGAGGATTAGCTATCATCAACAGCCAATCACTCTTCTATTCATAGCTGAGACTGCATTCCATGTCAGGTCGTTGATGGACGGATGGATGTACATGGCAGCCTGGGAGAATGAAGATAGCACTAATTACTAACTACAGATCACACTGAGCTAGTGAAACATAGGTGGAGTTACAACCCAATGTGAAGAAAAACTTTAGACCAGATCACAGGTTTTAGTACTTTTATTATTATTATTATTATTATTATTATTAGTTTATTTTTATACTAAGAGTTAAAACTTAGCTGGTACAGCACAGCTTTCGCTTTAGACTGAGAATGATAAATGCGGGGAGGGGGGTTACTTGGTCGTCGTCGTTGGCTAAAACCCAGAGAAACTTGTTATTAAAAATACGCACGACCCTGGACAGCCCGTGAAGGGGTACAAATATTTTCAAATATTTTGATAAGCGCTCAGACCATCAATCTAAACAACTGGGATGTACCTCTGACTATTGCCAGGAAACCTGGAAACCAGTCACCATTTTCTAACTAAAAAATCTACTCGGCAGCTAACAAAAGCTATCCCCATAATAAAGGTTGTCCCACAGGCCACAGCCAAGTGGCTGTGAGGGAGCCAACCCTCATAATAGGCGGCATAATAATCTTACCCGATGTCTGGAAAAAGCAGCCATTTTACTCTTTTTCATAGATAAGAGTAGTAGTTATCCTCTACTCGATCCTTAGGTTATAACCAGTTCAGTCTGCTTGTAGAAATAAAACCAGGCTACTCCTATGGAATTGGAAGCAAATCTTTATCACTATCCACTACCGTCCCACCAGGCACCCCAGGCGCCTATGTATATGTGAGTCTTTCACAACTATCTGTCGATCATCACCAGTAGTTTGGCCAGATGTACTAAGCTCAACTCACATTCTCTATAAGCGTACCCTCCCCCATTATATAACTCCACCATTTACCATCTTTTGTTATTCTACAACTGAGATATACTGACCCATTACACATCCTTCATGACTAGGCATTTCTCTAGATATAATTATGTTATATGATCTATGTTCAATAAGATATCGTTTTTTAGGATCAGTTTCATGGGTACGAGAGTAGTGACGATGACGAGCCAAAAAACAGCAGCAAGAATGGTTCGCGAGTGCAAAGTAAGCCCACAGCCCAGCTCACTCAAGACCCAAGGCATACACTCAGTCATCACTGCGTCATGGCGACCCATAGATTTACCCATTTTTCACTATTACACTAAGGAAAATAGGCAGGTTTAAAAGAACAGCATTCATAAAATAATGAATGTGAACGATGTCGTATATAGTTTTGATCATAATACATGTCGACCGACACAATTTGGTGTACCTATCACTATTAACTTCTCTTATTTCTTGATAACATCACCGGACAACTAGCCAAAATGCGGCCAGCCTAAACACGCAGTTGGGTGTTAAAAGTCCAGTCTTGCCGCCTAGCTAGGTCTGTCTTATGATCTTCACTATTACTTGTGAAAAAAAAAGAATTCTATTGAGTCTCTTAGCCCAAGACTAACGCCATCGCACTGAGACTGCATGCCACATGGGAGAAAGATTTAACAGCAACTATTGTTTTGCAGTCGTTGATCTAGTCAGTCGTGATCTACCCTACAGTAACGATGATGATAGCGTTTTCGAGGTATAGTATATAGTATCACTATATATCGCTTTAACCTCTGCTTTGTATTCTTTGTTGTGCTTTCTTCTTTTGGTTGCAATAATAGTTCCCCGCCTCGCTCCTGGCTGTATAAACACGCATGCGGTTGGCGTTGGAATGAATCGTCTCTCCTGTCTGTCGCAGCTCGCATCTCTTACCTAGCCGCTTCTTGCTTCTAGAGGGATATAAGCTTTGATAGATGCTCATTCAGATCACAAGGGCAGGCGCCAAATAGATTTCGGGTAAAAATAAATTCTACACAATTAAAATCACTGTTAGCGAATTACATGCGTATAGTAGGACAACTCCTGATAGTAATTCTACTATTTCTGACAGATGCTCAATGGAAAAGGTTTTGCCATAAAAAACACGGAAGTAGGATTGACTGAGCTGCCCTTTCTGTATTAAGTTAACCAACATCTAAGTTAGTTTGGCGCTATATGTTAGTCTTTCTCTGCAGCCAGCGCATGAGCATGACTGTTCTGTCTCTATTAACAGCGCGCTTCTGGTCTTCGTTCCTCTACCGTGTCTGACTATATACTGAACAGGAATTCCACTCCAAAGGTACTCCACCAATATTCATATGGCAAAAAACCGAGCCAATTCGCTCTACTGGGAAACCAACCATTACATACAATATTTTAGCACCAGAAGGCTCAAAGTTTTCGTAGCGTGTCTGTTAGTAGTCAAGCCATGCGATCACATCTTCAGTTACTGTATTTTTCCATTTCACTATACGCGTTTGAAAATACCAATCAAAAATTGGGAAGGTTATACAATTCGGAATGACCATTTCGTGGTAACACTCCCATCATAGCAACCCCCCAAACACAGATCTTGGACCGGCATCTCATTGAGATATTTGCTGGTTAAAATACACTGGGAAAATACTGTTCTGTTATCAGTATAAGCTGTTCACCTGTGTTGTATTCTGTGCATGTGTGTTGTGGCTACCTGGTGTTGTGTGTTTTCTGTAGAAGATTTCTTCATATAATTCTGCCACATTTGACGGCGCTCCTTTTCTGAACGCCGCCAGATTCGACTACAGGAAGCGGTCCGAGTCAGTACTCAGCCTGTGGGAAGAGCTTCTGTTTGGGCCCACTGAGGTATAAAAATCAGGGATTATTGATCTGCCACACTGTTTGATGCTATAATATAATTGCATATTGTGTAGTCAAACCCACATAGATATTTCGAAAAATATTTCAGAATGGTTACTGAACTTTGAAGTCCCAGCTCTTCAAACTGTGTTCAGTCGTATGTCCTCTAGATTCGAGCTACATCAAGATATTTTGATGAGACCCGGATGTGTCGCTGTCCGATGCATCACTGTCTTAGCCCAGCCTGGTAGAGTCCTCTCCTTGTAACTTATCCTATAGGCTAAGCTGTCTTACAAAGCGTGTCAACTCAAGTCTCAATTGTTTACAGCCAGTTCCTTATGAGGAGGTTAGACTGAGTTCAGCTAATCGAAGAAAGGGACTCTCCAACAGTAACTTAGAGGTAACATTTCTTATCTATTCTTAGGAGAGATAAACCTTGAACATCATCCCATAGTAGAAATCGGACTATCGCTTTTTATTAGGTGCGAAACGAGAATGTTCCCGTGTGCACTCTTTCAGTTCATTTGACTAACGCGCAAGCTACTCGAATAAAATAATCATAGAGCCTTAGCTCCTTTACACAATGCACGAGGGCTATGTTAGCTTGTCCTATAATAAACTTGCCAACCCTGCTGATTTCAAACGGAATGACGCTGAAGAGTTGCGCTAGAGTTGTGCTATGCCGCTTCTAATAGTGATGGACTTCGATTTTTGTGTCTGCTTTATCCATGAACTATGTCCACATGGTAGCAGGAGCCAGCATGCATTAATAATCTGTTTGTTTCAGAAACATTTGTCGGATGTTGAGTTTGAACGCCATCTGGGTACAACGCGTGATGAATTCTACAGACTCCCAGAATTCAAACGCAATGACATAAAAAAGAAGGTATTGATTCAACAGGGTATATTCATGAGATTCGTATAATGACAGTAATGGTTTATGCACATCTGGTGAAGAATCGTTTCCTGACTACTCCTGACTACGCAATCATCTGGCTGACTCAGTCAGGGTTCATTGAGAGTTCACATGGATAAGAATCTATGTAATACAATTAATAAAATGTTAATGACTAACAAATTATTTCTACTCAGTATAAACAACCCCTGGAGCAGCAAACTCTGAACCAGGAACGTTAGCTGTCACTCTGTTTAGTTGGTTATCACACATTCCCAGATGTTTTATTGCTGTTCTCGGTGTGGCATATTTACTGGAGATGCATTCCTTCTTTCGAAGGTTTTCTCGTAGAGGTGTTCGTTGGCAACCATATGGAATACCTTACCTATACTTACTCCACCCTCTTATTTTTCGTAAAATGTTGAACACTTTGACTATTGCTTGGTTGCTTGCTGGAAGCAACAGGGGGGGGGGGTCTCAAATACTACCGAATAACCCTTCGTTAATTTTTTAGGCGGAACTTTTCTAACGATGGCATCAGTATATGGGCAGGAACACAGATAGTGGGCTGGTTAACCCCAGTCACATCTGCATGTCACACACAGACTACTTCCTCAAATAGCAATCTTTTGGTCTTGGAGTCATGTTAGGGAGTAATCATTTTTTATGTTGGCTTCTGCTGGTTTTTTTATCATTTGCTTCTTATTAGCATTAGTGCCGCCTGGCCTTTACTATATTTGGGGTTTACTTCAGAAGTCATTTAACATTTTATGAGACTCTGATTTTCACTGTTTACTTATTGTTATAGATTTAGATGTTATACAGTGGCTAAATGGGACACTATAAAAATAAATTTTAAACTATTTTTCTATATCTGGACCTGAGAAATCATTGGCTGTACTTTACGTGTGGCCAATAGAGATGTGCTTTTGACTAGGCCGCACTACAACAACCGCAAACTAATAGTTCTGATAGGCAGAGCTTCAAAATACCCAGCGGATTTAATAAGCCCCAGGACCCAGGTACCAGACTGTATTCATAGAACCAAATTGATGGTTAGTTCTCTGTTGAACCAGCTCTTGCTGTCCTGTGAAGGGTGTTTGATAGGTGTGGACTGTAACTGACTCTAGGCCAAAGATCCTAACGCTGAAAGACATGAGAATATGGCCCTTCTGCAGTCGCATAAATAGCTCAACTGACATTAATGGTGGTTAAGAACTGACCTACGACACTGACACCCCAAAAGATATTACTGTCAAACAACTCCCCTATGGACACACGAATGATGTCTTGCATCGACGAAATAAATCCTACGGAATAGCGAGATAGCTCAGTAATAGAGCACTTGCCTTGCAACCATGAAAACCTTAGGTTAGGTTAATTTTCTTCTACATTGACGACATTGTTTACTACATTGACAACATTGTTTACAAAATGGTACACAACAGAGAGAATAGCGGAAGTGCAAATCCATGCTCAAAAAAACAAAATTAGGGACGGGACGGTCAATCATCAACAACCGTGTAGGCAGTGGAGAAACTAGGAGATACAAAATATCAACTGTTCAAATGTTTGAAAGTCAGATAAACTTTGGTTCGAGTCCAGGTCACTACGGGCTACTGCAAGTGTGATTTTTTCAAAAATGTACACTAGTTCAAAAACACTTGAAGAGGAGATGGGTGCCCACAAGTGTTACAAGCCCACTGAAAGGACATGAGGAAATGAGATTGTGTAGCTTCCCTTGCCCTCAGCCCTCCCCCCCTGACGGCCGACAGAGGTTATGGAAAAGAAAAAAAGTTTATGCCTGGCAGTGATAAAACTTGAGTTTGTCGAAGAATCAGAGTTATCTTAGGGGAAGATAACTCTATGGTCCAGTGTGCGCGCTTGTCCAAAGCAATCGTCCAGCAAGTCTCAAGCCACGCGTTTTTGGTTTATGTGTAAAGAGTTGACTTCTCTCAAATACGGGTTCAGCTAAATAATGGTCTTTCCGGTAAGTTAATTTTTTATTTTTCAATGCGAAAAGCTGACATTTCTGTACAGTGTGTATGAGTGTTACATCCATGCTTCTTTATGTAAAAGAATTTCTCCGCAAAACTCATGTTACTAGCTTGATTTTATAAAATCTGTAGCACAAGTGGAACATCTACTAACCTTAAAAGATTGAAGTCTAATGTAATTTCGGCCATAAATAGGGGTGATCTGTCGAGTTTTGTCCGATATTTTGTTGTTGGGTCATGCTTTTGATCTATCTCATTTTCATATTTTATTATAGATGCAACACCCTGTTGACATGGATCACGAGGAGAATGGCACGGTTGACTCCGAAAGGCCCAGTGCTAGTAAGTAAAGCCTGTATACTGTATAGCATGCTGTAATAAGACCATGTTGTTTTACAATTTGCATGAATGGCATCACTAAACCAATGGCTTGTTTTCAGGATGGTTCATGGTTGGCTCCATAGAGTGGGTACTCTATGTGGGAGAAAGCAAAAAATGATGCGCCAACCTGGACTCGAACCCGGATCACCTGGTCCAAAGCCGAATGAGCTACCCACTCTTTTATAGAGAGGGCTACTCATATTGTAGTATCAGAAAACTAGTGCCTGTGTATGAGAACTAACTACAAGGTCTAGTTTCTTCTAGTAGTCTTGGTGGCACCAGGAGCAATTGCATGATTTGCATCCGTATAAGTATAAGTGTATTGCCTACGCCCTATGTCTATGTTTATGTCCGTGTTTATACATATATTATGAGCCTTATAAAAACTCAAATTTCGAAATCCGTTAAACATTTTTGCCATATTCTTATTTGATTTGGGTTTTTGTATTAATGCTACTTATTTTTATAAAGAGACGAAGCTGGCTTGTTAATGATTTTATCCACATTATGAATTTATTTGTTTATTACTTCTGGGTTTTGACCCTTTTAGAGCATTTACGTGTACCTTGTTGATCTGTGAATTCTATACATAGACCAAAGAATACCCTCTTACCCTCAATAGAGCGGAGAGTTAGGGGAGGATAACTCTATGGTGGTGACAGAGAAGGTTTAAATTTATGCACCGGTCATTATTTAATTTTATAAATAAATCTTGTAAAATGAACAGTTTAATACAAAGTACATTCAATTGGAAGGCCAGATATTTTCCAGACAGACCTTGTGCCACATCGAAGAAGAAAACATCTGTAACTTTGACTTTCAAATTAGATCCATCTGTTGCATGAACTATTATTTATTCAAAAGGTTAATTAACCAACTAACAAGTTTAGCACCACCCGACCAATAATCTGGATCAAGAAGTCTGTAAATTTTGCAAAACAGGCGAAGGTGTGAACACCAACCTGGAGGTAATTACATTGGTACACATATAAATAGGCCTATGCGACCATGTGAGTTCACTCGTTTGCATGCATGCAGTTGACACTGCACATACATCGACTGGTTTACAACATGAATTTCAGAAAGTTGCTGAATGATTTTGTCTCTGCAGTGAGACCTAACAAAAACAACAACAAAATTGCCAAGGTAAGAAGCGCTTTTTGTAGAAACCTTCGGTCTGCATTTTATCCACTTTGTGCTAAAGAACGCAAATAAAAGTATTCAATTGTTAGCCAGCTTCTTGTGTGAATGACCCATCCTTCTTGTTTTTGCAGGTAGTTGGTGTTTCAGAGATGACTGTGGTTAAGCACAGAATTAGACGACAAGTTAAAAGAGCTTCAGGTTCTTTACACCCAGACTCGGTAGAAGAGTTGAGAAGTAAACATAAAGAGCTTGTGGACAAAATCGCAGCAAAATATTCTCGCTGATCTCAGCTGAGGCTGCGATCAGGGAATTTGTTCTTTTTACTTGCAAATTTCTGCATATTTCTATCGTGGTAATAACTTCTAGTCTTCTTATAACATTTACATTAACATAACCATATAAAGGGCTTGGAGATTTATCATTAAGGTAATGTGGTATACATTTGGCTATTTACCCACAATGTACAGTCAGTAACAGTGATGTGGAATAAATGTGGATTAGTTCTCGGATTAGTGCAGTGGTGTGTTGTGCTACTTATAAATGCTTAATTATAACCAAATAAGACAATATAAAATAATAAATGATAGCGATATAGGTGCATTGTTTACAAAAACTGAAATGCTAATCGACACCACACACTGGATCAGTATGAATAAAATAATGAATGAATATCAATTGACTGATTGACTGACTGATTGACTAATCGATTGATCGATTGATTGATTGATTGATTGATTGATGATTGATTGCT
>Ga0224501_10002257_pt1 | contig 15089 bp, 10 predicted proteins | sample SF_Oct11_sed_USG_4_FD_169105 | JGI IMG/M metagenome (GOLD analysis project Ga0224501, IMG submission 169105) | Sediment microbial communities from San Francisco Bay, California, United States - SF_Oct11_sed_USGS_8_1 | ecosystem: Environmental > Aquatic > Marine > Sediment | place: USA...
TGGGCTGCCTGCTGGTTGGCTTCTTCTACTGGCAGGCCGGTACCCTCGGCAAACGGATTGAAGATGACGAGAAGATGCTGAGAAAGCTTGCGACGCACGACGGCCTGACCGGGCTCTACTCCCGCCGTATGTTCCATCAGCTACTGGAGCGAGATCTGTTAAATGCCTCACGATTCAATCACCCGCTCTCATTGTTAATGATCGATATCGATTTTTTCAAAAAGGTCAATGATCACTATGGCCACATCGCCGGTGACAAGGTGCTTATGGAGCTGAGTCGGCGTATCGACAGAACGGTAAGGGAGGTGGACCATGCGTGCCGCTACGGTGGAGAGGAGATCGCGGTCATCCTGCCGGAAACGGATATTGATGGGGCCACTATTCTGGTCGAACGGTTGCTAACTACGGTGTCGGGTAAGAGTTTCAGAATTGATGATACAACCGCTATCCCCCTGACGGTGAGTATCGGTGTCGCCAGTTTCCCGCAACACGGGGAGACTGACATTATGTTGATCTCCATGGCAGACAGGGCGCTCTACAAGGCCAAACGGTGCGGACGAAACCGCTTTGAGGTGGCGGTCTTGGAATCGGAGGCTGCGACGTCAGGGGAGTAGCGCCTCCATCTCTGCGGTCTCACGTTGCTGCTTCAGGGAGGGGTCGAGGCTCTCGGCGAGACTCCGGGTGGCGGCGACGGTCATCTTCATAATCGCCTGTTCCATCGGAGTGTTCTGGTAGAAACTGAGTAGTCCCGGTAGTTGCAGGTGGCTGCCACCCACGCTGAAAAGGTGGGCCAGGCCGATACCGAATTTTCGCGTCTTCCCCTCTACCGCCGTGGTGTTCACCACGCGGCCGCTCTTGATCTCCACCAGTCGCAGGTCCATCGCCACGTAGGCGGTTCGCATCTCTACATCAAGTACCCCAAAGTCACCGTTATCCCCTAACGGGATCGGAATGGGAAAGGCGAAACCGCCGCTCTGACCGGTATCGAATGCGGTGACGGCACCGAGCAGCAGAAACTCTGCCCCCTCCAAAGTGGCCTGGGTTGCGTCATCCAGGGGGGAGTTGAACTGCTGCTCTGCCAGCACGGCATCAAGCCCCTCCCGCTCCAGCAGGATAAAGCGACCGCTATTAAACAGAGCGTTGGTCATCAGCTCATGGATACCGCCCAGGATCGCCCCGGCACTGGGCGGCTCATCGGTATCCACCAGCAGGGCGAGCTGCTCACCAATCGACTCCTCACCACTACTGTGGTCACGCAGTGGTGCGATCACAATGCGGTGCCGGGGGCCATCATAGGGCTGCGCCAGAATGGTGGCGACGCTGTCACCCTCTCCGTTTCGTACCGCAGTGCCGCTGCAACCGCTCAGTACGAGCAGCGGTAGCAGTATGGCCGTAACCCTTATCATTAAAACTTGGTAGTGGTGATGTGGTTAACCGCCTTTTCGATGCACTGGCGCAGCGCCTCCTCCATTGGCGTTTTGCTCCACGCACCCAGACCGATCGGCAGGGTACTCTTGGTAAAGACCAGACCGATACCACTGGTACCCGATGTCCCCTCCACGGTGGTGGAGTTGACGATACGCCCGGTTGCGACATCGATAATGCGCAGGGTGATCGCGATGCAGGCCTGTTTGGCGCCGATGAGTAGCAGCGAGCCACCACGGCACTCGGGTTCGAACTGGGTGATGGTACCCTTGATCAGCAGTTCGGCCCCCTCAAGCTGCCCCTGAGGTGCGACGCTCTCCTTGCGAAAATGGCTACTCTCGGCGAGCTCCTGTTCGGCGATCACCGCATCGATCTGTTCCCGCTCAAGAACGATAAAGCGGTTGGTGTTAAACAGCGAATCGGTCAGCATATCGGCAACCCCCTTGCCTGCTCCGCCCTTACCGGTAAAGGGCTGTACCGCAATACGGGGTTTATTGCCGTTGTAGGGTTCTGCCTGGGCCTCTCGGATGGTGGGGCCGTCACCGCCGCTGATCACGGTGGCGGAGCTACAACCCACCAGCAACAGCGCGGGGAGTAGCAGGGGGAACAGGGTGTGTCGTAAGGCCATCTTTGTGCCTCCTTATCTGTTAATGGTTATCCCATACCGGTAGAATCCCAGTGTAATACAACTATTTTTCTCATTGCTCTACTTTCTGACTTTCCGGTGGATTCACAGTTCAACAATCTGATGACGGCGCTGCCGCAGTGCATGATCGCCGAGCGACGTGCATTGGAGAAGCGGCTCCGCGGCTTGTGGCGCCGCAAGTGTGATGGCAAACCCATCGATAAGGGGATGGTTGAGGTGGGGCGTGCCATCGCCAGCTCTCAGGCAAGATTGATGCAACGGCGTGACTCGGTCCCCGTGCCGGAGTATCCCGAGGGGCTGCCGGTCAGTGCTCGCCGTGCCGACATCGCCGCGGCGATCGAGGAGCACCAGGTGGTGGTGGTGGCCGGTGAGACCGGCTCCGGCAAGACCACCCAGTTGCCGAAGATCTGCCTTGATCTCGGGCGCGGTATTGCCGGCACCATCGGCCACACCCAGCCGCGAAGATTAGCGGCACGTAGTGTGGCGACCCGCATCGCCGAGGAGCTGAAGACGCAACTGGGGGCGGCGGTCGGCTTCAAGGTGCGCTTTAGTGAGCACGGCGGCGATCACAGCCTGATTAAGCTGATGACCGACGGCATCCTGCTGGCCGAGATCCAAAGTGATCCGCTGCTGGAGCGTTACGACACCCTCATTATCGACGAGGCCCACGAGCGTAGCCTCAACATCGACTTCCTGTTGGGCTACATAAAACAGCTGCTGCCCAGGCGTCCCGATCTCAGGGTTATTATCACCTCGGCCACCATCAACACCGAGCGTTTTGCCGAGTTCTTTAACGGTGCACCGGTGATCGAGGTCTCGGGGCGCACCTATCCCGTGGAGATGCGCTATCGCCCGCTCATTGAGGGCAAGGAGAAGGAGGCAGACATGGGCGTGTCGATCCTCGATGCGGTCGATGAACTGACCCGCATCGAACCTCTGGGCGACATCCTCATCTTTCTTGCGGGGGAGCGTGATATTCGTGAGACCGCCGAGCTGTTGCACAAACACAAAATGCGCGATACCGAGGTGATACCACTCTTCTCGCGCCTCTCCGCCGCCGAGCAGGACAGGGTGTTCAAGGCGCATAGCGGGCGACGCATCGTCCTTGCCACCAATGTGGCGGAGACTTCACTCACGGTGCCGGGAATCAAATTCGTTATCGACCCCGGCCTCGCCCGCATCAGCCGCTATTCACACCGCACCAAGGTGCAGCGCCTGCCGATTGAAGCGGTCTCGCAGGCCTCGGCCAATCAGCGAGCCGGGCGTTGCGGTCGCGTCAGTGAAGGGGTCTGTATCCGCCTCTATGCCGAGGAGGATTTTCACAACCGACCGCAGTTTACGGATCCAGAAATACGTCGCACCAATCTCGCCAGCGTGATCCTGCAGATGATGCTAATGGGGCTGGGGGATATTGAGGACTTTCCCTTTATCGATGCGCCGGACAAACGTTTTATTAACGATGGTTTCCGCCTGTTGCAGGAGCTGGACGCGGTCGATGGTAAAAAGCGCATCACCGAGATCGGCCGCAAGCTGGCGCGCCTGCCGCTCGACCCACGCCACGCCCGTATGTTGTTGCAGGCGGATAGAGAGAAGAGCTTGCACGAGGTGTTGATCATCGTCTCGGCGCTCACTATTCAGGACCCGCGCGAGCGACCTTTGGAGAAGCAGCAGGCGGCAGATGAAAAGCACAAACGCTTCGCCGATGAGGCGTCGGATTTTCTCGCCTACACCAACTTGTGGGACTACTACCATGAGCAGGCACGCCACCTGAGCAAGAGCAAACTGCGCAAGCTGTGTAAGGAGGATTTTCTCGCCTGGATGCGGATGCGCGAGTGGCACGACATTCACGGTCAGCTTCTGGCGCAGGTATGCGAAATGGGTCTCACGCCCAACAAGGAGCCTGCGGCTTATGACGCGATTCACAGGGCACTGTTGAGTGGATTATTGAGCAATATTGGACTTAAGGATGAACGTGAACAGAAGCCGCAACCGGGTAAGGGGGGACGGAAGAGACGCAAACCGCTCACCGAGTATCTGGGGGCGCGTAACAACCGCTTCGTCATCTTCCCCGGCTCCTCACAGGCAAAGAAAAACCCTAAATGGGTTATGACCGGAGAGCTGGTTGAGACCACCATGCTGTTCGCCCGCGATGTGGCGAAAATAGATCCACTGTGGCTCGAGCCGCTGGCGAGGGGGCTACTCAAGCGGGTCTACCTGGAGGCGCACTGGGAGAAGCGTCCGGCGCAGGTCAGCGCCTACGAGCAGGTGACCCTGTTCGGTCTATTAATCGTAGCGAAGCGGCGCATCAACTACGGCCCCATCGACCCGGTGGTGAGCCGCGAGATCTTCATTCGCAGCGCCCTGATTGATGGTGATTGGGAGTGCCGTCACCCCTTCTTTAACGACAACAGAAAATTGCTCGAAGAGATCGCGCAGCTGGAGGCGAAGTCACGCCGCCGTGACATCCTGGTCGATGAGCAGGTGCTCTATGACTTTTACGATGCACGCATTGCCGAGGGGATCTATAGCGGCAAGAGTTTTGATAAGTGGTGGAAGGAGGCGCAGCGTGAACACCCCATGCAGCTTCACCTGAGTCGTGAGGACCTGCTGCGTGATGATGAGGCGAAGGTGAGTGACACGGCCTTCCCGTCGCTAATGCAGATTGGCGGTATGGCGCTCAGGCTCGACTACCACTTTGAACCGGGTCATCACGCCGATGGTGTCACCCTCATCGTACCGCTGGCGGCGGTGGCACAACTGCAGGCGCCCCGTTTTGAGTGGCTGGTACCGGGTCTGCTGGAGGAGAAACTGATCGCGTTGATCAAGTCATTGCCCAAGGTACAGCGTCGCAACTTTGTACCGGCGATCAATTTTGCCACTGCCTCTATGCAGGTGCTAAAGCCGGGTGAGGGGGATCTGCTCGAATCGTTTTCCCATCAACTGCTGCGCATGACCGGTGTGAAGGTAGAGCGTGACGCCTGGGACCTCACCGCACTGCCTGCTCATCTACGGATGAATTTTCGCATTGTGGATGAGCGGGGTGCGGTGATCAGTGAGGGGCGCGAACTCGCCGTGATTCAGTCTGATCTCGCCGGTGAGGTGCGTGCCAGCCTGCATACCGAGTCCCACTATGAGTGGGAGCGTGAGGGGATTGTCGCGTGGGAGTTTGGGGCGTTAAATGAAGCGGAGACGGTGGAGCGAGGTGGCCTCACCTTTCGTGCCTTCCCCGCCTTGGTCGATGAGGGGGAGAGTGTGGCGATCCGCCCCTTTGAATCTAAGGAGGCGGCGCAGGCGGCCCATCGCGAAGGGGTCAAACGGCTCTTTACCCTGCAGGTGCAGGAGAAGGTAAAGTATCTGCGTAAGGAGTTGAAGAAGCAGAGCCAGATGTGCATGCACTATATGCCGCTGGGCAGGTGTGAAGTGTTGATTGAGGATCTGATTGCAGCGGCGCTGGGGCAGGCATTGTTTGCAGAGGGTGACCTGCCGCGTGATCGCTCAACGTTTGAAGCGCGGAGTGAGGTAGCGCTTCATCGTCTACTCGGTGACGCAGAGTCATTACAACAGGCGATTGCCTCGGCACTGGCGACCCATCACGCGGTAAAAAAACAGCTCAAGGGCGCGATTACCCCCAACTGGCTGGAGAGCCTGAGTGACATTAATGATCAACTGGGACGCCTGATCTATCCCGGCTTTGTTGCCCGGACCCCGCCCCAATGGTTGTTGCACCTGCCACGTTATCTGCAGGCGGTGGAGATGCGGCTGGAGAAACTGAAGGCAGATGCCAGACGTGATCGCACCCTGCTGCGTGAGATGCATCCGCTGTGGCAACGCTACTGGCAGAGATGTGATCAGCCAGGTAGTTGTGATGAGCCTGAGTTAAACGCCTTTCGCTGGCTGCTGGAGGAGTTGCGGGTATCCCTCTTCGCCCAGGGTCTGAAGACCCTGGAGACGGTCTCGGTACCGAGACTGGAGAAGCGCTGGCAGGGGTTGCCAAAGCGCTAGCGTTTCATAACAGCTGCGGTATAGTCACTACAGCGATATAACGGGATCTTGACGGGATGACCTATTTCAAACGCCTCTATCTGCGACTGGAGGATTTTCTCTTCGGCGAGTTGTGGCGTACCGATGTGGGGGCACTGAGTAGTATACGTACCCTCTTCTATCTCACACTTCGATTTCTCTTTGTCCTGACGCGCGAACTGGCCAGTGGTCAGCTCAATCTGCGAGCTATGTCACTGGTCTACACCACACTGCTCTCACTGGTGCCGCTGCTGGCGGTGAGTTTTTCGGTACTCAAGGCGTTTGGTGTGCACAATCAGGTGGAGCCACTGCTGCTCAATCTGGTCTCGCCGCTGGGCGAGCAGGGGGGGGAGCTGGTGGCGACCATCCTCTCCTTTGTTGAGAACATGAAGGTGGGGGTACTCGGTTCGGTGGGTCTGGCGCTTCTGCTCTATACAGTGATCTCACTGATTCAGAAGATCGAGTCCACCTTTAACTACGTCTGGCGCACCAAGGTAACACGCAGTATGTCGCGCCGTTTTAGTGACTATCTGAGTGTGATCCTGGTGGGGCCGGTGCTGGTCTTTGCCGCCTTCGGCATGACTGCCTCCCTGATGAGTAGTAGCGTGGTACAGAAGCTGATCGCCATCGAACCTTTCGGCACGCTGGTCTTCCTGCTCAGCAAGTTAATGCCCTTTGTCTTTATTATTCTCGCCTTTACCTTCGTCTATATGTTTGTGCCGAACATCAAGGTGAAGGTGCGTGCCGCGCTGACCGGTGCACTGGTGGGTGGAGTGTTGTGGCAGGCGATGGGGCTCCTCTTTGCCGCCTTTGCCCGTAACTCCACCAACTATGCGGCGATCTATTCCGGTTTTGCCATCCTTATCCTCTTTATGATCTGGCTCTATCTAAGCTGGTTGATTCTGCTGGTGGGTGCGCAGGTGGCCTACTACTCACAGCATCCGGAGCATGTGCGGCTGACACATCAGCGTCTGCCACTTAGTACACCGTTTCGTGAGCGTCTTGGCTTGCTGGTGATGTACTGGATCGCCCATCGCTTTGAAAATGGAGGTGACCCCTGGACACTGGAGACGCTGTCGCAAAAATTGCACGTACCGGGTGATAATCTGGATGAGATCCTCTCTCTGTTGCAACAGCGTGGCCTGTTGCTGGAGAGTGCCAGCGAGCCCCCCGCGTATCTGCTGGCCAACGACCCGGAGGGGCTGACCATTGCTCGTCTGCTGGCGATAGTGCGTGCGCCGAGTGAAGAGCAGCGCGAGGATGAGGCGAGCTGTATCTCGGTGGCTGGAATCGATGAAATTATGCAACAGATCGATTCAGGCATAGAGGCAACAATGAGTGGTGTGACGTTGAAACAACTGGTACTGGAGAGTACAGGAATGGTGGAGGATGACTACTGATTTAATCGCACATTTTATTGGCGGTATCGGCCTCTTTCTTTTGGGGATGAGGCTGATGTCAGAGGGGTTAAAGGTGGCGGCGGGTCATGCCTTGCGTCGCATCCTCTCTGACTGGACGCGCACCCCGTTTCGCGGTTTTCTCTCCGGTATTCTGATCACCTCGATGGTGCAGTCATCCAGCGCAGTGACCGTGGCGGTGATCGGTTTTGTCAATGCCGGTCTGCTCACCCTTATGCAGACGATCTATGTGATCTACGGCACCAATATTGGCACGACGATGACCAGCTGGCTGGTGGCGCTGGTCGGCTTCAAGATGGATGTGCAGGCCTTTGCCCTGCCACTTATCGGCTTAGGCATGGCGCTGCGTCTTAGTGACCGGGGTGGGCGCCGCGGTGCGTTGGGTGAAAGTGTGGCGGGCTTTGGCCTCTTCTTTCTCGGTATTGCCATTCTTAAGGATGCCTTCGGCGAGGTGGGAGCCCAGATCGACCTGAGTCTCTATGCCGGGCAGGGTGCCAGCCTGCTGCTGTTTGTTGGTATTGGATTTCTGCTCACGTTGATGATGCAGTCCTCCAGTGCCGCGATGGCGGTAACCCTGACAGCAGCGGCGGGTGGTGTGATCCCCTTTGAGGCAGCGGCGGCAACGGTCATCGGTGCAAACGTGGGGACTACCTCAACGGCGGCACTGTCGGTCATCGGGGCGACCTCTAATGCCCAGCGCACCGCCGCGGCACATGTGATGTTTAACCTGATCACTGCCTGTGTGGCGATTATCCTGATCTCACCACTGCTCGATGTGGTTGAACTGCTGATGCAGCACTACTCACCTCAGGCGGGTGTGGCGACAAGACTCGCGGTGTTCCATACGTTGTTCAATATTCTGGGGGTGATGCTGCTCTGGTTTACCACACCCTATCTGGTGCGTTGGCTTGAGCGGCAACTGCGTAGCGCCGATGAGGACCTGGGACGGCCGCTCTATCTCGACAACAATGTTGTCACCACTCCGTCACTGGCACTGGGTGCGTTGCTGATGGAGCTCTCCCGTATGGGTGAGCTGGCAGGTGGTATGGTGCGTGATCTGCTCAGCTCTGAGCGCTCTGCCAGTTCACAGTTACACCGTGACTGTGAGGTGATGCGGCGCCTGCAGCGGGCGGTGGATGAGTTTAGTGTCACGATGCAGCGGGCCAATCTCTCGACGGAGATCAGTGATGACCTGCCCGTGGCGCTGCGGATCTCGCGCTATTTTGAAGAGGTGGCCGATCTGTCGTTAAAGATCGCCCACCGGCAGGAGGGGCTGGCCTATATTGATGACCCGAATCTCTCGATGGTCCTGAATCAGTTTCGCGGTGAGTGCGTGGGGGTGTTGTCGTTGCTGGCACCGCCCGACGAGTTTGACCCGACCGGGGTAGGTCAGGCCGTGCAGGAGATGGAACAGCACTACGGGGAGTTGAAGGCGAGGCTGCTACGGGCGGGTGCCGATGAGCGGCTCTCGCTGCAGGATATGGTCTCTCAACTTGATCTCCACAGTGACCTGCGCCGTGCGATGGAGCAGATGGTGAAGGGGGCAAACCGTCTATATGAATTTGGTGATCTCGCCAGTCGCTTCAAAGCGAGGGAAGAGGGCGAGGGCGGAATAGATTCGGAAGTGGATGGCGGTACGTAACGTCTCATCAATTGATACAGGATGGTACTTAGATAAATGGTAACGGCATCAGAGAAGAACAGACCGAGCTGGCACAGACGTTTAGTGAATGGTGGCGCACAATTATCTCTGCTGCTGGTGTTTGTGCTGGGTATTGAGGCCTTTCTTACGCGTGACTCATTGGGGATGGAGGCTCCGCCGATCAACGCTACCAGCCTGAGTGGTGAGGCTTTTTCACTGGCGCACTATCGAGGCGAGCCGGTGGCGATCCATTTTTGGGCCAGCTGGTGTCCGGTGTGTGAACTGGAGCAGGGGATGATCGATGGGCTGGCAAAGGACCTGCCACTGATGACGATAGCGATGCAGTCCGGACCTGCCGATGAGGTCAGTGCCTATCTGGCCACTCAGGGTGTGACCTATCCGGTGATAAATGATGATTCCGGCTGGCTTGCAAAGCAGTATGGGGTAAAGGCGGTGCCCGCTACCTTTATTCTTGATGGGACGGGAAGAGTGCGCTTTGCCACCCGTGGTTACACTACCGGGTGGGGTCTGCGTATTCGTCTCTGGCTGGCGGGATTTTTCTGAACCGCTACTCCAGTGCCTGCTCCAGTCGCTCGCAGTAGAGTCTGAGTGCCTTGATTCGTGCAAAGCGTTTGTCGTTGCCCTCAATCAGATCCCACGGGGCGTACTCGGTGCTGGTGTGTTCCACCATGTCGTTGACCGCCTCCTCGTACTCATCCCAGCGTTCACGATTGCGATAGTCCTCGTCGGTGATCTTGTACTGCTTGTAGCTGATCTGCTCACGCTCCTTGAAGCGCCGTAGTTGCTCCTCCTTTTCTATATGCAGCCAGAATTTGAGCAGCACGGTGCCGTGTCGGCTCAACTGCTCCTCGAAGTCGTTAATCTCGCCATAGGCGCGCATCCACTCGTCGTCACGGGCGAACCCCTCGACCCGCTCCACCAGCACCCTGCCGTACCAGCTGCGGTCATAGATGGTGACCTGGCCCGCGCGGGGGATGTGGCGCCAGAACCGCCACAGGTAGTGGTGGGCGCGCTCCTCGTCGGTAGGGGCGGCGATGGGAATGACCTGATAGTTGCGGGCATCCAGTGCGGGGATGATGCGGCGGATCAATCCACCCTTGCCACCGGCGTCCCACCCCTCCATGACGATAACACTGGAGATCTTCTTCTGATGCGCGGCGCGCGCCACCTTATGGAGTCGTCCCTGTAGCTTCTCCAGCTGTTTGCGGTAGACCTTTTTCTCCAGACGCTGTGTCATATCAAGCTGACCGAGCAGGGTGAGGGGGCGGGTGACTACCGGCGGGGTCTCTATCGCGATTGTGGAAGGGGGTTGGTCACGGAGGTTCTCGTGCTGGGTCAGGCGTTGGCCAATCCGCTGGAGAATGTAGTGGCCGACGCTGATGCCCCGGTAATACTCATCACTCCCCTCGATGATGTTCCAGGGGGTTTCGCCGGTACTGGTTTCACGCAGGGTGTGCTCGGCAATGCGGCGAAATTCGTCATAGAGTTTGAGGTGTTTTCGATCCTGTTTAGTAACACGCCAGGCGGTCTCGGGATTAGACGCCAGTTTTGTCAGCCGTTCCTGTTGTGCCTCTCTGCTCAGGTGGAGCCACACCTTGATGATCAGTGCTCCGTCATCGATCAACTCACGCTCAAAATTTTTGATACGTAACAGATGCCCGGCAAGTTCTACGTCATTTATGTTGCCGGCCACCCGCTGGGCGATGGGGTTGCTGTACCAGGAGCCGACATAGAGGCCGATATGTCCTTTGGGAGGTAGGGCGCGCCAGAAGCGCCAGAACTCAGGACGCTCGCTCTCTTCGTCGCTCATCGGGCCGAAGGCGAAGGTGCGCAGAAGGCGCGGGTCAAACCACTCGTTGAGCAGATTGACGGTATCACCCTTACCGGCACCATCGACACCGGAGATGAGGATTAGAACCGGAAATGGCGCCTCTTTTAACCGTGCCTGCAGCGTGAGCAGTTCGGTGCGCAGCGGCGGCACACTCTCTTTATAGCTCTTTTTATCCAGGCGGTGTCCCAGCTCGGCAACTTCGAACATTATTACCCCTCAACCGCTATTGCTCTGTTGAGTATAGCCAGTATGGTTTGCAAGGGGGGGCTTAGCGCTTGTTTCGTGGCTGGAAACTGGTGATGGTGCGCACCACTTCCGAGTAGGGGAGACTCTCGGCGCCGCCATATTCGGCGAAGGCGCTCTCCAGCATGGTGTGGATATCATCGACCCTCTCCGAGGGCTGGTGGGTCAGCGACTCTTCGACTCCGAGCATGCCACCGCACTGCACCTTCAGCTCCCTGGCGTGGGGCAGGGGACCATCAATATGGGAAAGCTTTAGTGCAAAAGCGGCCTTGCCACGCAGGATCTCCAGCACCTCCTCACAGCGCTGGCGTCCCCCCGGAGACTTGCAGGCCACCGCCTCACGTTCGGCGATGAAGAGCTTGTGTGAACGTGAGCAGGCACAGCAGCGGCGCAGGATCGCCTTGGCGAAGACGCAGGGGGCGTCGTTGACCGAGCGAAAAGTCTTTTTAAACTCGTTCTCTTCCATCTTCGTCTCAGTGGGTACCGGAGTGCGGCATCTGCGCCATCATACGCTGTTTGTACTGCTCCAACTCCTCTTTTGTGAGGCGTGAGGTGAGCATCGCCAGCTCCCTCTGTGCCGGTTCGCTCTGATTCATAATGGCGAGGGTGAGCCACTGGAAGGCGGCCTCGTCGTTCTGTGTCACCACCCTGCCCTCGGCCATCAGTTTACCAAGCATGTATTGCGCCTTGGGGTGGTGTGACTGTGCGGCTCGGGTGTACCACTGCAGCATCGCCTGTGGGTTGGGTTCGATGCCGCTTGCCCCCTCCTGATAGAGGTCACCCAGTGAGCACTGGGCGTCACTGTCGCCCGCCTCGGCGGCGTGGAGAAATAGCTCGATCGCATCCCCCGGTGTTTTACCCAGAGAGCTGTCGTTCAGATAGAGCCAGCCGAGCAGGGTGTAGGCGGCGGTGTAGTCCTGTTGCTGTGCGCGCTGCAACCACTCACGTGCCTGTCTGGTATCCTGTTTTACCCCTCGCCCGTTGGCATAGAGGGCACCGAGATTGAAGCAGGCGCTGGCATCGTCCCTCTGCGCCGCGCTCTCGATTATCGGTAACTGCTCCTTTTTGAACTCGCTGAGGAGTTGATGGAGCTGTTCGGTGGTACTGATCTGGGGCATGGTTACTCTCTGAGAACTATTTACTGGCAAGTGAGTGTACCCGAGATAGAAAGCGTGGTCAGCCCTGCCCCAGTCATGTCTGTTAACATTGGGTTATCACTGGTGTTCGTTCCAGGTCTGACGTACTTGTTCCGCCAGTGTCATTGGATCGAAGGGTTTGGAGATCACGCCAATGACGTCTGCGAGTTTCATTAATTTCTCTATTTCATCTGGGTTGGATTTTGCCGTCATAAAGATAGCCGGGGTGGTCGCGGTGGCTTTCAGTTTCCGCAGTGCCTTGAGCGTGGCCGGTCCGTCCAGACCGGGCATTACCACATCCAGTAGCAGCAGATTGGGCTCAAATGTGGCGGCATTGTAGATCGCCTCCTGCCCGCTGCTGCATACCTGTACCTCCATGCCTCCGATATCCTTCAGTGCCATGGTGGCTACCAGCTGGATGCTGGCGTCATCTTCGGTATAGAGAACCTTTTTCAGTGTGGACATGATGCGTGACTCAATAACAGGGTTACGATTGCTTAAGCAGCATCTGATTGACCGTTTCGGTGAAGCGCTTAAGGTTGATCGGTTTGGTGACATAACTGTCAAAGCCGCAGGTTTTACCCCGCTCGATATCGGTGGTGAGCGCCTTGGCGGTGACGGCAATCACCGGAATATGGGCGGTAGTAGGGTCAGCGCGTAGCCGCTCCAGCACCTCATAACCATCTATCCCGGGGAGATTGATGTCGAGCAGGATCAGATCCGGGACGGCCTCCCTGGCCATCTCCAGCCCGAGAAAAGGCTCATGCGCGGTTTGCACACGAATGTGGGGCTGCTTGCTCAATACCATATTGACGAGTCGCAGGTTGACCGGGTTGTCTTCAATATAGAGCACATTAAAAAGCGATAACGCATCATGGCTGTCGTCGCTCGGCGTCACATCCTCTCCATTTACGTTTATGCGCGGCAGTGAGGTGATCGGTAGCTCCAGCCAGAAGGTGCTGCCAGTTCCGAGTTCACTCTCAACGCCGATCTCCCCCCCCATCAGGGAGACCAGATCCTTGCAGATGGTCAGACCGATGCCGCTCCCCTCAATGGTACCGCCCTCATGGTCCAGGCGATTGAAGGGCTCAAACAGTTCGTGCAGGCGTTGCTGCGGGACCCCGGGGCCGCTATCGATGATGGCAATGCGCAGGAAGTCACTCTGTGAGCCGTTACTGCACCTGATTTGAATGGTGCCCCCCTCGTGGTTGTATTTACTGGCGTTGGAGAGCAGGTTGATGATGACCTGTTTCAGGCGTGTGCGATCCGCCTTCACAACACACTCTGTGCAAGCAGTAGCTGACCACTGAATATTGCGTGACTCAAAGAGGGGACGTAACAGCGTGGTGACTTCGTCGATCACCTCGTTGAGGATAATTGGCTCAATGGAGAGTTCAATTTGTCCCGATTCGATACGGGCCAGATCCAGGGTGTCGTTGATCAGACTCAACAGATGGTTGCCACCCTTTATGATCTCACTTACCCACAGCGCCTTCTCCCCCTCCAGTGAATCCATACCCAGCAGTTGGGAAAAACCGAGTATGGCATTCATGGGGGTACGCAACTCATGGCTCATGGAGGAGAGAAACTGCGATTTGGCCAGACTGGCCTCTTCGGCCTCGTCACGTGCGATCTCTATGTCACGCTGTATTTTGATAAGGGGGGTCACATCGGTACGCACGCCCACATACTTGTATGGCATACCCTGGGTGTCGAGAAAGGGGACGATGGTCGAGTCGACCCAGTAGTCGCTGCCATCCTTGGCGCGGTTCTGCAGTACCGAACGCCAGACTTTGCCGCTGCTGATGGTCTCCCACATCTCCTGGTAAAAGGCGTCGGGGTGGCACTGGGATTTCAGGATGCGATGGTTCTGGCCAATGAGTTCCTCGCGTCCGTACTGACTGATCTCACAAAATTTGTCGTTTACATAGCTGATGGTGCCGTCCGGTTCGGCGATGCTGACGATGGAGTGTTCGTTCAGTGCCACCTGCTGATATTTCAGCTCGCGCATGGTGCGTTGCAACTGCAGTGAGAGCTGATGAATGTTGCGTGAGCGGGAGAGGCGTGCCCTGACGATCTCCGCCAGGTAATCGGGATTGACCGGTTTGGTAATGAAGTCATCCCCACCCAGGTTGAGTGCGGCCATCTGGTAGTCGATATCCAGCTCTTCGGAGAGAAAGACGATGGGCATATGTGCCAGATTATCGTCCTGCCGAATCACGGCCGTCAGTTCGGTGCCACTGCAGCCATCCATGTAGATGTCGAGCAGTAACAGCTCGGGTTTGTACTCGGCGATCACCTCCAGCGCCATCATCGGATTGGTGATAATGCGTGTCTCGATGCCGTGGCTCTCCAGGATCTCGCTATGGTACTGGGCCAGGGTGTCATCATCGTCGATGATCAGGATTCGGTAGGGGTGGGGATCGCGCCGTCCGGTGAGGTGGTCGGTACACGCCAGTAAATGCTCTGGGTCAACCGGTTTGTGCAGGTAGCGACGTGCCCCGGCGCGCAGCGCGGCGAGTCTGGCCTCCATATCGTTGTACTGTGAGATGAAGATGGTGGCGGGGCAATCGTTGATCTGTGCGCACACCTGGTTGATCACATCGGCCCCCGTTGTACTGCTCTCTGCAAAGACCATATCCATGATAATGACAGAGGGGAGCAGACGCTGACACGCCTGGTAGAAGGCGTCGGTGGTGGTGAAGTG
>Ga0224501_10002258_pt1 | contig 15086 bp, 15 predicted proteins | sample SF_Oct11_sed_USG_4_FD_169105 | JGI IMG/M metagenome (GOLD analysis project Ga0224501, IMG submission 169105) | Sediment microbial communities from San Francisco Bay, California, United States - SF_Oct11_sed_USGS_8_1 | ecosystem: Environmental > Aquatic > Marine > Sediment | place: USA...
TGCGATTGCCGATGATCCGTTGTTGACCGTGCGGGTGGGGCGGGGGAGACGAAATCCATTGCGGGTGGTGGTGGATGGAAGACTGCGAACTCCGTTAAACGGGAAGCTTGCCCAGGGCGCTCGGGCTATCCCCACAATGGTCTTCACCACCAATGACCACGCCACAGGCCGCAAGGCCGAGGATCTGCGGAAACTGGGTGTCAACGTGATGGCTGTGGGCCATGGCGCCAGGTTGGACTTGCGACTTGCCCTGCTGGAACTGGGTCGCATGGGGGTGATGAGCCTGATGGTGGAAAGTGGCGGAGATCTGGCGTGGGAGATGGTGCGGCAGGGGCTGGTGGACCGGGTGAAGTTTTTCATTGCGCCCAAAATCGCCGGAGGGCCAGGGTGCGTGATGGGATCGGGTGGGGTGGACAGGATCGTCGACGCTTTCGGGCTGGAGGATCTTTGCTTTTCCATGAGCGGCCCGGACATTATGGTGGATGGCAAAATATCGAAATAGGGATTATAAATTGTTTACAGGGATAGTGGCCGGGATCGGCACTGTGAAGAATGTGATGAGGCGGGAGGGAGACTTCCGTCTGGCCATCGATACCGGCGCGGTGGTGGAGGCGCCATCGCTGGGGGAGAGCGTGGCGGTGGATGGAGTGTGTCTGACCGTGGTAGAGGCCAACGGGGGGATTCTGAGCTTCGATGTTTCCCTGGAGACGATTAACCGTACTGATTTCAAAGAGATGCGCCAGGGCCGGGAAGTGAACCTGGAGCGGGCCATGGCCGTGGGGGACAGGCTGGGCGGGCATATCATGCAGGGGCATGTGGATTGCGTGGGTGTTCTGAAAAAGATGGACCGGGCCGGGGAAGGGTATGAGATGGAGGTGGAGCTTCCCCGGGAAGGGATGCGGTATGTGGTGGAAAAAGGCTCTATAGCCATTTCCGGCATAAGCCTGACGGTGGCGCGCGCCATGGAACGAAGTATAACGGTGGCGCTGATTCCGCATACATTTCTTATGACTAATCTTAAAACCAAAACAACAGGTTCCAAGGTTAACATTGAATATGATATCATAGCTAAGTATGTGGAAAACTTGGTTAAACCCTATACGGGTTCTTCGGAAGGCCGAATCACCGGGGAAATGCTGAAACGTAGTGGTTTTATCAAGTAAACTTAGTAAAAAAATGACAACAGACAAGAGAAGGTTCAACACTGTCGAAGAAGCGGTGGAGGATCTGCGCGCCGGGAGGATGGTGATCCTTGCGGATGACGAGGATCGCGAAAATGAAGGGGATCTGGTGATCGCCGCGGAAAAAATCACCACTGACGGGGTGAACTTTATGGCCAAGGAGGCCCGGGGGCTGATATGCCTATCCCTGACGCCGGAGCGTTGCGACGAATTGGGGCTTCCCTTGATGGTGAAGGATAACACTTCCAGTTATGGAACCGGTTTTACCGTTTCGATCGAGGCGCGCCGGGGGGTGACCACTGGAATCTCCGCTGCGGACAGGGCCCATACCATAAAAACCGCCATTGATCCCGCCTCCGGGCCTGAGGACCTGGCTCGCCCAGGCCATGTGTTCCCGTTGCGGAGCAAAAAAGGGGGGGTTCTGGTGCGCATCGGACAGACGGAAGGTTCGGTGGATCTTTGCCGCATAGCCGGGCTTATGCCCGCGGCGGTGATCTGCGAGATCATGAAGGAAGACGGAAGCATGGCCCGAGTGCCGGATCTTCTGAAGTTCGCCAAAAAATGGGAACTGAAGATGATAACGGTGAAGGATATCGTGGAATGGCGGCTTAAGAAAGATCAGTTCGTGCGCCGCACCGCCACCACAACGCTGCCCACTAGCCATGGGGCGTTCACCGCCATCTGCTACGAAAACAGCCTCAACGACGATGTGCAACTGGCGCTGGTGATGGGTGAGGTTAACGATGGAAAACCTACCCTGGTCCGGGTGCACTCCCAGTGTCTGACCGGTGATGTGTTCGGCTCCGGCCGTTGCGACTGTGGCGAGCAGTTGGACCTGGCCATGGAGATGATCGCAAAGGAAAAACGCGGTGTGCTGCTATATCTTCCCCAGGAGGGAAGGGGGATCGGCCTGGCCAACAAGCTGAAGGCCTACGCGCTGCAGGACGAGGGGAAAGACACTGTGGAGGCCAACGAGTCGCTCGGTTTCAAGCCGGACCTTCGCGACTATGGCCTGGGGGCCCAGGTCCTGCGGGATCTTGGGCTGCATGATATCAGGCTGCTGACCAACAACCCGCGAAAGCTTATCGGGCTGGATGGTTATGGGCTGAAAATAGTGGAGCGCGTCGCCCTGGAGGTGCCGCCGGGGGAGGACAACCTGCGGTATCTGGACACGAAGAAAAAGAAGATGGGGCATATGCTGAATATGAAAAAAATACAGGATGTGATTTAAAAGACTGGATTAGGAACGGATGACGAATATAATCGAAGGTGGCATGGATGGCTCGGGTATCCGTGTCGGAATTGCGGTGAGTCGTTTCAACGATTTCGTGTCGGAGAAACTATTGGGCGGCGCGATGGATTGTCTGCTGCGCCATGGCGTCGCGGCCAGTGATATCGTGGTGGCCAGGGTTCCCGGAGCTTTCGAGCTGCCTCTGGCTCTGCGCAAAATGGCGGCCAGCGGAAAACACGACGCGGTGATATGCCTGGGGACGGTGATCCGGGGCGCTACGGACCACTACCATCACGTGGCCTCGGAAGTGACCAAGGGTGTGGCGCAGGTGATGATGGAAACCGGGGTTCCCGTGGCTTTTGGCGCGCTGACCGTGGACAACCTGGAGCAGGCGATCGACAGGGCCGGCGGCAAGGCCGGGAACAAGGGATGGGATGCGGCCATGGCCGCCATAGAAATGGCAAACCTTTTAAAGAAACTGTAAGAGAGCAGCACTTGGGTTCCAGAAGAAAATCAAGAAAGGCCGCCCTGGGGATTCTGTATCAATGCGATATCCACCAGGACTGGGACGCCGAAAAGGTGGCTCGGGAATATTTTGGCGAGAACGATGAGGTGGGAAAAGAAGAGAGCGCCTTTGCCTTGGCTCTTGCCGACGGGGTGGCGGAGCATCTGGAGGAGATAGACTCCCAGCTTGCGTTGGCGCTGACCAACTGGCCGCTGGACAGGCTGGGGTACATGGAAAGATCCATTTTGCGCATTGGCGCCTTTGAGATCCTGCACCAGGATTTCACGCCTGACAAAGTGGCTGTGGACGAGGCTGTGGAATTGTCCAAAATATATTGCGATATGGAATCGTCCAAACTGATAAATGGCGCTTTGCAAAGCGTCATAGACCGAAAGGCCGCCGGAAACGTCCCGGGTCTGTCGGGGGAAAAACTGGCGGGATAGAAATACGAGACTATGCGTTACGCGTTATTTTCAGATGTACACTCTAACAAAGAGGCCTTTGAGGCTGTTTTGGAGGATATCAGGCTGTATGGCGTGGATCAGATGTTATTTCTGGGCGATATCGTGGGTTATGGCCCCGACCCCAATGAATGCATGGATCTTCTGCTTACCGTGGCGGATATATCTCTGGGTGGAAACCACGACTGGGCTCTGGTGGGGAAGACTCCCAACGATTATTTCAACCCATTCGCCAAAGCGGCGCTGGATTGGACCAACAACACCCTGCGGGATGATCTGAAGGATTTTCTTAAAAGAACTCGCGCCATGGATGTGTTCAACGGTGTGGTGCTGGCCCACTCCTCCCCCAAATTGCCGGAAGAATGGCGATACGTCCTCACCAAGGAGGACGCCATGGACAACTTCAATCATATTGAAGGGGAGATATGTTTCATCGGCCACTCCCACCAACCGATCTTCATCGAAATGCCGGATGAGCACACGGTCATTCCCATCAGGGAGAAATTCAAGGTTCTGGAGCCAGGTAAAAAATATATAATCAATGTCGGCTCCGTCGGCCAGCCGAGGGACTCCAACAACAAGGCGTGCTGGCTGCTTTACGATTCCGATCTGGGTTCTGTGGAGCTAAGAAGAGTCGCTTATGACATTGAGGCAGTCCAGAAAAAGATGAGGAACTCAGGTCTTCCGCGCTACCTGGTGGATCGCCTGGCCCTGGGCCGCTGAAGTCTGGGCCATGGCCAGGATCACCGCCTCGGAACTGGAAAAGGCTCTGGCCAAGGGCTCCATAGTCAATAACCCACTCCCCGTATACTTCTTATATGGCCCGGACATGGCCAGGATCCATTCCGCCGCCACTGCGATAAAAAACGCGTTCGAGGAAAGGGTGGGAGGCCCGGACAACATTTTCCGAATCCTGAGCCTCGGTGACGGCCCCGAGGAGACAAATGTCCGAGAAGCGATCGCAGGGCTCAACACAGTCTCCATGTTCGGCTCTGGCAAGCTTATGTGGATCGGACCCTTGGCTGGCCTGCCAAAAGATGTAATCGGGCCATTGGCCACATACGCCAACGATCCTAACACCCAGTCTATCCTGTTGCTCACCGTCTGTCTGGAGAAAAACGAACAGATCAAGGTTTTGGAACAGTCCGAGTTATTCACAGCCGCGGCCAAAAATGGGGTGGCGGCGCGTTTTGAAAAAATGCGGGACAGGGAGTTGGCAGTATGGGCTTCGGGAAAGCTGGCGGAGCTGGGAGTGAAGGTGGACAATAACGCCGTGGCCCTGATGGTGGAGTTTTGCGGGAAGGATATGGCCAGGTTGGGCGTGGAGGTGGAAAAAGCCGCAGCCTATGTGGGATACAAAGGTAAACTGACCACACTGGATGTGGAGGAGTCCATGGTGGATATCCGCATGGAGAAAGTGTGGGGATTCACCGACGCGTTCATGGCGGGAAACCCATCCAAATGCCAGATGGTTTTAAATGATCTTCTTGCCCATGGAGCCGAACCCCAGCTTATTTTGAAGACCTTGTCGCTGGAAGTGATGAAATATGCGGCGGCGGCGGATTTCAGGAGAAACGGCGGGTCGCAAGACCAGTTCAAGGCCATTATGGGGGAAAATCCGTTCGCGTTGCGCTCGGCGTGGGAACATGGGATGAAATGGGATCTGCCCAAAGCCCACACCGTCCTCAAGGCTATACTGAAAGCCCAGATGGATATGATGACCTCCGGAGTCCCGGCGGAGACGGCCCTTGAAGCAATGCTCCTTTCGGGCATGCCCAAGGCCGCTCTGCGAGCCTAAGCACAGACGGGGGAATAAACAGGTAAGGGGCTGCCGGTTATGGCAGCTTGTTTATCTGTAAGGCCAGACGAGACACTCTCCTGGCGGCGTTTTTGGCATGATGCACGCCTTTGCTCACCGAGCCATCGAGAAGGCTTGAAACTTCCACAAAAAGCTTCTGGGCCGTATCCTTGTCCTGAGCCTCTATGGCGGCGCGGACCTTTTTCACCGCGGTTCTGGCCGCAGATCGGATCTCGTTATTCCTTATACGCCTTTTATCGTTCTGGCGCGTTCTCTTAATCGCAGACTTATGATTTGGCACTTTATGTCCTCAGAATACAAAGATGTGAATTATGATCGTTATTGCGGATAATGTCAATTAAAATAAGCCGCCCTCATGGGGGGCAACGGAAAATAAACTTATACGAATTTTATCCCGGAAACAGAGTAGGTTTTCTCCTGCTGCTTGCTCCAGACGGCCACGCCCCTGCCTGAACCCAGCGATTTCTCGTCGCTCTCTATAATCACCTGGGCGTTCACTGGGATATAATCGCTAAGGTAAAATATCCTGGCTCCACTGGCGGAGAGATCCATGGTTACAGCTTCCATGGTTATGCCATTGACGTTGATCTTCAGGGAAATAATCTTCTTCTCCCGAGGATGGCTCCTGCGGGGGTCATAGGCAGCGGAAGTGGTCCTGGCGGCCTGGATGAAGTCTTTTGTGTCGTCCAGATCCCCTGAGAAATCAGCAGCCTGGGTAAAGGGTCTTTTGCAGCATGGGCAAACATCCTCTCGGCTCATGAACGGCTATCCCTCAAAAATGACATGAAATGTAATTATAACACAATAGTGAGACAGAAAAAGAGGATTTTATCTGTTCTCAGGCTGGGGTTGGGAGGGGAACGAGGATCTTACACCACTCATCCTTTATGAACTTATAACGATAGAAGCAAACGCCAGGTTCGCTCCGGCATGGCGAACATACCCGCCGGATCAAGATCAACCGTCAGCCTTCATCTTGTCGGTCAGCTCCCGCAAAACCCTGGGAGCGTCGGTGTATGGCGTCTGGCAGGTGCCCACCTTGGCGTGGCCACCGCCGCCGTATTTCAGCATAAGGCTCCCCACATCGGTCTTTGAGGTGCGGTTCAATATGGAATGGCCCACGGCGAAGACCGCGTTTTGTCTCTGTTTGCCGTCTATCAGCCAGATTGATATATTCTGCTCCGGATGCAGGGCGTAAATGACGAAACGGTTTCCGGTCTTTATCTCCTCCTGCCCGCGCAGGTCTGTAATGATCACGTTTCCATCAGTGGTGGTGTGCTTTTGGATCATCTCCTCGAATTCTTTTTCCTGGCTGTTATACCGGGTGATTCGTTCCTTTACATCCTCAAAGGCCAGGATTTCATCGATCGATTTTGAGGAGCAATATCCGATCATATCCATCATAAGGTTGTAGTTGCTGATTCGGTAGTCGCGAAAGCGGCCAAGCCCGGTGCGCGGATCCATGATGAAGGAGAGCAGGACCCATCCCTGGGGATTCAATATCTCCTCCCGGGTGAACTGGCCGGAGTCCGCCTTGTCCACGTTCCGGACGAATTCCTCCAGATGCCCCAGCTTTTCCTTGCCGCCATAATAATCAAAAATGACTCTGGCTGCCGAAGGCGCCAGCCGGGAATCTCCTTTAAAATCCTTTACATTATGGCGTTCTTCCTCGCTGGAATGATGATCGAACCACATGCCGCATCCTTCCACGTATGGAACGTTGGCCAGGATGTCGTTGGAATTCACCGACACTTTTCCGTCCTGGATATCCTTCGGGTGGACGAAGGTTATGTCATCCATCACGCCCACTTCCCTCAGCAAGACACAGCAGGCCAATCCGTCAAAATCAGACCTGGTCAGTACTCTCATTGTTATCCCTCCTGGACATTATGCGGCAATAATAGAATGGCTATCCGTCCATCGTTTTTATACAGTAAATCATGACACAAAATATAGCGCAACAGTTTCTTGCGCCATTTGCTTCCCATAATTTCGTGTCAGAATATCAATGTAACGCTTTGAATCGGAAATGACAAGAATATGCCTAATTATGCACTGGCGAGCAGAAGGACAAGGATGCGCCCGGAACCTGGCAGCGAATTATTTCGGAAAATGGGCGATTCGAAAGAGCGAAGAATAGGTATCCTCTATTTCCATCTGTGTTCATGGCTTGGCCATTCCGAGCTTCGGGTCCTCCAAACATCTACTGCGAGGCGCCCATGATTCTATTGCGAGGCGCCCATGATTCTACATGCGGGTGAACACATCTAGAACATTAGACGGCGCTCCACCATATTCCGTTTCGTGGATGGTCATGGAGTTGCCCTCAAACGCTATGGTTCCGGAGCTAGTCTTCCCGATAACCGTTCCTGGGCAGTCGCCGCCAGTAATTACGCTATGGAATGTGACACCATCTGAAGAAAAATCGTTATCTGATGTGCAGTTATATCCGGTGGCGTCCACATGGAGCTTAGTTTCGGTGAATATATAAATCAAACGAAGATCGGAAACATCCCTGCCGTTGATCGTTTGCAGTAGCCAACTGCCGACCCATGGCGAACTTTTGGAATCCCCACCGCCACCGCACGCGGTCAAAAAAATCAATGAAATGAATGCAGCTGTGGATATCAGTCTGGATGAAGTGGTCATAATCGCCTTCCAGTGTATTTCACGAATTATATCTAAATGACCCAGATGCTGTCAAATATCAGGTCAAAATCGATCGCTTAGAAGTCTGAGTATAATAAATATCCCGTTTCCGGCTAAATAAATCCACGCCTGCCCCTGGGCGCAGGCGCCTTACGATTTTGTAAAATGCGCTTTCAAGGCGTCGGCCAGGGCGGCGGTTGTGAATTTCTCAGGCTCGATGTCCGGCTTCAGCCCCAGTTTGCGCGCTGTGTCGGAGGTTATAGGCCCGATGGAGGCCACACACACCCCATCCAGAAGTTTCAATCCCTCTTCGTTCCCCCACATGGACATGAAATTCTCCACCGTGGAGGAGGAGGTGAAGGTGATTGCGTCTATTTTCTTCTCTTCAAAAAGAGCGCGCACCTGGTCTTTGTTGCTCTCCGGCAGAACAGTCTCGTAGCACTCGGCGATGGTCACCTGGGCGCCAAGCCGACGCATCTCATCCGGCAACACTTCCCGGGCCACTTTTGCCCTGGGGATCAGGATGTTTTTCCCCCGGATATTCTCTTCCCCCATCCCCTCGATGATCGACTCGGCCCGGTATTCCTTCGGCACAAAATCCACCCGCACCCCCAGCGCCCGCACAGCGTCGGCCGTGGCGGGCCCGATGCAGAGGGTCTTGAGTCCTTTCAGGTCGCGGATATCCATATCCCTGTCGAAGAGGCGCTTGACGAAATGCCCAACGCCGTTCACCGAAGTGAACACAATCCAGTCATAACTTTCCAATTGGTCCAAAGCCTTGTCCAGGCTCTCCCATGATTTTGGGGGGGCTATTTCTATGGTGGGGAACTCGATCACATCGGCGCCGGACTCGGCCAGAATATCGGCGAATCCGGAGGCTTGCTCCCTGGCGCGGGTTACCACGATTTTTCTTCCGAACAGAGGCTTGGTTTCAAACCAGTCCAGTGTGCTCTTCAGCCCCACCACATCCCCGACCACAGTGAGGGCAGGGGGTTTGATTCCCGCCTCGGAGGCGATTTTGGCGATCTGCGACAGGGGGCCGGTGACGGTGCGTTGGTCCGGGGTGGAGCCGCGATGGATGACGGCGCATGGGGTGTCCGGATTCCTCCCGTTGTTGATCAGGTTCTCCACAATATTGGGCAGGTTCTTGATCCCCATGTAGAACACCAGGGTGCCCACGCCGGTGGCCAGCTTTTCCCAATTTATGTTCGATTCGTCCTTGGTAGGATCCTCATGACCGGTAATGAAGGCGACGGAGGCTGTGTGGTCGCGATGGGTCAGCGGGATGCCGGAGTATGCGGTGGCGGCGGAAGCGGCGGTGACACCGGGGACAACCTCGAACCGCAACCCTGCCTTGACCAGTTCCTCGGCTTCTTCGCCACCCCGGCCGAAGATATATGGATCGCCCCCTTTCAGGCGGGCGATGATCTTTCCGCTACGGCACCGATCCACGATGATCTCGTTGATCTCGTCCTGGGTTTTGGTGTGGCATCCCCCCATCTTCCCCACGTAGATGATCTCCGCGCCCTCCCTGGCGTATTTCAGGAACTTGGGGTTGGCCAGATAGTCATACACCACCACATCCGCCCTGGTGATAAGATCCCTGCCTCGGATTGTGATAAGCCCAGGATCCCCCGGGCCAGCGCCGATTAGATATACGATTCCTTTGTTCATGTCTTTCATAAATAAAATTAGGGCTAAGAGGCCGCTTGTAAGCCGGATTTTGTACCACTCAAAAAGAGAGGTGGCTGCCATTCATCTAGCCGCGCCGTTGCCGACGCGGTCATGCGACCTACCCGAAAGCCCCGGGCGAGCAACCCTTCATCCTCGCTGGGAGGAATCGCTTTCCTATTTGGCCTTGCATCGGGAAGGGCTTGCAGTGCCAGCCATGTCGCCACAGCCGCGGTGAGCTCTTACCTCGCCATTTCAACCTTACTGCCCACGACCTTGCGGCCGAAGGTTAGCGGTATATTTTCTGTTGCGCTTTCCCTGGGGTCGCCCCCGCTCTTCGTTAAAGAGTTCCCTGCTCTGTGATGTCCGGACTTTCCTCCCGCCAGAGGGAGAAACCCTCCAGCCAGCGGCAGCCCTGCGGCCTCTTTCGCCCTTGGTTAAATTCTACTCTTTTTTCTTGCTTCTTTTTTTCCCGGTTTCGCCATTTTCCGGTTTTGGCTCCGGGATATGATACAGGTACCTGTCGCAATGGGGGCACTGGTATATTTCCATAGTAGTGCGGACCTGGTAATAAAGCTGCGGCTGGATGATCTGGAAGCACGCCATGCAAAGGCCGTCCTTCACTTGCGCCACACCCACTCCTTTTCGCTGCTTTCGCACTTTATCATAGCTTGCCAGCACATCCGGCTCCACGGCGCCGATGATTCCGCTTCTTTCTTCGTTCAAAGCTTTCAGGCGCTGGGAGTGGGACTTTAGCTCCACTTCCATCTCCGCCTTAAGCTTGTCGAGCCTGGCCTTGTCGTCCGCCACTTGACTTTCTATGGAGGGGCGCTGCAAAGCCTTTTCCTCCATCTTCTCCATCAGCTCCAGTTGCTCGTCTTCGATCTTGAGGATCCGCCTCTCGAAATTATCCGATTCCTTCAGGATGGCCCTGTACTCCACATTGGTTTTCACTTCCGGAAGCTTGAGCTTGGCCTTGGCTATCTTCACCTTGGTGTCCTCGACCTCCGCTTCCAGGGCTTTCTTCTGCTTTGAAAGAAGGGAAACTTCTTCATCGAAATGTTTAAGCTTGGCCAGGTCGCTGGTGAAATCGTCTTCCAGGGCCTTTATCTGCCTGGGGATCTGCTCTTGAATAAGCTCGGTCAACTGACCGATGATCTTGTCCACTTCCTGAAGCTTGATGAGCCTTTCAAGGTTCGGATTTTGCTGTTGCGCCGTTGGGCTTTGATCCAAATTCATAATTCGGTTCGGTGAGTGATGCTTTCCAAATAGAAATATAAACCGACATTATGGCAAACAAATCTCCGTATGTCAAAAGAGCAGTTGGCAGGGGAGATGGATTGGTTAGAAAGATATTGAATATTAGGCTTGTTTGGTCAATTTGTTCTGAATTATACTCAAGGGCTGTTACAAAGCAGGAATAAAGCCAAAACAAAAGGAGATTTGAATATGAGCCCTACGAAGAAAAAAAGACAGAAAAGAAGATGGCGCTCCAAAAAAGGCAGCCACAAAAGAAAAGTGAACTAGCCCTGACCCATGAAGCTTACTGAAAATGAAGTGCGGTATGTGGCGGCTCTGGCCCGGCTGGAGCTTTCCCCGGAGGAGCAGCGGATGTTCGGAGGCCAGCTGTCGCAGGTGCTGGATTACATTAACACCCTCAACGAGTTGGATACCTCCGATGTGGAGCCGATGTCTCATGCCCTGAATATCACCAATGTTTTCCGGGATGACGTGGAGATGGAGAAATTCCCCAGGAAAGCCTGGCAAGCCAACGCCCCTTCCCAGGACTCCGGACATTTCCGGGTTCCGAAAATCATAGAAGGGTGACAGGCTGATGAACGATATCTGCTCCTGGACTATACACGAACTGGTGGCGGCCATGGAAAAGGGCCAGGTTACCAGCAAGGAAGCGGTGGAGGCGTATCTGGGCCGGATTGCCAAAGTCGGCCCAAAGCTTAACGCATACATAACCGTGGACGAGGAAGGGGCGCGCAAAGCCGCTGTTGAGGCGGACAAGCGCAGGGCGGCCGGCGAGGCGACGCCACTTTTGGGTGCGCCCCTGGCGATAAAGGATCTGCTGGCCACGGAAGGGCTGAGGACCACCTGTGGCTCGAAAATCCTGGACAACTTCGTCCCTCCATACGACTCCTTCGCAGTGGCCAGGCTGAAACAGGCCGGGGCTGTGATTCTGGGAAAAACCAACATGGACGAGTTCGCCATGGGATCATCCAACGAGACCAGCCATTATGGTCCCGCCAGGAACCCATGGAACACCTCCAAGATCCCCGGCGGGTCCTCGGGTGGCTCGGCGGTGGCGGTGGCGGCGGATCTTTGCGCCGGCGCCCTGGGTTCGGATACGGGCGGCTCGATTCGCCAGCCGGCTTCCCTCTGCGGGATTGTGGGTTTAAAACCCACCTATGGACGGGTATCCAGGTTCGGCCTGGTGGCTTTCGCTTCCTCGCTGGATCAGATCGGCCCCATGACAAAAGATATTCGGGACGCGGCGATTTTGACCAGCGTCATCTCCGGCCATGACCCGATGGACTCCACATGCTCCAGCGAACCCTTGGGGGATTATCTTTCAGGACTGGAAGATGGCGTGGAAGGGATGGTGGTGGGAGTGCCGGACGAATATTTCATCGAGGGAATGGATCCGGAGGTGGAGCAGAAGGTGCGGGAAGCGATAAATATTCTGGAGCAAAAAGGCGCCACGGTTCGGCGTATTTCTCTCCCCCACACCAAATACGCGGTTCCCACCTATTATGTGATAGCTCCAGCGGAAGCTTCATCCAACCTTGCTCGATACGATGGTGTTAAATATGGTTACAGGGACATGGAGGCGGAAGGGCTTTCGTCCATGTACTGTTCCACACGAAATAAAGGTTTTGGATCCGAGGTAAAACGCCGTATAATGTTAGGTACGTATGCCTTGTCGGCCGGGTATTACGACGCTTATTATTTGAAGGCGCTGAAGGCGAGAACGCTGATTAAAAGAGACTTTCAGGAGGCGTTTAAAGATGTGTCAGTCATTGTGGCGCCCACAGCCCCGGCGGCGGCTTTTGGTCTTGGAGAAAGGGTGGATGATCCATTGAAAATGTACCTTTCGGATATATTCACCATAAGCGCGAATTTGGCGGGAATACCTGGAGTTTCTGTTCCGTGCGGGTTCACTACGGGAGGCGAGCCGGTCGGGTTGCAAATACTGGGTTCCTATTTTCAGGAAGCTTCCACACTGCGCGTTGCCAGGGCGGTGGAGCGGGAAATAGGAATAACGACTGTTAAACCTCGAGTTGACAATTAAATGGTTAATGGCATGAGTGGTGGTGAAAAACAGCATTCGGTGACATTCAAAGTTAAAGGCTACGGAAAAACCAACGTAGGTATCCGGAGGCGGTCCAATCAGGATTCCATATTGGTCGATCAGGATAAATCCTTTTTCATCCTGGCCGATGGGATGGGAGGCCATCTGGGGGGTGAGGAAGCCAGCCGGATAGCCACTTCTGTCATAAGTTCTGTCTTTCTCGACTCCGATCCCATGAGTCGTGTCAACGCCGAAGATGTGAAATTCATCGAGGGTTTGTCCAACGAAATGGCCAAAGTGACCAAAGTGGCCATATTCCTGGCGGATCGGGAAATCGTCCAGGAGAGCAACAATCGGGCAGACCTTCGCGGCATGGGCTCCACTATCGAGACTTTATATATCCACGATAACATGGCGATCATCGGGCATGTGGGGGACAGCCGGGTGTATATGATGCGCGATGGCAAGCTGGAATTGGTGACGGAGGATCACTCTATCTTGAACGAGGAATTGAAAAAAAGGGATATGTCGCCCGAAGAGATCGCCAATTTCCCTTTCAAGAACCGGATCACCAGGGCGCTGGGCCACCTTTCCGACAGGCATGTGGACATACTCCAGAAAGAATTGAAACCGGGGGATACCTTCCTCCTATGCTCCGATGGCCTGACCGACGTCACCGACGACTGGGAAATCGAAGAGGCCCTTCTGGAAGCCGATGGGGACCTGGAAAAAGCCGCCGACAACCTGGTGGATATGGCCCTGGATAGCGGTGGGCCGGACAATGTCTCTGTCATCCTGGTGATGGTGGAGTAAGGCGGGCTTTCCCCATTATTTCTTTCTTTGTCGCGGATCGTTTAGTCCAAAGTCCCGAATCTGCAACACCAACCTATGTCAGTCCGGATCAGTTTTTCATCGCCACGTCGTATGAAGAAGCGTATTCCACCACTCCATTGGCGATATACTCCGCCAGCTTGTCGCGATAATAACTGCTGCGCAGCAGGCGTTCCTCATACCGGTTCGAAATGAAGTTCGCCTCCACCAGGATGGAAGGCATCTCCGCCCGCCACAAGACATAGAACATCGCCTGCTTCACTCCCTTGTCGCGGATTTTGGCGATGGAGGAGGCGCCCCTTACCATGGATTTTTGGACTTTTCGGGCCAGCAGCACAGACTCGTTTATCTTCTGGGCGCTGGCCATATCGCTCATGATATATGCGATATCGTTGTCCGCGTTATTGTCGCTCATATTGGCGATCATGTTTTCCCTGGCGGCGGTCTCCAGCTCGTCCTGGCTGCGCGCCGGGGATAGGAAATAAGTCTCAATCCCATTGGCGCTCCGGTTTTTGCTGGAGTTGGCGTGTATGGAGATAAATAGATCCGCCTTCACAGAGTTGGCCAGCACGGTGCGGTCATCCAGGGCCACATACTTGTCCCGATCCCTGGTCAGCACTATCCGGCAATGTAGCTTGTTTTTCAACACGGCCCCCAGCCTTTTGGCCAGGTCGAGGGTTATATCTTTCTCCTTCAGGCCGCTAAATCCAATAGCCCCAGGATCTTTGCCTCCATGCCCCGCGTCTATCACTATGGTATTGATCCCGGTTCCGCCAGACACCGGCCCCAAAGAGGCCACCCTGTCGTCCCTGCTCCTTGGGGGGCGGGAGGGAGTGGCCACGACGCTTTTGGCCGTGCTAGGCTTCTGGCTGAAATCCACCACAAGCCGGTATGGGTTGGAAAGGGGAGTGATGGAGTGATAAGCCCTCTTTTTCAAATCGAACACCACCCGGGTGATATTGTCGCTTTCGCCAAAACGAATGGTCTTCACCAGCCCGGACCCGAAATTAGCATTCTTTTTCACCATAGTGGTGGGAACCGCCCGCAAAAAGTCGATAAACACCCGGTCTGGATTGAACAACTGGTCCGAGCGGAAAGCGGTCTTCTCCGACAGGTAAATGACAAACCTTGTGTAATCATCATGGGAGAACCTTTCGATGTTGGTTATCTTCACCCCAGGGAAACTGTCTGATGACTTCAGGGCGCTGGTTCTGCTTCTCGATCTTTGATACACAGTGGAATAGCTTTTTTCGGCGCTATGATATTTTCTCTGCAGAAACTTTATATCGCCAATATGTCGCTCGGCGTCGTCCATCAAGGGGCTGGAAGGATATTTTCTGGTGACCTCCAAAAACAGCTCCACCGCTCTCTCCCCATCGGAGGCCATGCTGAACCGTTTGAACATGTTTTCATATATCAACCCCTGGGTGTACAAAG